>RRZU012062973.1_pt1 | contig 23311 bp, 21 predicted proteins | sample 2165561 | NCBI WGS metagenome assembly RRZU01 (sample SAMN10456909, study PRJNA506462) | wastewater metagenome | isolation source: wastewater sludge | place: USA: Moscow, Idaho | reverse complement strand
GTGAGGGTGGCGCCGCCGGCGTACTCCGGGCGCAACCGATCCGTACCGCTGCCGTAAGTGAGGGTCTTGACGCCCAGGCTGCCCCGTCGACCCGGATCACCGGTGGCGGCCACGGTCGCCGGGCCGTGTGCGAGAGGCGTCGGTGGTGCCCCGGTCGGGATGAGGAGCCATCCGAAGGTGCCTGCGACGAGGGCGACGGAGGCGATCGCGGCCACCGCAGCGACGGCCCGTCGTCCGCCGTGAGCCAGCCCCACACGCTCGTGCCGAGACCGACCGCGCCGACGAGGACGACCGCGACGAGCGCCCACCACCCGACGCGGCTCGCGCCCAGGCTCAGCGTCATGAGCAGCACGAGAGCGGCGACCAGCACCGCGACGAAGGCCGCCGGAACCGTGATGAACCGCCCCACGACGAACCGGAGGACGAGCCACAGCGCGAGCCCGACCCCCGCGACGAGCCCCAAATCGGGCGCGAGCGTGAGCAGTGAGGCCCCGAGCGCGGACGGCACGATCCGGTCGGCGGCGTTCCACCCCCACAGGCCGAGCGCCGCGACCGCCACGGCCACCGCCGCCCAAACCCATCTCCCCGATGGCCTGCCTCGGCCCCCTACGTCGTCGGATTCTCTTGTCGCGCCATGTCGTTCGTCGGTGGTTCCGCGCATACCCCATCGCCCCTCGCTGTTGGCTGCACCCGCGACGCTAAACAAGGCGCGCCCCGATCAGTGCGTTAGCACCTCAGCGATCACCGAACCCTGCGCACCCCTCGTGCGAGGGAGCGGCGTCAGTCCATCGCCTCGATGCCGAGCTCCCGCAACTCGGCGGTGCTCGCGCGCATCCGGGCGATGAGCTCGGGGTCGGGCAGGTCGACGTCGTGGATCTCCTCGACGACGCGCAGCGGCTGCGTCGTGCGGTAGGAGCGGGTCGGGTTGCCGGGGAAGCGCTTGTCGGTAACGTTCGGGTCGCGAGCGCTCGGTGGTTACGCGATGGGGGCGGCGCGTCCGCTCGCCGGCGCGGCGCGGTTCGCGGCCTCCGCCGTGGGTCAGGCGGCGGTCGTCCCGCACGTCGCGGAGCACGACCTCGGGGCGGCGGCGTATGCGATCAAGGCCGTCCGGGCTTCGGTCCCGCGAGCCGAGTCCGACGTGGCCGGACGAGCCGAACTCATAGTGCGCTTGCGATGTCCGTCTGCGCGAAATCCTCGCCCTTGAACAGCAGAGGTGCCTGCCGGCTCTTGGCCAGCGCGTACGAATAGCAGTCCCCGAGATTGAGGCCGGCCACGTGACGCCCCTTGCCGAAACGCCGCCATGCCGCCAGCGCGATCCCGGCCTGCTCCTCATCGAGAGGGACCGTCACCACCGTCAACGTGGTGAGCATCCGCCGTAGATCGTCGGTGGCCGCGGGCCCCTGCCGGGCCTCGACGACGATCCCGAGTTCCACGGCTGTCGCGGCGCTCAGCAAGAGATCGCCCGCCGAGCGGGTCATCGCCGCGAGCAGCCCCTCGGCATCCGGCTCGCCGAAGATCACCGCAGCAACCGCCGAGGTGTCGAGCACGACAGTCACGTGGGCAGCCCGTCCTCGTCGTAGCCGAGGATCGTCTCTGCGCTCCTGTCATCGAGCGTCGCGCGCTGCCGTCCGCGCGCGATGATGTCCGCGAGTTCGACGCGTGCATCGGTCGCCGCCGTACGCGCCCGGACGCGCTCCAGCCGTTCCTCCATCGCACGCCGGACGGCCACGGTGAGGGACTCGCCCGTCTCCGCAGCCAACTCGCGGGCGATCCGATCGGTGTCCGGATCCTTGATGTTCAACGCCACCGTTCAACCGTATCAGGTGGAAATCAGCCTGATATGGAAGAACGGCTGTCCGGTGCCTGCGTGAGCGCGCCATGGCCTGCGGTCAGACGTCGCTTCGGTGACAACGGCTCAGAAGGCGTGGTGGCGACGGCCGGCATGCTGTGCGGTGTGATCTCGATGCATCCGGGGTGTTCGCCTCGTGCGGACACACCGCGTGACAGTCAGAGGGCGCGGACGGCGGTCAGTCCATGGCCTCGATGCCGAGCTCGCGCAGCTCGGCGGTGCTCGTGCGCATCCGGGCGATGAGCTCGGGGTCGGGGAGCTCGACGTCGTGGATCTCCTCGACGACGCGCAGCGGCTGCGTCGTGCGGTAGGAGCGGGTCGGGTTGCCGGGGAAGCGCTTGTCGGTGACGTTCGGGTCGTCGTGGATCGGCCCGAGCGGCTCGACCCGGTAGACCCGCGGCGGCCCGTCGCCCTGGGCCAGGGCCGCCGCGAGCGGGGCTCCGGTCTCGGAGGCGGTGAGGTAGATGTGGCGGGAGGTCTTGCCCGTGCCGTAGTTGGTGAGCCGGCCGGGGGTCAGCAGGTCGCCAGGAGCCACGTCGGCGCGCGTGCCATGGAAGAACGGGCCCTCGTCGTCGACGACTCGCAGCGGTGGTGGCGGATCGCGCAGCAAGCTGTCGAGCCGGCACATGAGTTCGGCGACGCGGGTGCGGCCCCGCGGCGCGCGCGGATAGCGACTCAACACCTCCCGCACGACGGGGTCGGCGCGTGTCGTCGCGCTGTACAGCAGGTACTCGGCGACGACGTGGTCGTCACCGCGGGACAGTTCCCCGGCCCGGGCGGCGTGGGCCGCGGCCCCGAGGATGTGGCGGACCTGCGACGCCTTGGCCAGCGGATGCAGGTAGGCCGACGCCGCGGCATCACCGGCGGCGATCGCGGCGTGCCGCGCGGCCTCGGTCGGGGCGTCCGCCCCGGCGCGGTGCGCGGCCGGCGCGGCAACCCGCTGTCGACGCGACCGGCGCTCCCCGTCGGCGAACGCCCGAGCGGCCGCGAGCGCTTCGGCCGGTCGCGGGTCCTGCGGGCACGCCTTCTCGAAGAGGCTCAGCGTCGGCTCGGCGCACGCCACGGCATACGCGGTGACGGCGCGGATCTCCTCCATCGTCAGCTCGAGCCGATCAGTGGTCGACGTCGTCGGCGCCGCGGTGCCGCTCGTGCCCCGGGTGTCGGTGCCGTCGCCGCGGTCAGTGGACATCTCGACGTTCATGTCGGCAGGCTGCCATCGTCGGGTCCCGTCGGCCACTGCTCGACGGCTGCCGCGTGGCCGACGAGGGCCGACATCGCAGGGAGCAGTTCGAGCGTGACCGCCCTGTGCGGCGGCCGGCGCACAGGCAGCGTCCGTGCGACTCGCTAGGGTCACGCCCGTGGACACGCTCAGATCCGTCGCCCTCTTCGTCGCTGCGGCGATCGCCGAGATCGGGGGCGCGTGGCTCGTCTGGCAGGGCGTCCGTGAGCACCGGGGATGGGTGTGGATCGGGGCGGGGATCGTCGCGCTCGGCCTCTACGGGTTCGTCGCCACACTCCAACCCGACGCGAACTTCGGGCGCATCCTCGCCGCCTACGGGGGCGTGTTCGTCGCCGGGTCGCTGCTCTGGGGCATGGCGCTCGACGGCTTCCGACCCGACCGGTACGACGTCGTCGGCGCCCTCGTCTGCCTCGTCGGGGTCGCCGTCATCATGTACGCGCCCCGGTCCGGCTGATGGGCACCACGACGGATCCGCCGGGCGCGGTGCTGCGGTGGACCCCGAAGACCTTGGCGCCGAGCAGCTTCGCCTTCGTCATGGCGAGTGGGATCGTCGGGGTCGGGGCCTCCCTGCGCGGCCTGACGACCCTCGCGGCCATCGTCGTCGCCGTCACGTCCGTCGGCTACGGCCTGCTCGTCCTCGCCACGATCTGGCGGCTCGTCGCCTACCGGCCGCAGATGCTCACGGATCTGCGGGACCCGAGGCGCGCCTTCGGGTACTTCACATTCGTGGCCGCCACAGGGGTCGTCGCCGTCTGTGCGGTCGCCGCCGGCCGGAGCGGGATCGCCCTCGCACTGCTCGTCGTGGCCACCGCCGCGTGGTTCGTCCTCGGGTATGCCGTCCCGTGGATGGCGCTCTTCGGGCCGCGCTCGCATCCCTCGCTCGTCTCGGCCGACGGGACGTGGTTCGTCTGGGTCGTCGCCTCGCAGTCGGTGGCCGTACTCGCCGCGACCCTCGAGCCCGCCTTCGAGTCGCTCCGGGCGCCCCTGGCGGTCCTCGCCGTCTTCACGTGGTCGGTCGGGCTCGCGCACTACGCGGTGACCGGCGTCTTCGTCTCGCTGCGCCTCCTGCTGCACGGCCCCGACGTCACCGAGGTCGACGCGAGCTACTGGGTGTGCATGGGCGCGCTGGCGATCACGGTCGTCGCCGGCGCCCGCATCGTGGAGATGGACAACACCCCGGTCGTCGCGGCGACGCGCGGGGTGATCGCCGGGCTGGCGGTCATCCTCTGGTCGTTCGCGAGCTGGCTCATCCCCGTGCTCGTCGCCGTCGGCTTCTGGCGCCACGTCGTGCGGCGGGTGCCGCTGCGCTACGAGCCGTCGTTGTGGAGTCTCGTCTTCCCCTTCGGCATGTACGCGGTCGCCGGCATGTACCTCGGACGCGCCGACTCACTGCCCTTCGTCGAGGTCGTCGGGCAGGCGTGGTTCTGGGTGGCGCTCGCCGCGTGGGCTCTCACCGGTGCCGGGATGCTCGGTTCGGTCCTTCCGCCGCGGCGCCGGTAGCGAGCTCGCCCGACCCGTCGCCACCGGGAGCATGCGCCGACCCGGCGTCGCTGCGGACGCCCGCGTCAGCACGACCCCTGCCGGGCCGCCTCTGCGGCCTTCGCGCCGGCGACGGCGTCGTGCACGACGAGCGTGTCGCCGGCGGGCGGTTCCGTGTGCTGCTGGATCGTGTAGAAGCGGACCTCGTGCCCGTCGGGGTCGTGCAGCTCCGGCAGGACCCAGCCGATCGTCGCCCAGTGGACCCCGGCGTGCTCCTCGCCGAGTGCGCTGAGATGGGTCGCGAGCGCCTCGATCGACTCCTTGTCGGGCACGCCGATCGCGAAGTAGTCGAAGCCGGCGGCCGCCTGCGCCCGCTCCGGCTCGCGGCGCACGGCCAGGGGTGGACCGCCGTCGGGGTGCTCCATCGCGATCCCAGTGAGGACGCCGTCGTCATGGAACTCGATGACCGGCTCGTAGCCCAGCCGGGACCGATACCAGGCGAGGGACACCTGAGGGTCGCGCACCGGGAGCTTGAGATGGTGGATGCCTGCGAGGGTCGGAATCACGTCCGTGCCTCCTCTTGTCAAGATATATGCAGTATCACTGCATATTCAGTAATACTGCATATAGTGCGCTCAGCACGGGAGAAAGGTCAAGACCCATCGCCGATCGTCGCCATTCGCGCAGCGCCCGCACCGAGGCGGCCATCGTCGCTGCCGCCACCCGGCTGTTCGCCGAGCGGGGCTACGCGCGCACGAGCCTGGCCGAGGTCGCGCAGGACGCCGGGGTCAGTGAGCGGACGCTGTACCTGCGGTTCGACGGCAAGGCCGCCCTCCTCAAGCGCGTTGTCGACGTGGCGGTCGTCGGCGACACACAGGAGGTCGCACTCGCCGATCGCGACTGGGTCGCCGTCGCGATGTCCGCGCCCTCGCTTCACGAGCGGATCGACGCCCTCGCGGACGGCTCGGCCGCCATCCAGGCGCGGCTCGCCCCCGTCGTCGCCGTCGCGCTGGAGGTCGAGTCCTCCGAGCCGGTCATCGCCGAGTTGGCCGCCCGGGCACGCGCCCACACCCTGTCCCTCAACCGGTCCTTCTGGCAACGCGCGCGCGACGACGGCCTCATCCGGCCCGACGCGGACGTCGAGTGGCTCGGCAGGACGACCGCGCTCCTCGTCGCCGCCGAGTCGGGGGTCTACCTCATCCGCTCCGTCGGTCTCCAGGGGTACGCGGACCTCGTGCGACGCGCGCTGCGAGCGCTCGCCGCCGCGCCGTAGGCATCACCGCAACCCAAGTGGCTGTCAGCCTCGGCCGATAAAGTCCAGGTTCGACCGGGACGACGATCGTGCCCGACGGGCCGGCTCAGGAGGATCAAGAGCGATGACCGTGATCTGCATGGTCCTCTTCGTGGTGCTCGTCGCGGGCGCCTGGCCGCTGGCGGGGCAGTGGAAGGAGCGCCACTCCGGCCGCATCTACGAGGGACTCGCCCCCGGGATGACGCCGCCGCCCGGCATGGAGCAGCCGACGCGCGCGATCACGGAGCCGGAGCTGCTCGCCACGAACTACGCCGTGCAGTTCCACCCGCCCGAGGGGGTCGCCCCGCGTGACGTCGGGCTGTTGCTCGACCGGCAGACCGGGCCGCGCGACCTCGCGGCCGCGATCATCGGGCTCGTCGTCACCGGCTACCTCACGATCCGCCCGGCCGACGAGGGCGAGCCGGGCGCCCCGATCGAGGTGAAGAAGCGCGGCAAGAAGCGCGAGGAGAAGGACTTCTTCGTCACCGTCGACCGCGACCCGAAGCGCCCGCCGCACGCCCGCGAGCCCGACAGCCTCTGGCTGCTCGACTACTTCGAGAGCGCCGACGGGCAGCCGGTGCTCCTCTCGGCCGTCAAGCCTGGTCTGCGCGAGGCGTTCTCACGGCTGGAGACCGAGGTCGTGCAGTCCGCAGCGGAGCGCGACTACATTGACATCGACCCTCGCGGACGCAAGGCCCCGACCGGTGGCCTGACGTTCGGCGCGGTCTTCGCCGCGCTGCTGGCCGGCCTGCTCGCGCTCGCCGGGAGCCCGCTGGCGTGGATCGCCGCCGGTGGCGCGGGCGCTCTGGGGATCACCGCGGGAAGGGTGCGCGGCCCGATGGGGCGCCCCGCCGAGGGCACGGCCGCCTACTTCCGCACGATGGGCTTCAAGCGCTACATCGACACCGCTGAGGCCAACCAGATCAAGGTCGAGGACGCGGCCGGCATCTTCAGCCGCTACCTGCCCTGGGCCATCGCCTTCGACGCCGCCGACCATTGGACCGGCGTCTTCAAGGACGTCGCCGCCGGCGTCGACGACGAGATCCTCGCCCTGTGGGCGCCTGACCTGCTCTGGATGGCGCTGTGGATGGACCTCGCCTTCGACGGGGCGATGTTCGACGGACTCGGCGACGCGCTCACCGGCCTCACCGACGGCATCGGCGACTTCACCGGGGACGTCTTCGGCGACATCGGCGACGCCTTCGGGGGTGGCGACGGCGGTGACGGGGGCTTCTTCGGCGGCGGTGACGGCGGCGGCTTCTTCGGTGGCGACGGCGGCGGGTTCGACTTCGACTTCTGACCTCCCAGACGCAGACGACAGCGGGGCCCCTCTCCACCTGGGAGAGGGGCCCCGCTCGTTTCGATCAGCAGCGTGCGATCACAGGAGGGTGCGTTCAGGCGACGTCGGCGCGCGCCTTCGTGAACGCCTCGACCGCGGTCCGCACGTCGTCCTCGCTGTGCGCGGCGGACAGCTGGACCCGGATCCGGGCCTCGCCGCGCGGCACGACGGGGAAGCTGAAGGGCGTGACGTAGACGCCGAGCTCGAGCATCCGGTCGGCGATCTGGCCCGCGAGCCGCGCGCCGTCCTCCCCGGGGAACATCACGGGCACGATCGCGTGCTCGCCCGGCAGCAGGTCGAAGCCGGCCTCGCTCATGAGCGTGCGGAAGAGCTCGGCATTGCGCCACAGCTGCTCACGGGCCTCGCCACCGGCGGCCGCGAGCTCGAGGGCCTTGAGCGAGCCGGCGACGACGACCGGCGCGACCGAGTTCGAGAAGAGGTACGGGCGCGCCTTCTGACGCAGGAAGTCGATGATCTCCTGGTGCCCGGCGACGTAGCCGCCCGAGGCGCCGCCGAGGGCCTTGCCGAGCGTCCCGGTGTAGATGTCGACCCGGTCGGCGACCCCGAACTTCTCCGGCGTGCCCCGGCCGCCGTCGCCGACGAAGCCGACCGCGTGCGAGTCGTCGACGAGCACGAGCGCGCCGAACTCACTGGCCAGGTCGCAGATCTCGTCGAGCGGCGCGTAGTAGCCGTCCATCGAGAAGACGCCGTCGGTGACGATGACGATCTGCTTCGCCCCCGCATCCTTGGCCGCCTCGAGCTGTGCCCGCAGGTCGGTCATGTCGGCGTTCTTGTAGCGGTAGCGCATCGCCTTGCACAGCCGGATGCCGTCGATGAGCGAGGCGTGGTTGAGCGCGTCGGAGATGATCGCGTCCTCCGTGCCGAAGAGCACCTCGAAGACGCCACCGTTCGCGTCGAAGCACGACGGGAAGAGGATCGTGTCGTCGGTGCCGAGGAAGTCGCTGATCGCCTTCTCGAGGTCCTTGTGCTGGGTCTGCGTGCCGCAGATGAAGCGGACCGAGGCCATGCCGAAGCCCCACCGGTCGAGAGCGGCGTGGGCCGCCGCGACGATGTCGGGGTGGTCGGCGAGGCCGAGGTAGTTGTTCGCGCAGAAGTTGAGGACGTCGGAGTCACCCGTGGGGGCGGTCTCCACGTGGGCGGACTGCGCCGTCGTCAGCGCGCGCTCGCTCTTCCACAGCCCGTCGGCCTCGATCTGCGAGAGCGTGCTCGTGAGGTTTTCCTGCAGGTTCGTGTACATCAAAGGCTCCTTGTCAGCTCCAGTCGAGGACGACCTTGCCGCACTGACCCGAACGGGCCGCGGCGAAGGCGTCTTCCCACTGCTCAGCAGGGAAACGGTGGGTGATGGCCGAGGCGATCGCGTCGCGGAAGGTGTCCGAGGTGCGCAGCATCGAGCTCATCGCATACCAGGTGTCGAACATCTCGCGGCCGTAGATGCCCTTGAGCGTGATCATGTGCGTGATGACGCGGCCCCAGTTGATGGGGAAGTCGCTCTTGGGCAGTCCGAGCAGGCCGACGCGGGCGCCGTGGTTGAGGTTGTCGATCATCTCGGCGAGGGCCGCGGGGTTGCCCGACATCTCGAAGCCGAGGTCGAAGCCCTCCTTCATGCCCAGGTCGTGCTGCACGTCGGCGATCCGCTCGTTCGCGACGTTGACGACGCGGTCCGCACCGGCCTTGCGGGCCAGGTCGAGGCGGTAGTCCGACACGTCGGTGACGCAGACGAAGCGGGCCCCGGCGTGCCGGGCGATCGCGGCGGCCATGACGCCGATCGGCCCGGCGCCGGTGATGAGCACGTCCTCGCCGACGAGCGGCCACTGCAGCGTCGTGTGTGTCGCGTTGCCCAGCGGGTCGAAGATCGCCCCGAGATCCGGGTCGAGGTCGGCCGGCTGCACCCACGCGTTGACGGCGGGGATGACGACGTAGTCCGCGAACGCCCCGTCGCGGTTGACGCCGACGCTGTTCGTGTTGATGCAGACGTGGCGGCGGCCGGCGCGGCAGTTACGGCAGTGGCCGCAGACGACGTGACCCTCGCCGGAGACCTTGTCGCCGACGCGCACCGTGGCGATCGCCTCGACGTCCTCGCCGATCTGCACGACCTCGCCGAAGAACTCGTGGCCGATGACCAGCGGCAGCTTGACGTTCGCCTCGGTCCAGTCGTCCCACTGCTCCAGGTGCAGGTCCGTGCCGCACAGGCCGGCCCGCAGGACGCGGATCTTGACGTCACGGGGGCCGCAGACGGGTTCGGGGCGGTCGACGAGCTCGAGGCCCGGCCCGGCGGTCAGCTTGGTCAGCGCACGCATGGTGAAGTCGGCTCCTGATCGGTGAGAGGGGTGCGGGTGGGGGAGGCTCAGGCGAGGGCGAGCTCGGGCTCGTCCTGGTCCTGCTGGCCCTTGCGGTAGGTCTTGCCGGTGATGAGGCGGTTCATGATCCCGGCGATCGCGCCGTCGCCGGTGACATTCGTCGCCGTGCCGAAGGAGTCGATCGCGATGTAGGTCGCGATCATGAGCCCGACCTGCGGCTCGGTGAAGCCGAGCATCGAGGTGAGCAGGCCGGCGGCCGTCATGATCGCGCCACCGGGCACGCCGGGCGCGGCGACCATCGTGATGCCGAGCATGAAGATGAAGCCCGCGATGGCCGCGGCGTTGATCGGCATGCCCGACAGGATCATGATCGCCAGGGCGAACGTCGTGATCTTCATCGTCGAGCCGGCGAGGTGGATCGTCGCGCACAGCGGGATGACGAAGGAGGCGACGCTCTCGCGGACGCCCATCTTGACGGCCTGACGCAGCGTGACGGGGATCGTCGCCGCCGAGGAGGACGTTCCCAGCGCGGTGGCGTAGGCCGGGAGCATCGTCTTGAGCATGAAGAACGGGTTCCGACCGAAGACGAGGCCGGAGATCGTGAACTGCACGATCAGCATGACGACGGTGAGGGCGAAGACGAAGAGGACGACCCCGAGGAACGTCGAGATGATCGAGAAGGCCTCGCCCGTCGCCGACATGTTGAGGAAGATGCCGAAGATGTAAAGCGGCAACAGCGGGATGAGCGTGACGCGGATGACGAGGTCGACGATCTCGCGGAACTCGACGAACCCGCGGTGCAGGGTGTCGCCCTTGATGAAGGTGAGGAAGACGCCCATGAGGAAGCTGAGGACCAGGGCCGTCATGACGCCGAAGACCGGCGGCATCTCGATCTTGAAGAAGGCGCCGAGCAGCGCGTCCTCCGGGTTCGCGGCGGTGCGCATCGTGCGACCGGCGAGCAGCGTCGGCAGGGCGATCATGCTCACGGCGAAGGCGAGGAAGCCGGCGAACAGCGTCGAACCGTAGGCGATCGCGGCGGTGATGCCGAGCCACTTGCCGGCGCCCTGGCCGAGCTCGGAGATCGCGGGCGTGATGAGCCCGACGATGATGAGCGGGATGATGAAGCCGAGGTAGTTGCCGAAGATCCCGTTGAACGTCGCGAAGACGCGGACGAGCTGATCGGGGAAGAAGAGCCCGCAGACGATGCCGAGGATGATCGCGATGAGGATCTGCGGGAGCAGACCGATCTTGCGTCGGCTGTGGGATGCGGGCGGGGTACTCGTCATCGAGTCGGTGCTGGCCATGGCGGTGGGGGGCCTTCCTGCTGGCATGCGTCGTTGCACGTCACGGGTACGACATGAGTGGTGGTAAGGAGCGTGCGAATCCGGCGAGCAAGCGAGTACGGAGGCGGTGGTCGCGGACGTGTCGTCCGGCTCCTGCGGCCATCATGTCGCGTCGGGTCGTTGCGCGAAAGAGGCCACCGGCTACACCCACTGTTTAGTGTGGCTTATGGAACTGCACCAGCTGCGGGTGCTGCGTGAGCTGGCCGAGCGTGGCAGCGTCCGCGCCGCCGCGGAGGCCCTCTACATCACCCCCTCCGCCGTCTCCCAGCACCTGAAGTCGCTCCAGCGCAGCGCCGGCCGTCCCCTGGTCACGCACGAGGGCCGACGGCTCGTGCTCACCGACGCCGGGCGGGCCCTGGCCGCGGCCGCCGTCGAGGTCGAGGAGTCGATGGCCTTGGCCCGCAACGCGATCCAGCGGGATGCCGAGCGCGTCGACCGGGTCGTGAGCATCGTCGCCTTCCCCAGCGCCGGCCAGCTCTTCCTGCCCCGGATCGCAGCGCGCTTCGCCTCCGCCGACGGCCCGCACGTCGCGCTCGCCGACCACGACGCCGCGCCGGAGCAGACGGTCGCCCTGTGCGGTGAATACGACGTCGTCATCGCGCACCGGTGGCGGATCCACCGCACCTGGCCGGCGGGGCACGTCCATGTCACCCCGCTGCTCGACGAGCCCTACGACGTCGCCCTTCCGGCGGCGCACCCGCTGGCCCAGCGGCCCCACCTGCGCCCCCAGGACCTCCTGTCGGTCGAGTGGATCGCAGGCCAGGCGGGGTGGGCGCCGGCGGGGATCATCACCGCGATCGGTGCCGTCGCGGGCGAGGAGCCGCAGGTCCGACACCGGATCAACGACCTGGCCACCGCGGTCGCGATGGTGCGCGACGTCGGTGGGGTCACCCTCGTGCCGCGCTTCGTCGGTGACCACATCGTCGGCGACGGAGTCGTCACCCGCCCGCTCGACGGGGTCGACGCCTTCCGTCAGGTGGCCGCCCTGACGCGCCCCGACCGCCGGGTCTCGGTCGCCGTCGCCTGCGTCGTCGACGCACTCGGCGAGGTGGCCGCACAGCTGCGCGCCGACCACCGCTGGCGACCGCCCGCGACGTAAGGCAGCACACAGCAACACCCCTCAGAATCGACGCGGACGCGTCGACTTGCCGATTGAACCCAGGAGGCTGAGCCCAGATGACCGAATCCCCGGCGGAGGTGACCCCGCAGACGGTGTCGCCCGACGTCGATCCAGCGCTGGCTGCGCGCTACGCGGGGGCCGGTCTCGTCACGTACGTCCAGCCCTTCTACAACCTGCAGACCGACCGGATGCAGGGCCTGGAGGCGCTCGCCCGTCTGCGCCTGGCGGACGGCCGGACCGAGTCACCGGCCGGCTTCTTCGCCGACGCCCAGGCCGCCGGCCAGATGCGCCGGATCGATCTGGAGATCCTCGACGGCGCGCTGGCCCAGACCCGCGCCTGGCGGGACAGCCCGGATCACCCCGAGCTCATCGTCTCGGTCAACCTCTCCGGCGACCTCGTCGGCGACCCGAGCCTCGTCGATGACATCACCGCCGCGCTGACGCGCCACGACGTCGCCCCCGACCGCCTCCTCGTCGACATCTCGACCGGCACCTTCCGCCGGCTCATGCGCGCCGACGGCGAGGCCCTGGAGCGCCTGCAGCTCCTCCAGCAGCGCAGCGTCACCTTCTGCCTCGACGGCTTCACGGGCGAGGATCTCGACACCCTCGACTGGGCGCTCGAGGTGCCCGTCGACATCATCAAGCTGCAACCGCACGAGGTGGCCGGCGCCTCGCACGGCGACCACCGCCTGCGCGAGCTCGCGGAGGCGATCCAGGAGGCCGGCCTGCCCGTCGTCGCCGCCGGCGTCGAGACGCCCCAGCAGTTGGAGCTCGTGCGGGAGCTCGGCGTCGAGTGGGCGCAGGGATTCCTCCTCGGCGAGCCGGCCCCGGCCGATGCGGCCCTGGGGTTCCCCGCGCGTCTGGAGCGGTGAGCGCCGAGGCCATCGAGCCGTCCGCCGTCGAGCCGTCCGCCGTCGTCGAGCCGGTCGCCGGGGCGACGACCCGGGGTCGGTGGCCGTCGCCCGGGCGCCTCGCCTTCGGTCTCGCGGTCCTCGCCGCCTCCGTCGTCAGCCAGATCCTCTTCACGATCGACCCGACGGGCATCGGGGCCACGATCTACGCCGCCACCGCATCCGTCTTCGTCGTCATCGCGGCGGTGGGGCCGGCCGTCCACGGGCTCCGGCCGATGCGGGTGCGGATCGCGCAGCAGGCCAGCGTGCTGCTGATGCTCGTGGCCCTGCTCGGCGCTGGGTTGGACTTCACGCTCGGGCCGCTGAAGTTCGTCGACTTCGTCTACATCGCCGGCTACCTGGGCTTTTTGTGCTGGCTCACCCTCGCCGCCCGTGCCATTGGCGCAGCACCGCAGGTCGGCGCCTATCTCGACACGACGGCGCTGACGATCGGGGCCGGCCTGGCCCTGTGGGTCGTCGTCCTCAGCCCACTCGTCGGGGGGTCGCAACTGCCGCAGGCGATCCTCCTGTCGGCCTACCCGATGGCCGACATCCTGCTCCTCGCGCTCACCGCGCGGCTCGCGATGCGCCAGGGACGCTATCTGCCGGCGATGGCGTGGTTCCTCGCCAGCGTCGGCTTTCTCGTGGCCCTCGACATCTGCATCTCCCTGGCCGTCGTCTTCACCCCCGAGGGGCGGATCCCGGCCCTGTCCGGCGCCTACATCTTCTTCTTTGCCGGGGTGGCGATGTCCACCTCACACCCCTCGGTCGCACGGCTGACGCGCCGCCCACCCGGCGGCCCGGCGCACCGGCGGGGGAGCCGGCGCACGGCGCTCATCGTGCTGACGATCTCGCCGGCGATCCTCGCGACGGTCATGCCCCTCAACGGCCCCGTCGACGGGGTCGTGCGCGGCGGGCTCGTGGCGATCGTCCTCGTGCTCCTCTTCGTGCGCCTCTCCCGGACCCTGAGCGCCTGTCGCGCGCCGAGTCCGCCAGCCGGCATCGGGCGATGCACGACGGGCTGACCGGGCTGCTCAACCGCTCCGCGCTCATCGACCGGCTCGTCGAGCTGCTGCGCGAGGGCGCGAGCACGGGGCGAACGACCGCGCTGCTCTTCATCGACTGTGACGACTTCAAGCACATCAACGACACGTGGGGGCACCGCGCGGGCGACACGCTGCTGCGCGACATCGCGACCCGCCTGCCCCTGGCCCCGCCCCCCGACGCGGTCGTGGCGCGGCACGGCGGCGACGAGTTCGTCGTGCTCGCCTCGGTCTCCGACGCCGCTGCGGGGGAGGCGCTCGCCGCCCGGATGCGCCGCTTCTTCGACGAGCCGCTGGAGATCCTGCCCGGCCGGACCCACGCGATGACCTGCTCGATCGGCCTCGCCGTCGCCGAGCCCGGAGAGGCGGTGACGGCCGAGTCGCTCATCGGGCAGGCCGACGTCGCGATGTACGCGGCGAAGGGGCACGGGCGCAATCGCTATGTCGTCTACGACGACGCGCTCGACGCCGACGCCCGGCTGCGGGCCGCGGTCGGGGACCGGCTCGCCGGGGCGATCTCCGCGGGGCACTTCCACGTCGAGCTCCAGCCGATCTTCGCCGGCGCCGCGGGAGGTGCGGACGGCAGCGTCATGGGCGGCGTCGCACGGGCGAGCGAGGACGGACGGATCTGGGGCGGACGGGCCGGTTTCGACCGCGTCGTCGGGTGGGAAGCCCTGGCCCGCTGGGAGGACCCGGTGCTCGGGCGCGTGCGCCCCGACGTCTTCGTGCCGGTCGCCGAGCAGCTGGGGCTCATCGACGAGCTCGGCGAGGCGGTGCTGCGCAGCGCGTGCGCCGACCTCGCGCGCCTGCGGCAGCACATCGCGGGCTGCGACTGGTGGGTCTCGGTCAACGTCTCGCCCTCCCAGCTGCTGCAGCCCGACTTCGCCGAGGTCGTCGCGCACGCCGTCGATGCCGCGGGGGTGCCCCCGGACCGGCTCCTGCTCGAGGCCACCGAGACCCTGCTCGTCGACAAGGGCCCCGACGTGCTCGCCACGCTGGAGCGGGTGCGCGCGACCGGGGTCGGCATCGGGATCGACGACTTCGGGACCGGCTACGCCACGCTGTCGACCCTGCTGCGCCTGCCCCTGGACTGCGTCAAGCGCGACCGCTCCCTCGTCGCCCCGCTCGGGAGCGCCTCCGATGGCTCGGTCGCCTCGGATGTCTCGGAAGCCTCGGATGCCTCCGCCGACCCTGACGCCGACGATGCGACGCGCCAGCTCGCGGCCGTCCTCGCGCTCGTGCGCAGCCTGGGCATCGAGCACATCGTCGCCGAGGGGGTCGAGACGGCGGCCCAGGTCGACATCCTGCGAGAGCTCGACTGTCCGATGGCGCAGGGCTGGTTCTTCGGGCGTCCCCGCACCGCTGACGCCGTGCTCGACGCGGGGTGGATGACGATCTGACGACGACGGTCGATATCATCGCCATATGACGATGAATGACGTCGCACCCGTCGCACCCGTCGCGCCCGTCGGCCCGGGGGAGAGTGGGGCGCTCACCGCCGCCGCGTGCCTCTTCCAGGGGTTCAGCGACGTCTCGCGCGTGACGATCGTGCAGCACCTTCTTCTGGGTGAGCATCGCGTCGTCGACCTCACCCGCCACCTCGGCCTCGCGCAGTCGACGGTGAGCCGGCACCTCGCCTGCCTGCTCGACTGCGGCATCGTCACGGTGCGCGCGCAGGGGCGCGCCTCGGTCTACGCCCTGGCCCACCCCGCCGCGACGACGGCGCCGCTCCAGGCCGCCGAGACGCTGCTCGGCCTCACGGGCGACGCCGTGACGCTGTGCCCGGCGGCCGCCGCGGTGCGGGGGTCCTGATGGGCGACCACTCGCATGCGCACGGCCACGATCACGGGGCGGCGCTCGCCGACCATCGCGGGCGCCTCGCGGCGGTCCTCGCGATCACCGTCACGGTGATGATCGTCGAGGTCGTCGGCGCGATCGTCTCCGGCAGCCTCGCGCTCCTCGCGGACGCCGCGCACATGCTCACCGACGTCGCCGGCCTGACGATGGGGCTCGTCGCGGCGAGCCTCGCACGCCGCCCGGCGACGCCGTTGCGGACGTGGGGCTACCACCGCGCCGAGATCCTCGGGGCGGCCGCGCAGGCGGCCCTCCTCTTCGCGGTCGGCACTTTCGTGCTCGTCGAAGGCGTGCGGCGGCTGCTCGAGCCTCCGGCGGTCGCCTCGGGCGCGATGGTCGTCTTCGGCGTCGTCGGGCTCGTCGGCAACGCGATCGGCCTGGTGATCCTCGCCGGGGCCCGCGGGGCGAATCTCAACATGCGCGCAGCCTTCCTCGAGGTCGTCAACGACGCCCTCGGCTCGGTCGCCGTGCTCGTCGCGGCCGGCCTCATCGCGGCCTTCGGGTGGTATCGCGCGGACGCCGTCGCCTCGATCCTCATCGGCGTGCTCATCGTGCCGCGGACGATCCGGCTCCTGCGCGAGGCCGTCGACGTGCTCCTGGAGTCGACACCCAAGGGCCTGGATCTCGGCGAGGTGCGTGAGCACCTGCTCGCGCTCGAGCATGTCCACGAGGTGCACGATCTGCACGCGAGTCAGGTCGCGACCGGCATCCCCGTGCTCACCGCGCACGTCGTCGTCGACGAGTCGTGCTTCCACGACGGGCATCTGGCTTCGATGCTCGACGAGGTGCAGCGCTGCATCGCGGTCGACTTCGGCATCGAGCACTCGACGATCCAGTTCGAGGCCCTCGGTCACGCCGCCCATGAGCACGAGACCCACGACTGATCGCACGCACTGCTGTGATGGCAGTCGGCCGTGGCGTGTCGCTCAGGAGCGGACGAGGCGGGCGATCGCGTCGGAGGCTTCCTTGAGCTTGGCCTCGCACTCGGGTCCGCCCTGGGCGACGGCGTGGACGACGCAGTGCTTGAGGTGGTCGTCGAGCAGCCCGAGCGCGACCGACTCGAGGGCCTTCGTCAGGGCGCTGACCTGCGTGAGGATGTCGATGCAGTATTTCTCCTCCTCGACCATGCGGTGGATGCCGCGGGCCTGACCCTCGATGCGCTTGAGCCGCGCGAGGTAGCGGGCCTTGTCGGAGATGTAGCCGTGCGCGGCGTGCTCGTCGCTCATGTCGCGTCCTTCTGCCTCGGTGCTCTCGCGCCGTCGTGATCCGATCGGGGGCTTGACCGGAATATACCCCGTGGGGGTACGGTTAGCTCAAGCAGATACCCCATAGGGGTATTCCATCGAGCGACAAGGAGTGCGACGTGACAAGCCCGACCGCCCCGATCCGGGACGAACAGCGCATCGAGTTGGCGATCTCAGGGATGACGTGCGCCTCGTGCGCCAACCGCATCGAGCGCAAGCTCAACCAGCTCGACGGCGTCGAGGCCACCGTCAACTACGCGACCGAGAAGGCGCAGGTCACCGTGCCCGAGGGCTACGACCCGGCGCTCCTCGTCGCCCAGGTCGAGAAGACCGGCTACGCCGCCAGCCTGCCGGAGCCTCCCGCACGCCCGGACGCGGCAGACGCCGGCGAGGTCGACGGCGGTGGCAGCGGGACGGCCGATCCCGAGCTGGCAGCGCTGCGGCAGCGGCTCATGGTCTCGGCGGTGCTGACGATCCCGGTCATCGCGATGGCGATGATCCCCGCGCTCCAATTCACGTATTGGCAGTGGGCGTCGCTCACGCTCGCGGCGCCCGTCATCGTCTGGGGCGCGTGGCCGTTCCACCGGGCGGCGTGGACGAACCTGCGGCACGGCGCCGCGACGATGGACACGCTCATCTCGATGGGCACGCTCGCCGCGCTCTTCTGGTCGCTCTACGCCCTCTTCTTCGGTCACGCCGGGATGCCCGGCATGACGCACCCCTTCGAGCTGACGATCGCCCCGTCGGACGGCGCGGGCAATATCTACCTCGAGGTCGGCGCGGGGGTGACGCTCTTCATCCTCCTCGGCCGGTATGCCGAGAAGCGCTCCAAGCGCCAGGCGGGCGCCGCCCTGCGGGCGCTGCTGGAGCTCGGCGCCAAGGAGGTCGTCGTCCTGCGTGACGGCGTCGTGACCTCGATCCCCGTCGAGCAGCTCGCCGTCGGTGACGAATTCGTCGTCCGCCCCGGCGAGAAGATCGCGACCGATGGCGTCGTCGTGATCGGCACGTCGGCCGTCGACGCCTCGATGCTCACCGGGGAGGCCGTGCCCGTCGAGGTCGGCCCGGGCGACAGCGTCGCCGGCGCGACGGTCAACGCCAACGGCCGGCTCGTCGTCCGTGCGACCCGCATCGGCGCCGACACCCAGCTCGCGCAGATGGCGCGTCTCGTCGAGGACGCCCAGAGCGGCAAGGCCCAGGTGCAGCGCCTCGCGGACCGGGTCTCGGGGATCTTCGTGCCGATCGTCATCCTCATCGCGCTCGCGACCCTCGTCGGCTGGCTCGTCGCCGGCGCCGGGGCAGCCGCCGCCTTCACGGCAGCGGTCGCCGTGCTCGTCATCGCCTGCCCGTGCGCGCTCGGCCTGGCCACTCCCACGGCGCTCCTCGTCGGCACGGGCCGCGGCGCCCAGCTCGGCATTCTCATCAAGGGCCCGGAGGTGCTGGAGTCGACGCGTGGCATCGACACCGTCGTGCTCGACAAGACGGGCACCGTGACGACCGGGACGATGACCCTCATCGACGTCATCCCCGAGACCGGGGTCGAGCGCGCCGAGCTGCTCCGCCTCGCCGGAGCCCTCGAGCACGCCTCGGAGCACCCGATCGCCCGCGCCATCGCACGCGGCGCCCTCGACGAGGTCGGCTCGCTGCCGACCCCGGAGGACTTCGCGAACCTCGAGGGCGTCGGCGTGCAGGGCGTCGTCGACGGGCACGCGGTCGTCGTCGGCCGCGAGTCCCTCCTCGCGGACTGGTCGCAGCACCTGAGCCCCGAGCTCGCCTCGGCCAAGGCTGATGCCGAGCGCGCGGGCCGGACGGTCGTCGCCGCCGGCTGGGACGGTCAGGCCCGCGGTCTCCTCGTCGTCGCCGACACGGTGAAGCCGACGAGTGCCCAGGCCGTCGCGCAGTTCAAAGACCTCGGCCTGTCGCCCGTGCTCCTCACCGGCGACAACGCGGCCGTCGCCCGCCAGATCGCGGACGAGGTCGGCATCGACGAGGTCATCGCCGGGGTGCTCCCGGCGCAGAAGGCCGACGTGGTGGCGCGTCTGCAGCGCGAGGGGTGCACGGTCGCGATGGTCGGCGACGGCGTGAACGACGCGCCCGCGCTCGCGCAGGCCGACCTCGGCCTCGCGATGGGCACCGGCACCGACGTCGCGATCGAGGCCTCCGACATCACGCTCGTGCGGGGCGACCTGCTCGGCGCGGTCGACGCGATCCGCCTCTCCCGCCGCACCCTACGCACGATCAGGACGAACCTCTTCTGGGCCTTCGCCTACAACGTCGCGGCGATCCCCCTCGCGGCCGCCGGGATGCTCAACCCGATGCTCGCCGGCGCGGCGATGGCGCTCTCCAGCGTCTTCGTCGTCGGCAACAGCCTGCGCCTACGCGGCTTCACCGGGGTGTCGGCGGCCCCGGCACCGGGTGTCTGAGGGAGAGTGAAAGCCGTTGCAATTCCTGTCGATTCACGAAGGAGAAGCACATGTTCCACCCCACCGCCCGCCCGACTCGACGCATCGCGACCTCCGCGACCGGCATCCTCGCGGCAGTCGCTCTCACGGCCTGCGGGAGCGCGAACACCACGTCTGCCCCCACGGGCGACGCGCACGGCACCCACGCGACGTCGAGCGCCCCGGCCCCCACCGGCACGACCGGCACCGGCACCGGCCCGGCGGATGCGTCTCGCGCCGGTGACGTGGCCTTCGCGCAGGGGATGATCCCCCACCACGAGCAGGCCGTCGAGATGTCCGACATGGCGCTGCAGAAGAAGAGCGCCTCGGCGCAGGTGCGCTCGCTCGCGACGCAGATCAAGGCGGCACAGGATCCCGAGATCGCGACCATGCGCGGCTGGCTCACCGCCTGGGGCGCCCCGACCGCGGCGCCGAGCAGGGATCACGGCACGGCGGACGGCGGGCACGACGGGCATGGCGGTCACGGCGGCATGATGAGCGCGCAGGACATGACGGCGCTCGCCAAGGCCGAAGGCGCCGACTTCGACCGGATGTGGATCACGATGATGATCGAGCACCACGAGGGTGCGGTGACCATGTCCGAGCAGGTGCTCACGACCACGCGCGATCCCCAGGTGGCTGCCCTCGCCCGCGCGATCATCACGGGTCAGAAGGCCGAGATCGCCACGATGCGCGATCTGCTCTGACCTCGCGGCTCCCGCTGTGCGGCTATAGCAGCGGGCCGCGGTCTCGACGGCGTCCTGCCAGAGACGCTGGGGGAAGCGCCACGCGGCGACGGTCTTGGGGTCGACGCGGTGTGAGACCGACAGGTAGGACTCCTGGCGCCGGCGCACCTGAGCGGTGACGCCGGCGTCGGCGACGACCAGGTTGTTCTCGAAGTTGAGCTGGAGGCTGCGGCGGTCCATGTTCGCCGAGCCGACGAGGGCGATCTCGCCGTCGACGGTGATCGACTTCGTGTGCAGGAGCCCGATCGGGTACTCGTAGATCTCGACCCCGGCCTCGAGCATGGCGGGGTAGGTGCTCCGGGAGGACGCGCCGACGAGGGCCGAGTTGTTGCGCGCGGGGAAGATGATCGTCGTCGTCACCCCGCGGCGGGGCGCGGCGCACAGGGCGCGCAGGAGCGCCTCGTCGGGCACGAAATACGGCGTCGTGATGAGGAGGTCGCTGCGCGCGGCCGCGATCGTCGCGACGAACATCTCCGACATCGAGTTGTTGTGCGTCGTCGGCCCGGTGCCGAACATCGCCCCCAGCACGTCGTCGGCGAAGGTCTCCGGCTCCGGCGCGGCCGTCGGCAGGTGCTCGAGGGCCTCCCCGGTCTCGGCCATCCAGGCGGTGAGGAAGATGTACTGCTCCTGGCGGACGATCGGCCCCTCGCAGCGGAACCAGATGTCGACCCACGGCGCGTACTTCGCCGCGACCCGGAACTGCGGGTCGGCGCAGTTCTGGCTGCCGCAGTAGGAGATCCGGTTGTCGATGACGACGATCTTGCGGTGATTGCGCAGGTCGAGGCGGCCGATCGCGAGGTGTCCCAGGTGCGGGATGTCGTCGAGCGTCGCGAGGGTGTGGACCCCGGCGTCCTTGAGCTGCTTCCAGCGCGCGGACTTGGTGAAGGCCCGCGAGCCGAGGGCGTCGACCATGACGCGGCAGGCGACCCCCCGGCGGGCGGCCGCGCACACGGCGTCGGTCACCTTGCCGCCGTTGTGGTCGTCGAGCCAGATGTAGAAGCTGATGTGGATGCTCTCCGTCGCGGCCTCGATGTCGGTGACGAGGGAGTCGATCGCGAGATCCGAGTCGCGCATCGGGTCGGTCGCGGGTGCGCCCGGGTCGCCGATGAGACGGATCCGGTTGCCCGAGACCGGCGCGAAGCCGTTGATCGTGCTCGCTAGGTGGAAGAGATCCGCGGCCCGGTCACCGACCGGCCTGGTCGGCCCGGGACCGACCGGGAGGGCCATCCGCTGCGTCACCTCGTGCAGCTTGCGCACCCGGTCGCGGCCGATGCTCGTCTCCCCGAGAAGCAGGTAGGCGATGACGCCGACCACCGGCAGCGACACGATGACCGCCACCCAGGCGACCCGCGAGGCCGGCGAGCGATCCGGGCGCGTGATCGCGCGGCAGACGACGGCCAGATGGACGAGGAAGATCACCACCGAGATCAGGGCGCTCATCGGGTCGCTGCCAGGCCAGGAAACCCATGAACCCCTCCAGAGGTGATCGCCGTGGAAGGGAGCCTAATGCGCCACGGTCCCATGGCGGGCCGGCGCGACCCTCAGGCCATCGACGATGCGCGGGCGGGGGCCCAGCTCGGCCGGCGGTGTGTCCTGCTCGGTACGTCACCGGTCAGGAGGTGTCACGCGCCGATCGGATGTCGGTGTGGGTGAAGTCGTTGCCGGTGAAGAGGAGCGCGTCGTCCTCCTGACGGGCCAACGCGTATGAGAAGCAGTCGCCGTAGTTCAGTCGAGCTGGTGAACCGCTTCCGCGCCCGAAACGCAGGTGACCCTCGCGCGCGAGCTGGGTGACCTCCTCGTCGACCGGGGTGATGATCGCTGCCGCCTCGGCGAGAAAGTCGTCGAGATCCGTCTGCCGCGTCGGACCGCAGACAAGTGACGACTCGACCACCGTGGCCGCCGAGATGCGGACGCTGGGTGCCGCTTCGATCAGCTGTGCGAGCTCAGGAGCCTCAGGCTCGTCGCTCAGGATGGCGATGACCGCCGAGGTGTCCAGGATCACCGCGGAAGGCCCCGCTCGTCGTACATCTCCTCGTCTGTGACGAACGGTTCTGGTCGAGCCGCACTGCGCGCGCCGATGGCAAGAAGACGGCTCGCAATTCCTTCGCGTTGTGCTGCGTCTCGTGCCAACGCCTCTCGCAAGGCCTCACGCACTGCACCCGTCGCGGACGTGTGACGTCGCTCCGCCAGCCGCCGGGCCAGGACGTAGACCTCAGGGTCTTTGATGTTGAGGGTCGGCATGGACTGATTCTACCCTCCCTTCTACCCCATGGTCAGGGCTCGCCCACGTCCCTTGCGCATCCCGTCGGGCGGCTTTCTGCCGTGAATCGGTCGGGCCGGTCTCGCGCCCAGATCGGCGGGGGTGTACAGATGGAAGACCGGCGACTCCACCGCAGACGCGGCGCCTGCTGGAGCGCCTCCGTCGCCGGGCCGAGCCGAATCGACCCAAAGGAGGGCGACATGACGACTTCCGCTCGCATCGAGCTGGAGGGCCGCAGCTACGAGCTGCCGATCATCGAGGGCACCGAGCACGAGAAGGCCATCGACATCAGCAAGCTTCGGTCGGACACGGGGTACATCACCCTCGACGACGGGTACGGCAACACCGGATCGTGCGCGTAGGCGATCACCTACATCGACGGTGACGCCGGCATTCTGCGCTATCGCGGCATCCCGATCGAGGACCTCGCCGGGCGCAGTTCCTTCGTCGAGACGGCGTGGCTCGTCATTTTCGGAAAGCTCCCCACGATCGCGGATCGGGACCGGTTCAGTGCGCTGCTCACCGAGAACTCGATGATGAACGAAAACATGCGCAAGCACTTCGATGGGTTCCCCACGAAGGCTCCGCCGATGGCCATTCTCTCGGCGATGATCAACACGCTGTCCGCCCACGAAGAGTCGGTCTGGCACGCCAACGACGACGAGAGCATCGAGCGGGCTGCGGCCGTGCTGCTGAGCAAGGCCCGCACGATCGCGGCGGCCGCCTACAAGTCCTCGATCGGTGAGCCGATCATCTACCCGCGCTACGACATGAAGTACGTCGAGAACTTCCTGCACATGATGTTCTCGGTGCCGTATCGCGACTACGAGCCGACCGAGCGCCAGGTCAAGGCGCTC
>RRZU010930922.1_pt1 | contig 23315 bp, 25 predicted proteins | sample 2165561 | NCBI WGS metagenome assembly RRZU01 (sample SAMN10456909, study PRJNA506462) | wastewater metagenome | isolation source: wastewater sludge | place: USA: Moscow, Idaho | reverse complement strand
GGCTGGGCTCGTTATGAACGTGTTTTTTTCTAAATTTTTCTGCATAGTTTCCTACATTAAAATCTTTCAGAAAAAATTCAAGAACGACCCTTACCATATAAGGTGCTGCAAAACAGCCCTCTCACGCTTTCACCTTGAATTTCCATATTTCAAACCCACTCACATCTTGACTTCACTGCATACCATGGTAGAGTGACGCTGTATTTTTCAGGTGTCCACCTGGGTGGATGAAAAGGGAATCCGGTTATAAGCCGGAACGGGCCCGCCGCTGTAGCCGGGGACAAGCTCCGCACAATGCCACTGTTTCTTCAAACGGGAAGGCGCGGAAGAAGGATGATCCGGAAGTCAGAAGACCTGCCTGAAAACGCTTCTTTTTGGGCAACAAAGAGAGGCATCCTTCCAGCGGTAAAAAAGGGCATCCTGGATCAAACTTCATGGTCCGGGATTTTTTTATTCCCGACCAGAAAATGGCTCTATGCCTAGATTTATTTCCAATCATTGCCCTTTCCACGCGCAGCCCTTGCACAGACATGACGTTGCAGCAGAATAAGACAGAGCACGGCAAAGCTGCCATAGTGCTGGCGCTCTTTGGCAGCACAGTGCAAAGCGGGTTGCGGGGTATTTACGGCGTTGAGGCGGCCCTCAGGCAGGCTTTTCCTGCTACTACCATAAGCCTGGCCTTCACCTCCAACCAGGTGCGAGGCATCTGGCAGGAACGTGCGAAAAGCTCAGAATACCGGTTTCTACACCCAGAGATACGCGATTCTATTTTGCAAATACAAGGGCCCCTGGCGGCCATCGCCAACCTGCAAGATCGGGGCTACCGAGACATTGTGGTGCAGCCAGGACATATAGTTGCCGCAGAAGAATATCATGACCTGGCCAGTTATGTGCGGAATCTTGCCTTAATTCGCACCATGAAACCACGTTGGCAGCCTTTTAAGCGCCTGGTTTTGGCAAAACCTGCTCTCGGTGCATACAATCCCAGGCATTCCTACAGTGCAGACATACTGACTGCCGCAGAGGCTCTTATTGCTGATGTTAATCTGGCACGCGAAAGAGAGGCTATTCTTGTCTACATGGGGCATGGGAATCTCTATTTCCCGGCGGGTGGACTCTATTTGGAATGTGCCGCCCGCATGAGAAGCCTTGCCCCGGATACACCAACCTTTATCGGCACAGTAGAAGGTTTTCCAGGCATAGACGAGGTCCTTGTAGAGTTACGCAGACAGCCTTGCAAAAGGGTTCTTCTGAAACCATTTCTTCTTTGTGCTGGCGATCACGCACATCGGGATATGGCTGGAGATGCGCCTGATTCCTGGAAATCAATACTTACCCGCGAAGGTTTTACGGTAGAGGCAATTGCCCGAGGTCTTGGAGAAGAGCCTGAGTTTGCCGCTCTTTTTGCCCGACATACAGCCAGCGCTGCGGCTGACGCTGGGATTGAGTTGCTGTGATGCCTTCTCTGCGCCTTGCCAAAACTGGCATGTTCGTCTTCAGCCTTTTGTTATGCCTTTTGGCTGCCCTGGCTATAACCATGGGTTTTATGCACATTCCCTTCTCAGAGGTAGGCTCTGTGCTTCTGGCCAAACTGACGATGCAGCCCGTTTCTCATGATATTGATGCCACTGTGGTCAGCATCATTATAAATGTGCGCCTGCCCCGAGTGCTTGCAGCCATCCTGGTGGGTGGTATTCTTGCCATTTGTGGCGCTGTCTTTCAGGCCGTTTTACTGAACCCTTTGGCCGATTCGTATACCCTGGGCATTTCCACTGGCGCCGCCTTTGGCGCCTCTCTAGTGCTGGTTCTGCAGCTCTTTGGTCTCATTATGCCAGCGCAGCTCTCTGTGCCATTTTTTGCCTTTTTGGGTGGTATTGCCACCCTCTTTTTTGTGCTCTATCTTGCGGCCAGCGACCGTAATCTCTCCTCAACTTCGCTTATCCTGGCAGGTGTCATTGTTTCAGCTATCCTCTCGGCGGCAATCGGATTTTTCAAGTTTCTGGCCGATGAACAGGTTGGCATGATCATCTTCTGGCTCATGGGCAGCCTCGCTGGGGTCAATTGGCAGCAAATTATTGTCTTGCTACCAATTACTTTTATTGGTGTCATAGTCTTATGCCTCTTTGGGCGAGATCTGAACATCATGGCCTCTGGGGATAGGGCTGCAGCCTCATTAGGAGTACATACAGTACGGCTGCGCATTTTTTTACTTACCGTCTGCAGTCTGATGACCTCCCTTGCAGTCTCGGTTTCAGGTATTATCGGCTTCATTGGCCTTATTGTCCCGCACCTGCTTCGTCACCTTATCGGCCCAGATAACAGACTGCTTTTACCCTACTCATTTCTCAGCGGCTCACTTCTTCTTCTTATCGCCGATACCTTAACAAGGGCCGTGCTGCCTACGGAAGTGCCCATCGGTGTGCTCACGGCACTACTGGGTGGACCTTTTTTTTGTTTTCTCTTTAAAAAAAGGCAGGCAAGTGGCGGCTTCTAATCTTAATGAAGACTCTGTCCTTTGGCAGTTTGAAGATGTGTCTTATTCATATCGCGGCAAAACTGCCCTGCAAGAAATCAATCTTTGTTTGCACGCAGGCCGCAGTTATGGCATTTTAGGGCCCAATGGCAGCGGTAAAAGTACCCTGATAGATCTCTTTGCCGGACTAAAAAAACCAGATAAGGGCCAGATTTCTTTTCTCGGCGCCCCGATAGACAGTTATTCCCGTCGAGCGCTGGCTCTAAAGCTGGCCCTTGTGCCGCAAAATTTTCGCCTCCAGTTTGATTTTTCTGTACAGGAGGTGGTGGAAATGGGTCTGCATCCTCACCTTCACCGTTTTGCTTTCCCAGGGGCAGCAGATCTGGCAGAGGTTTCAGAGGCCCTTGCAAAGACCGATCTGCGCGCTCTAGCCAAGCGAAGCATAAAGCAGCTCTCTGGCGGAGAGCAACAACGAGTAGCCCTGGCCCGCGCTCTGGTGCAGAAACCCCAGGTTCTTCTTTTAGATGAGGCCACTTCAAACCTTGATATACGTCATACCCTGGCCTTTTTGCAGTTTGTCAAAAAACGCAGCCAGGCTGGCAATCTGAATGTGGTGGCTGTGATGCATGACCTTAACCTGGCTGCCCTTTTCTGCGATGAGCTGCTCTTTTTGAAAGAGGGCCGTCTTCTTGCCCATGGCCCTGTTGCTGAAATCCTGCGGCCAGATATCCTGCAAATGGTCTATAACGTTGAGGCGACGGTGCAGCACAACGAATTTACCCAGTCCCAGCAAGTTAGCCTGCGATTAACCGATAAAATAATATGAATTTTTCTATAAATAAAACTTTTTTGTTTAGCCTGCTTTTCGCCATTTTTCTGGCCACACCACTCATCAGTTATGCCAAGGATGCCCCAAGCTTTGTCGATAGCGATGGTACAGCCATATTCTGCACGCATCCCTACAAACGAATAATTTCGTTGTACCCCGCCCACACCACGAACCTCATTGCCTTGGGATTGCAAAAAAAGGTCATTGCCGTGGGCAAAAATGACGAACAAATACCGGGCCTCCCCGCGATCCGCTTCCAAGACGACCCCGAACGACTGCTTGCCCTCAAGCCCGATCTGGTTTTGATTCGTCCCATGATAAGCCGTAGTTACCCGCAACTGGTGGCAATCCTTAAAAATAACGGGGTACAGGTGGTTTCCCTGCAGCCCGCAGCCTTGTCTGAACTGTATAGCTACTGGCAGAATCTGGGCAAGCTAGGCGGGACAGAGCTGGCCGCCAGCAAGATGGTGAGCACCTTTAAAGAAAAACTAAGCCATTTGCGCGAAGAACTTGCCGCTATCCCCATGGATAAACGCAAAAAAGTATACTTTGAATCCATGCATCGTCAAATGAAGACCTTTGCCCCCGATTCCATGGCCATTTCCGTTCTTGAGGCCGCAGGTGGTGTGGATGTGGCAGCAGATGCCCCTCAGGTGCGCAATACAAATATTGCCGCTTATGGCAAGGAACGCATTCTTGCCAAGGCCAAGGATATTGATGTGTATCTAGCTCAGCGTGGGCCCATGAACCCAGTTACTGTACATGATATATTAACTGAACCCGGATTTGCCACCATCAAGGCGATTCAGGAAAAACAAGTCTTTCTGGTGGATGAGGCCATGGTCTCACGCCCCACCATGGAGCTCTTGCAGGGCATTAGTTTTGTCCGCTCCCTGCTCTACCCTGACTTTACAAAGGGGCGTGACGACTCATGAGTACTGCTCCTGCCATACTCATAGCCGGAACCCATTCCGGCTGCGGCAAAACAACCGTTACCCTGGCCATTATGGCAGCACTGGTGCGACGTGGACTGCAGATAGTGCCCTTTAAGTGCGGGCCGGATTTCATTGACCCAACCCTGCATGAGATGGTGACGGGCCAGGTTTCACGCAATCTTGATGTTCGCATGTGTGGCAAAGACTTTGTGTGCGCTACCTTTTCCCACCATTTGCCAGAAACGGGGTTTGGAGTCGTGGAAGGTGTTATGGGCCTTTTCGATGGGGGGACAGGATCTGCTGCTCACTTAGCCAAAACCCTCGGTATTCCTGTTATCCTGGTTGTTGATGTCCGTTCAGCAGCCGAAAGCGTAGCTGCTGTGGTCAAGGGCTTTGCCACCTTGGACCCGGATCTGAAGGTTGCTGGAGTTATCTGCAACAGGGTTGGTTCTGCCCGCCACAAAGAATTGATAGAAGAGGCCTTGAAACCCCTTTCTCTACCTGTTCTCGGTTTTCTGCCCCGGGATGAGAATATTACCATCCCATCGCGACACCTGGGCCTGTACATGGGCACGGAATCTCCTTTGCAAAATGGTGGTATAGATGCCCTGGCGGCCTTGTGTGAAAGGCACCTTGCGATGGAAAACCTTTTACAGCTGGCCCAGGGTCGCAATAAGAGTTTTGCTAGTCAGGAAAATACTATCTTTACAACAATAAAGAGTGATGCACCGCCGGTACGCATCGGAGTAGCCAAGGACGCAGCCTTTTGTTTTTATTATGCAGATAACCTGGAGCTTCTGCGCCTGGCCGGAGCTGAACTGGTCTTTTTTAGCCCCCTTGCCGATAAAGAGCTGCCGCAAAACCTAGCCGGTTTATATCTCGGCGGCGGCTATCCTGAACTTTATGCCCAAGAACTCGCGGCCAATGAATCAATGCGGGAGTCCATCAAAAAATTCAGCATAAAAAATAAACCACTTTATGCGGAGTGCGGTGGTTTTATGTATCTTTGTGACTCTTTAGAAAACCAGGATGGGGAAGTCTTTCCCATGTGCGCGGTGTACCCCTTTCCCTGTGCCATGAACGTTAAACTGAGAAAACTTGGTTACCGCAACCCACATCTGACCAGCGATAGCATTTTAGGCTCTGCCGGCACATCACTCTTTGGCCATGAATTTCACTATTCAACTATAATTGAAGAAGGTGCAGCTTTCCAAGCTGCTGGCAGCCAGGGCATTCAAGGGGTCTATCATTTGGAAGATGACCAAAAAGAAGGTTATTATCTCAGACAGACTTTGGCAGGCTATGTGCATCTGCACTGGGGCCGGACCCCGGAAGCAGCCGCCGCTTTCGTAAAGGCCTGCCGTTTTTTTCTTAATTGAGGTTTTTACTATGGTACAACTTCAGCACGTTGCCCCCCAGGATATAGAAGCGGAGAGTTTTCGCATCATTGAAGAAGAACTCGGGCCCAGGTCTCTTTCTCCTGGTGAGTTTGCGGTGTTGCGTCGCAGCATCCATGCCACTGGCGATTTCTCCTTTGCAGAGAATATCCGTTTTCACCCCAAGGCCGTGGCCGCTGGTATAGAGGCCATCCGTGCGGGCAAAAACATTCTTGTCGATGTTAACATGGCGGCCAGCGGCATTTCATCGGCGCTTCTGCATAAATTTGGCAGTAAGGTCATCTGCCGTGTGCATGAAGAAGAGACTATTGCCTTAGCTAAGCAGCACAAGAGTACCCGTTCAGAGGCTGCAATGCTCCGGGCACTTGATGATAACATCGGCATTGTGGCCATTGGCAATGCGCCCACGGCCCTTTTAAAGGTGATGCAACTCATTGATGAAGGACGTTTTCATCCTGGTTTGGTAATTGGTGTACCGGTTGGCTTTGTTAATGCAGCCGAATCAAAGGAGATACTTTCCGGCGTTTCCTATCCCTTTATCACTGCCCTGGGAAGAAAAGGCGGCACGCCGGTTGCCGTGGCAACGGTCAACGCATTATTACGCCTGGCTGGCGATAAATGAGTGTAAAAGGCAAAGAAAAAAAGCGCCTGCGCAGTGGTTATACCACCGGAGCCTGTGCAGCAGCGGCAGCCAAGGCAGCCCTGCTATTGCTGCGCACAGAAAAAGTGCCTGAAAAAGTGGAGATCCCTTTCCCTGATACCTCCCGGCACAGCTTTTGTCTTTGCCGCTCTCAACTGGAAAATGACTTTGCCTTGGCCTCCATAGTTAAAGATGCCGGGGATGACCCGGATGTTACCAATGGTGCTGAAATAGGCGTAGAGCTCCGCTGGCACAAGGGTGATCCGGGACGCTCAGGACAACTTAGTTTTACTCCTGGAGAGGGTGTGGGTCTGATCACCAAGCCTGGTCTGGCCCTTGCTGTAGGCGAAGCAGCTATCAATCCTGTGCCCCGGCAGATGATTGCTGCAGCCCTTGACGAGGTAATGCCAGCGGCTGTACGCCCCATGCTAGAGGTGCGGGTTTTTGTGAAAAACGGGCTAGTTCTGGCGCAAAAAACCCTGAATGAACGCCTGGGCATCATTGGCGGGCTCTCCATACTGGGCACCACGGGAATTGTTCGTCCTGTTTCTGCCAAGGCCTGGACAGATACCATTGAGGCCTCCATGGCCGTTGCCAGGGCAGCTGGCCTGAATGAAGTTGTTCTGTCCACAGGCCGGACTTCAGAGGCAGTGGTGCAGAGACACCTGCACGTACCGGAAGAATCTCTGGTCATGATGGGAGACTACCTGCACTATGCCCTTACTGCTGCGAAAAAACATGGCTTTGCTCGTGTGCACCTTGCTGAAATGTGGGCAAAAATGATTAAGGCAGCCCTGGGAGTGGAGCAAACCCACGTGCGCCATGGCGCTCTAGATGTGCAAGATGCCGCAAGGCTCCTCCAAGATCTCGGACTTGAGGCTGATTTAGCGCAGGATTTTTTTTCTGCCAACACAGCCAGGGAGATATATGAGCGACTGGTGCAAGAAAAAAGGGAGGATCTTATAAGTGCTGTGGCACACAGGGCGCAAGTGCAGGCTGAATCCTGGTCAGGCCTGCCGGTTGAGGTCTATCTCATTACCGCTGAAAAAAAAATGGTTCTTCATGTTTCACATTGAACTGATCGGGGTATCCGGCGACTCTTTGAGCAAAGAGCAACGACAGCTTATTGATAGCTGCGTGCTAATTGCCCATTCCAGACGACAAGAGGACATGCTTGCCGGGTTAGGCCTCACCAAAGTGCCAATCACTCCTTTAAATGCCCTCTACGAGGCCCTGGAAACCGGGCTCAAAAAAGGCAACGTGGCAGTGCTGGCCAGCGGAGATCCACTTTTTTTTGGCATTGGCAAAAATCTGCTTGCACACTTTGGCCCAGACTGCCTGCAGATACACCCCGCCCTTTCAGCCATACAACTTGCCTGCGCCCGCTTTAAGATACCCTGGGACAATCTCAGCCTCTTAAGCCTGCATGGCCGCAAACCACTCAATCTTGCTGCTCGCATCCTGCAGCACGAACGGGTTCTCTGCTTAACTGATGCACAAAATTGCCCGAACGCCATTGCCCAGGTTTTAAAAGACATTCTTACCGCTTACGGTGATACAGAACGTCTGCAAGGCATTCGCCTGCAGGTTGGAGAAAATCTGGGACTGAGCAGCGAAAAACTGTCAGTTGGCTCTCCAGATGAAATTGCCGGCAAGACATTTTCATCGCTGAACTTGGTCCTTGTGGAGCAGCCAACACTACCAAGGGCTAACCTGCCTGTCTTTGGCCTGAGTGAGCAGGAAATAGCGCATTCCCGTGGTCTGATCACTAAAGATGAAATCCGGGCCGCGACCTTACACCATCTCCGCCTGCCTAGTGAGGGTGTTTTCTGGGATATAGGTGGCGGCTCCGGCAGCGTCTCCTTGGAAGCTGCCCGCCTTGCCCCTAAACTTGACATTTACACCATAGAGAAAAAAACAGAAGAACAGGAAAACATCCGCCACAACGTCCGAACATTTGCCGCCTACTCCATCAACCTGATCACTGGTGAGGCCCCGGAAGCCCTGGTTGCCTTGCCTGCTCCTGATCGCATTTTCATTGGCGGCAGCGGGAAAAGACTTGTTGAAATCCTGCACATAGCCGCAAACCGTCTGCGCCCGGATGGCCTTATTGTAGTAAATGCCGTATTGGAAAGCACCCGGGACACCGCCTTAAAGACACTCAAAAAACTTGGCCTGCAGGTCCACCTGACAACCCTTGCCTTGACGCGTGAAGTGCCAGATCAGGCACCTCAGCACTACAATTTAATCACTATTTTGACAGCAACATGAGCAACAACAAAGCAACCATAACGCCCGGCCAATTACATCTGGTTGGCGTTGGCCCCGGCGACCCGGAACTGATGACCATAAAAGCAGTGAGAGTCCTGCAACAGAGCCCAGTCTGGGCGGTACCCACGGCTGCTAAAGAGAAAAAAAGCTGCGCCCTTGACATTGCCAAAGCCCAGGTGTCGCCCAATGGTCGTGAGGTACTGCAACTTCTTTTTCCCATGAAGCGAGTTTATTTGAACGAAGAGACCGATGTCCAGCTGCTTAACGCCTGGACAAAGGCGGCCAAAGAGGTTTTTGCCCGTATCGATCAAGGTTTAGATGTTGCCTTCCCCACTCTGGGCGATCCTGGGCTCTACTCTACTGCCTTTTACCTGCTTGCCGTTATGCAGGAAATGCGACCGGGCCTGAAAGCAGCCATAGTGCCGGGAATTACCGCCATGTCAGCCTGTTCCGCCGGGCAAAACAGCCCGCTTGCCCTGGGCAATGATGTGCTCGCTGTGGTGCCGGCCGCCTTTGAAGATGAGCGCCTGCGCCATATCTTAACAGAACTGGATGCGGTGGTGCTAATGAAAGTACATCGGCGTTTTGACGTCCTCTTGGCCCTATTAGATGAGCTTGGGCTCACGGACAAGGCTGTGCTCATAGAACGTGCAGGTCTTCCAGATGAGCGAATTTACAGCAATATACGAGAGGCAAAAGGTCTGAAGCTGCACTACTTTTCCACCATGCTTATCCGCAAAAAAGTAGTGCAGGTGCAGCCATGAAAAATGAGTACCTTAAAGGCCTTTCACCCATTTTTTTTGTTGGTGCAGGCCCCGGTGACCCGGAACTCATAACCATGAAAGGACGTCGCTTACTCGATGGGGCAGATCTGGTAGTTTATGCGGGCAGTTTAGTTAATACTGCCCTTTTGCAGGGAATCCCTGCACAATGTGTTGACAGTGCTGCCCTCAACCTTGAAGAGATTATGGCACTGATGATCCCTGCCTGCCGCCTGGGCAAAAAGGTGGTGCGCCTGCACACCGGCGACCCTGCCATGTACGGTGCCATCCGGGAACAAATGCAAATACTAGCTGGAGAAGGACTTCCCTATGAGGTTGTGCCCGGTGTCAGCTCTGCCTTTGCTGCTGCAGCTGCTCTGAAAAAAGAACTGACCGTGCCGGAAAAAACCCAGACCGTTATTCTGACTCGGCAGGCCGGTCGCACTCCTGTGCCGGAGAAAGAAGCCCTGGTGAAGCTGGCAGCTATCGGCGCAAGTATGTGCATTTTTCTAAGTATCTCCATGATAAAAAAGGTGGTGCAGGATCTGATAAATGGGGGCTACAGCCCCGCTACTCCCATTGCCGTGGTGGAGAAGGCCAGCTGGTCTGATGAGCGAATTGTGCGCGGTACCCTAACTGATATTGCGGAGTTGGTGGCAAGTGCTGGCATAAAGAAAACGGCCATGATTCTGGTTGGTCCGGCCCTGGATGAGGAAAGTCAGGCTGTATCTAGGCTCTATGCCCATGAATTCTCCCATGAGTACCGCTGACAAAAAATCATCTTTGGCCATTCTGGCCTTAACGAAAGGCGCTCTGGCACTGGGACAGCAGCTGGCCGAAAAACTCCCTGCCGACCTGTACCCTTGCAAGGGACGCATGCAAGATGTCCTTGCCCAGGTGTGGCAAAACTACGATGGCATTATCTGTATTATGGCCACCGGCATCGTGGTGCGCTGCCTGGCACCCCTGCTGCATGACAAATTCCATGACCCTGCCATAGTAGTGCTTGATGAGCAGGGCAGATTTGTCATTTCACTCCTCTCTGGCCATATTGGCGGGGCCAATGCACTGGCAAGAGAAGTGGCCATATTAACCGACGGCCAGGCGGTTTTGACCACGGCATCTGATGTACTTGGCCATACTGCACTTGACCTTTGGTGTCAAAAATGGCAGCTGCAAGCAGCGGATAAGGCTTCGCTCACCAGGGCAATGGGTCGGTTGGTTGATCATGGTTCCATTCATATATACAGTGAGATGACCATGCCGCCCCTGTCGCCAGATATGGTACAAACAGGGCACCTTGAAAATGCCGACCTTGTCATCAGCCCCTATCAGATCAAGACAGAAAAGGCCGCCCTGCTGCATCCCCCTGCCCTTGTCCTGGGTATCGGCTGTAATCGCCATACGCAGGAAGAGACCATTGCTAGGGCAGTGGTAGCAACCCTAACCAAATATAAGCTTGCGCCGGCTGCTGTGACAAAAATAGCGAGCATTGATCTGAAGGCCGACGAACAAGGTCTTTTGGCCTATGCAGCCAAGCAAAATCTGCCGCTTGTCTTTTTTAACAAAGAAGAACTCAACAAGGTAGATAATGTGCAATATTCCGCTGCTGTCTTCCAGGCCACCGGTGCCAAAGGAGTGGCAGAGCCTGCTGCCCTTCTTGCCGCAGGCGCCAGCGCCACCCTGCTTGTACCGAAAATTAAATGGCCGGATGTAACCACTGCAGTTGCGCTCAATGCCTGGCCTTATCTCCATACATCTGAGGAAAAATAACATGCCAACACCCGCAGCATCAAAGGGAAGCCTCCTGGTAACGGGCACAGGACCGGGTGCCCTCGATCTCCTTGCCCCCAGGGCACGTCAGGCCCTGGAAAAGGCCGACACCATTATTGGCTACCGCACCTATCTTGAACTGGTGGAAAGTTGTTTTAATCCCAAGGCCGAGGTGCTGTCTTCCTCCATGATGCAGGAGATGGACCGTTGTCGTAAGGCACTGGAACTTGCCGAGTCCGGGCAGACAGTGGCCCTGGTCTGTGGCGGAGATCCAGGGATCTATGCCATGGCAGGTCTTGTCTTTGAATTGGCCCGTACCCAGGGAAACACCTGCCGCATTGAAATTATCCCGGGGATTGCCGCCTTAAATGCTTGTGCCGCCACTTTGGGTGCCCCGCTCATGCACGATTTTGCCGCCATCAGCTTATCTGATCTGCTTACTCCTTGGGAACTTATAGAAAAAAGACTGACGGCGGCGGCCTTAGCCGACTTTGTCACGGTTATCTACAATCCAAAGTCAAAAAAACGCACCAGCCAGATTGTCCGTACCCAGGAAATCTTCCTGGCCCACCGTGCAGCGGATACGCCAGTGGGCATTGTAACGAGTGCCGGTCGGGAAGAAGAACAGATCCGCCTTTGCACCCTGGCAACCATGTTAGATGAGGAGATTGGCATGCAAACCACGGTGACCATTGGTAATTCGCAAACCTTCTCATGGCAAGGTCATATGGTAACGCCGCGCGGCTACGCCAAAAAATATGGCTTGTCATAAAAAGCGCTTTTGCACAATTTTTAAATAAAGAAGGCCGTTGAGCCCACTTCGCACCTGCCTGCACCCTTTGACGTGGAGGTGGCGCGTTGCCGTGGCCATGCTTATAGTAGACAAACGCTAAACCGTCTTTAAAGAGGGCCGAGTTAGGGCCACTGCAAAGCGGCTTTTACATGATTTTTTTAAAGTTTTCTATGCAACCATGGCCACTAGCACTTTCTCACCGCTTAAGAAGATGCTCGTAGAACGACGCTCCTTCACCTTTGCCGAGCCACCTGAAGGCATGCAACTTGACTGCGGTGTTCGCTTCGGCCCCATCACCCTGGCCTATGAGACTCTGGGTGAATTAAACGAGAAACGTTCAAATGCTGTTTTTATTCTCCATGCCTTTTCTGGTGATTCCCATGTGGCCGGCTATTTAAGCGAAGAGGACAAACAGCCGGGCTGGTGGGACTCCATGGTTGGGCCAGGTAAGGCCATAGATACCAATAAGTATTTTGTTATCTGCTCAAATATCTTAGGCAGTTGCGCCGGATCAACCGGGCCCTCATCCATCAACCCGGAAACTGGCAAGGCCTATGCCCTTAGCTTCCCCATGGTGACCATAGCCGATATGGTACGTGCCCAAAAACACTTAATTGATCATCTGGGCATAAAAAAGCTGCTGGCCTTAATTGGGGGCTCCGTGGGCGGCATGCAGGTTTTACAGTGGTGTGTTGATTACCCGGAAATGATGCAGGCCGCCATTCCCCTGGCCACCACCAGCCGCCATTCTGCCCAGGCCATTGCCTTTAACGAGGTGGCCAGGCAATCCATCATGGCAGATCCTTCTTGGCAACAGGGTGAATACTACAGCGCGAGCGCCCCGGTGCACGGCCTGGCGGTTGCCCGTATGATAGGCCATGTCACCTACCTCTCGGATGAGGCCATGCGGGAAAAATTTGGCAGGCGTCTGCACAGCAGCAGCCTTTCCTTCAACTTTGGTGGCGACTTCCAGGTGGAAAGCTATCTCCATCACCAGGGCAAAAAGTTTGTGGATCGTTTTGACGCTAACTCGCTCCTCTATATAACTAAGGCAGCAGATTACTTTGACCTGGAACGGGAAAGCGGCAACTTGCTCATTAATCCGGTCCTGGCCCATGTCTCCTTTCTGGTTATTTCTTTTAGTTCTGACTGGCTTTATCCCACATACCAGTCCAGGGATATTGTGTCGGCATTGAAGAAAAATGGCAGCGACGTCAGCTTTTGTGAGATTGAAGCACAATGGGGGCACGATGCCTTTCTCTTACCCAATGAACGTTTACATGGGCTGATTACCGGCTTCCTTGACAGGGTGTACCATGAACGCAGTCTATGACCAAAAGGCTGACGCCCTCCGTTTTGACCTGCAGGTTATTGCCTCTTGGATTGAGCCCGGCTCTCGGGTGCTTGACCTGGGTTGTGGTAATGGCGATCTCCTTGCCTACTTAAAAAGCCATAAACAGGTGCAGGCAACAGGCATCGAATTCTCGGAAGAACGGGCTGCATACTGTATTGAACGGGGATTAACAGTTTTACAGGGCGATTTCTGCCAGGAGATCTGTGATTACCCCGACCACTGCTTTGATGTCGTTATCTTGAGCCACACCCTGCAACAGGTGCGCAATCCGAAGCAGTTGCTCATGGATATGTTACGCATTGGCCGCCGTGTTATTGTCAGTTTTCCCAACTACGCCCACTGGCATGTACGTGTACAAGTCTTTCTCACCGGGCTTGCACCGGTGACTGACCAACTACCCTATGAGTGGTACGATACACCAAACATCCGCATAATCTGCCTTAAGGACTTCAAACGCTTCCTTCGTAAATTTGGCATGCAGGCCGTGCGGGAAGTGGCCATTAACACGCACCATCACGAGGTCAAGGGTAACCTTGTCCGTTATTTAAAAAACCTGCGCGCCACCTACGGCATCTTCATGCTGGAGTTTGCCGGTGATGCACAACAGACAATGCAAGAGATTGACCATGGGTAGTAAAGAACTTCTCGCGGGGACCTGCGACCTGGACTTAGGCGCCATTAACCGCTTAAAAAATCCCATTCCCCAGACCGTTGCCGTCTTGAGCCAGGGCTTTAAAGACGGACTCTGGTCAAGCCACATTGAGCCGGTGCCCATTCCTTTAAAACAGGAGGTCATTGACCTGGCTGACCAGGCACAGCGCATCCTTTTCCCAGGTTTTTTTTCCGATATTATCCTACGGCCAGAGAACCTGGAATATTATCTGGGCCAGCAGGTCAGCCAGTTCTATGAGAAGCTGGCCACCCAAACAAGTTCCGCTATTCGTCATAATTGCTTCCGGCACGATGAATCCTGCTCACTCTGCGGAGAAAGGAGCTATAAAATAGCGGCCACGGTCGTGGAAAAACTGCCGGAAATACGCGATCTTCTGGAATCTGACATTAAGGCGACACTCATTGGCGACCCGGCAGCTGCCAATTCCGATGAGGTTATCTTCAGTTACCCAGGGCTGTATGCCACTTTTATCTATCGCATCGCTCACCTGTTGCATACCCTGGAAATCCCGCTTATTCCCCGTATTATGAGTGAGCTTGCCTATCATCGCACCGCCATTGACATCAACCCGGCGGCCACCATTGGCTCTCACTTTTTCATTGATCACGGTTCCGGCGTGGTCATTGGTGCCACCACAAATATTGGCAACCACGTGCGTATCTACCAGGGAGTTACCTTAGGTGCCCTCTCCCTGCCGCGGGATGCCGGCGAACGACTGCGCAATACCAAGCGCCATCCCACCATTGAAGATGACGTTATTATCTATGCCAATGCCACTATTTTAGGTGGCGAAACCGTGGTTGGCGCCCGCTCGATTATTGGCGGCAACGTCTGGCTCACCAAAAGCGTGCCGCCAGATACCCAGGTTATGCCAGAGCGACACAAGCTTATTTACACCGGAGAAAAGGCAGAAATTACCCATGAATAAACAAGAAACCGCACATTCCATTGTACAGGCTACCGGCGGGACCTCGCTTGTTGCCTTAAAGAAACTGGGCCAGGATTTGGGTCTGCAAATACTAGTTAAACTCGAGTCCGGCAACCCCTTGGGCAGTGTCAAGGATCGGGTAGCCGTAGCCATGATTGAAGCGGCCGAAAGAGAAGGTATTCTTCGGCCTGGAATGGAAGTTATTGAACCGACCAGCGGCAATACCGGCATTGGCCTGGCCTTTGTCTGCGCCAGTAAAAATTACCATCTGACCCTGACCATGCCTGAGAGCATGAGCATTGAACGGCGCAAACTCCTTATCCACCTGGGAGCGGAACTGGTACTCACACCTGCTGCAGAAGGTATGCGCGGAGCGATAAATAAAGCCGAGGCCTTACTTAAGGAGCGGCACAACAGCTGGATGCCCAATCAGTTTGCAAACCCGGCAAATCCGGCCATGCATAAGAAAAGAACTGGTCCGGAAATCTGGCAACAGTGCGCCGGCAAGCTGCACACCTTTGTGGCTGGTGTAGGAACGGGTGGCACCATTAGCGGTGCCGGTGCCTATCTGAAAGAACAAAGCAGCGTTATTAAGACCGTGGCAGTTGAACCAGCTGCCTCGCCGGTTCTTTCCGGTGGAAAACCCGGTCCGCACAAAATTCAGGGCATTGGCGCTGGTTTTGTACCGGCAATCTATGACCGCAGTGTGGTCGATGAGATTATGCAGATTACTGATGAGGAGGCCCTGGAAACTGCGCGGCTTTTGGCCAAAAACGAAGGTATTCTCTCTGGCATTTCTGGTGGAGCTGCCCTGGCTGCTGCGCTTAAACTTGGCACACCCAATGCGGGCGAAAAAGAAAAACAAATCGTGGTAGTAATTTTGCCAGATAGCGGCGAGCGCTATCTCAGTACCGCCCTCTTCGCTGCGGATTAACGAATCAATTTATCTTAATTAAAGGACGGCTGGTTGCCAGAACCAGTCGTCCAGTCTTTTTTTTTACATAGTATTTCAAATTTTTATATACAAAGCCCCTTACTGTCGCACACTTTAATGGTTTGCATGGTTTGAAAGAGTAGATCGGCAAAACGTTTACTCTGTGCCGCTGCCTGCTGTTCCTTAGTCCCCTGAAACTTTACCTGCCCAACCTTTTCCGCAGGTGGCGAACGCACCTCTGCCATCACCAGATGACTGGCAACGCCATCATTAAAAATGCTCAGATAGGTAATAAGTCCATAGTTGTCGTTGCCCATTTGGGAACAGATTGCCTCAATATTTTTTTGATCGGCATACTTACTTTTACCGTTAAAGGTCGTCACCTTGGAATCTTTACAGGCTGTGAGGGAGCTGAGCAGCTGATCTTTTAAATAGTCAAAGGGTTGTGCGGGTGCAATCTTCTGATCCATTACTCGAACCGGAGTTGTCTCTGGTGTAAAACCAACCATAAACCACTCATTAACCCCATCACTTAGCATGGCTGGGTCGCTATTTCTCATCCATTCAATCTGTTCCGGTAGGGAGAAGGTCAGCCTGACAATGTCGGGTTCCGCTGGATTATCCTTATTTTTTTTGCCGAATTTGCCTTTGCTTGAACAACCAACTGATAAAAGCAGTGTTGCCATTAAGGCTAAGAGCCCCAAAATAAGAAACGGTTTTTTCATAGCAATAGATTCCTCATGTTGTAAGTATGTAATAAATTGCTTTTCTTGAGATTGCAGGCTGGCCTGGCAAGAAGTGATATCTGACAGGGCCTGGGTATAATGAGCCAGCTCTAGCAAAGAGACAAAGAACAGCGTTGTGCCTCCCTTGCAATTGCAAGGAGGACTGTACGCAAATTTTCTCCATTTGGGAAGACTCCTCTTAAAATCTGTGCCTATGCTTGTACGCAGGATTACACGCAACTCATCGTACCCATGCAGACATTTCCCCTTTTTTTTAATTACACAAGCATAGCATTGCAGCAATAACAGTTTAGCTGTGAATTCCTCTTGCAGTTCACTTATTTTCTCGCCGTTCACCATTCAGTTGACTGCTGGTGCGCAACGGTGCACTTGGGCAAGCGGGGAATGGTCCCGGTCCGGTTTTGTCAACTCGCATAAGACCCCACAGGGGGAAAGCCCGGCGTTCCGCAGCGGACACACCGGTGGTGACGCCTTCGGCAGCCTCTATGGAAACCGTGAAGGCGGTGCCATACGAACTGGTATTCTTGGGAACCATTTGCGGGAGATCGAGCGACCTGACTTTGTCTTTGGTGATGCGCAGGCAAACTATGCCGCTGCATTCACGAATGAGTGTAGCCATTTACTCGTTGGCGAGGGAGTCTGCGGAGAAACTCAAGTCGCCTTCATTTTTTCTGTCATCATCATCCACGATAAGGACGCCTCCTCCTCATTATAACGATGATACTGCGTTTAAAACGCGTTCCTGGAGAGTACCCCAATGGGTGAGCAGATTCTGGCGCATAAATACCTCCTTGCTGATTATTATGCCAGAATCAGGGCGTACGAAGACATGGCGCAAAACACAACGCGGGAAATACTCAATCCCTCAACCTGTCTTCCGTCGTCTTCTCTTCCATCCGGACTATGACCGTCGGCTCCGGATTTGCACAGGATCTGCAGACCCTTTCACCTGAAAGGCGCTCGCGGACTTCCCAAAATGGGACACCGCCGATGGGGAGTTACACCCCGCCCTGAGAATGATGCGCTGATATTATGATGCAAAATCCTTCTGCTCAAGAAATTAGAAACACAAACGAAATTGAAACTGAGCTAAACAATAGATATCTTCCTTGACTGTTGCCAAAAAGTTTCATTAGGTTATGAATTTTCACTCTTATCAATACACTAAAGGGTCTTCCTTATGACTTAACGGGGAGACAAACACAAAAATGGAGAATACATGAACACAGAATTACAGGTTGATGAAGCACTTATTCGCGCCTTCCATCTTATGTATGATCATTTTCCGGAACCCGCGCAGTTAACGCATAAATCGAAGCAAATTGTGGCCCTTAACCCGGCCTGCAAGGCCATCGGCAGAGAGGTTGGCATGATATGCATCAAGCATGGACCACCTGAAGCGCATGCTGGCTGCCTTGCCAACAAGGCGATAAAAAACCAGACTGCAACCTGGAAAACAAAACCAACAACGAGCCTTAATGAGCAGACCGGTGTCATATTTTGGCTGCCCGTTGATGGATACCCTGATTTTTACATCCACTTTGCAGTGGGCTACAGTAAAGATTACGCCTCTACGTCAGAAGCACAAGCGGAATAAAACGATACCAGGCACGGTAAACGCTACGCACTCGTGCCTAGAAAGAGGACATTGAATCTTTAAGCCAGGAGCAACTCAGCCTTCCTGCCGGCGAAGTATAAGTTGGGTTATTTCCGGGGGAACACCAAGGCGACAGGAAAAACCCGACCAAAGCCCTGTGCCGGAACTGATATAGAGCTTGGGGCCATTAAAATCGACCAAACCGCTCACCAGACCGTCGTTAAATGCGGCAATCAGCCATTTCAGAAAAAAGATATGGCCGCCATGGGTATGCCCTGAAAGCTGCAGATCAACCGGACTATCACTGGTTAATCTGGAAGGTCTGTGCTGCAGTAAAATAACAGTTTCCTTCTGTGTCATGTTTTGCAGCATGATGTAGACAGGGCCCTTTTCCCCAAAGCGCAGCGCCGCTTCGTCCGGAACTCCAGTCAGGATGAGATTCTTTCCATTGACAGAAATAGCACGATATTCATTATCCAGCATTTCAATGCCCAGATTGGCAAACACCGCCTCCCACCGCATTGCCCCAAAATAGTATTCGTGATTACCGGTAACGCCATACACCCCATAACGGGCATGAAGCTTACCGTAAGGCGCAATATCGTTTTTTAAGGCTACTGGCGTGCCATCAATTAAATCTCCGGTCAGGACAATGAGATCAGTTTTAAGGGCATTCGTTTTGTTCACCACTTGCTCTAACCATTTGCCATGTAAAAGTGGGCCGACATGGAGATCAGTCAGCTGCACAATGGAAAATCCGTCTAGTTCCGCAGGAAGACCGGCTAGTGCAATGTTAACCGTTTTTACCTTTGGCACCCGCATTGACTCCCAGGTGGCGTAGCCAGACAATGCCAGCGCCATAACAATGAGGATCAGGCTGCGTATGCCGATGGCAAGAGGCAGATGCCAGCTGCTGCCAAAGAGGCGACTGATAAAGAAAAATAAGGCGAGCAGATCCTTTATTATCAACAAAAACACCAGCATAATCATGGCGCTGTAGAAAAATTCCATCAGTACAAGGGCCCAGAATGGGAAACCTGGGGCAATGAAGGATCCACCTAGATACACATAGATAACATATTTCAGACCAATCAAAAAAAAGGTGATTGCCATGGCAATCTTTACCCAGGGTCGGCACGGCAGCCAGATGATTAGGCTGAAGAGAATATAGAGAAAAAGGATCAGTGAAGGAAGAGCAAGACGCATCTGTTTTTTATTGGTTTGGTTTAGGTTAAGAGATTGGGAAGTAAGCAAAAAGAACTGGCTATATCTTCGTGTCTATCAGGGGTGGCGAGATCTTGATCGGGTTTATACTGTGCTCTTTTTTTCTGTCATTACCTGCAGCCTGTGCAGGGAGCAAATTCATCGGCTATACAGTAGGGGCATATCCATCAAGATCAAGCCATCTTGGTGTAAAGAAAGCCATTATTCTTACTTTTCAGATCTTCAATATTATCCTACAGATGTTGCCTGCTTTCCCGCCACCATCTTTTGCGACATTTTACTTTAAATAACCTCCTAATTATTCTAGTAAATTTAAAATAAAATCAAAATATACGGTAGTAACTGGTGGGCGTAGTTCCTGTAAGTTTTTTAAACATGGCAATAAAGGAAAAGGTATTGGAATAGCCGAATTTTAATGCAATTGATTCCACACTTGCCCCTTTTTCAACTAGGCCAATTGCGTTGACAACACGCATGCGGTTACGCCACTCAGTCAGTGGCATTCCCAATTCCTGTCTGCATTTTCTTGCCAGGGTTCTTTCCGTCAAACCAATATATTGAGCGAGTTCGGAGACCGACCGATTATCACCCGGATTATTTTCCAGGCAATGCAAGATCTTTGCTAAAGCCACATCATCCGACGCGGGTAAATAGGTTCCAGCCTGGGGAGCCTGAACAAGTTCGTCCAGAAAAACGGTAAGTAAACGCAGATATCTTTCACTTTTATAGTTATCGCTTCTCTCTCGTGCATGGTCGAGGATTGAGCGCATAAAAGGCGACACCATCAAGGCTCGCGTCTCTTGTGGCAAAGTGCCGCATAACACGCCTGTGACATAGAGAGATGACTGCAGCACCTTTCTGCGATTCAAACCCACATGCCTCTTATTCGGGGGAAGCCAGAGGCCGTATTGCGGGGGCACGAGATACCGTTTTTCCTCTATCATTACCTGCACAACGCCGTTGTGGCAGTAAACGAATTCTCCCCACGAATGATTATGCTCAGGAAATATTGCATCATCCGGCATGAGCATAGTGCGAAGAAACAAAGGTACGGGCAGAGATTCGGTAAAAGGAGCCAGTAAGGAATGTTTCATTGTGTCACCTGTGCAGCATGAATTGTCCGATATTCATTATATATTTTTTTTAAGACTGGAGTACAGTTGTCTGCTATGGAGGTACGAGAAATGAGAAATCGTCGGATGTTGGATGGTAAGGCTGTGGGTTTCATGGTCTTTTTTTGCGCTGTCCTGGGCATGCAGCAGACAGTAATCAAGGCGGCGGCCTCAGATATGAGTCCTGTTCTGCAGATTGCGATACGTTCAGGCGCAGCAGCCCTTCTTATCGGTCTTTATCTATATATAAAAGAAATGCCGCTCTTACCGGGAAAGGGCAAATTACTCCCAGGTTTTTTTGCAGGGCTTTTATTCACCCTTGAATACCTATTTGTGGCGGAAGGGCTCAGGTTTACCAATGCCTCGCATATGGTCATCATGCTCTACACAGCTCCCGCCTTTGCCGCCCTCGGTTTGCATTTTCTCATACAGGAAGAACGACTGTATCCAATGCAATGGATTGGCATTCTCTTAGCTTTTTCGGGTGTAGCCATTGCCATTTATGACAAAAAAGCAGCTTTTTTCGGCACCTCGTCCGGTTCAATGCTCTTAGGTGATTTTCTTGGCTTATTGGCAGGTGTTTCGTGGGCTGCCACCACCATGATCATTCGCACAAAATTATCTGATACTCCGGCCACACAAACAACATTTATCCAACTACTCACCTGTTTTTGTGTTTTGCTCCCCGGAGCGATCGTACTGAATCAATGCACCTTTTCCATGACGACCCTAGTTTTTACCAGTCTCGCCTTCCAGATATTGCTTGTCTGTGTTGTTGGCATGTTACTTTGGTTTTGGTTGCTCACCGTTTATCAGGCCTCACAATTAGGTGCTCTTTCGTTCCTTACCCCTGTTTTTGGGATATTTTTCGGAGTTGTTTTTCTAGGAGAACCCATGAAAACAAAATTCATCGTGGGCTCAATAATGGTCCTCACTGGAATTGCGTTGGTCAGCGGTTGGCAATGGTTGGCTCAGAGTCTATTGCACAGAGATAAAACTACATGAGTTTTATAATAAAAGGTTCCCTGTCAAGAAAAGGGCCAGATACATCCACCTCAACGACCTTTCATGAAAGGCGTATTCCATTGTCACCAAAGGCAATAACATGATTGTTCAAGCAAAAAATGCACAAAAGATTGGTTTTCTAGAGGGTGATTTTGTCTTGCTCTCCCATGGTGCAGAGTCAATGATAGCAAAGATGCTTTATAAAAAAGATGATAATGTGCCATCCCATAAACATCCAAATGAACAAAGTGGTTATGTGCTTAGCGGCACCTATATGTTAGTTCGCCAAGAGAGGACTATTTATAATGAAGAGACGGTGAATTCAAATAGCAAGTGCACAAAAAAATAGACACTCTTGCCTGTTACTGCTTCAAGTTTCTTGAACCGGGCCGTTTCCGAACCATTACCATTATCAAGCGTCAATGTTTGGCGGAGCGCAAACGGAATATTAAGCAGGCGGCCAATAAGCGTGCTCATTGCTGCTGCGGCTGTCTTGTCCTCCACCTTGCTCAGCAAATGGAAACGGCTTTTGCTTTTGTTACAGCTAAGAAGTGCAGCTTTCCCTTTGGAAGCAAAGATGAGGCTTGCCTCCCAGTCTCCAAATTGAGCCCTCTCGGCAACAATCTCCGCTCGGGTTAAGCAATGGTAATGGCGCAGCATCGGCTGTCTTCTTAAAGCAAAACCTTGCGGCTCAGCTCCCAGGAAATTGTGGCATGGCTTCGGCCAAGGTACATGGCAATTTTCCGGCAACTCAGGACCATGCCGACAAATCAGAAGGTATCTATGAGATCTTCAAGGGTAAAATGTGTGTAAGACATGGCGGGCTCCTTCTGATGGTTGATTGTAAGCGCTTTCAACTCTACCAGAGTACTGCTGTGCCCTCCTCGCTTTAACGCTTTAAACTCAGGGGCACTTGCAATTAGAATCAATCAGAATAATCCAGAAACTGTCTGTTTTGTTGACCATTGGCCGCCAGATGAGTTCCAAGTGAAAAATACTCAGAAAAACGATCAATTTGAAAACCGGCCTTAGCGGCACAAGAATAGGGTTTTTATTGCCTGCGCAAGACTACTCACGTTGCGAGACCGACCTTTATTACCTTGCCACAGTTGCAACTGTTTACATAGATCGCTTGATCTTCGAGAGACGCTATAGGCAAAATCTGATCATTACGGACGGGCACCTTATTAAGCCAGAAACTCTAACTAAGGTGGCCCGTTTCAACAAGAGCGCTAAGCCGGGAAGAAAAGACCGCAGCCGCCCTTAATGGACATTCAATGTGCAGCCTTTTGGGTGGCAGAGGTTATACGTAACCCTTGCCGTGACAGGTGGGACAGACTACATCAGGTGTACAGATGTCACCGGTGGTATCCATTCCAGAAAGGCTTTCCTTTTGGTCTGGTGTTTCTACTCCATCCCATTCCGGACTAGTCTCACAAACGCCACTAAGTACCTTGTTGCCCATGCAGGTTGGGCACACTATTTTTCCTGCTTCTTGTGTTGCCATGGCTCCTCCTTGAGTATGGTCTGCGCAATTTTTAAAAACGACATAAAAAAAATATTTATAATCTTTATCTTTAAGATGTCAACAGGTTGCCCCATAAGTAGCACAAGAACTTAAACGACAATTTTGTTTACCGTTTGACAAGAAGATATTGATAGAGCACCTTTGAAAAAATATAAAAAGATCACTGTCATCGACATTAAAATGAAATTTTTATGTTTCTTCAGAGGTGGTCCCACGTGTCTGAACAAGAATTTTTGATTTTTAAGTGGAATCTCTGCCTGTAGTTAGGCTGCCAGTTTGACCGTCGGCAGCATCACGGCATATGCCTCATCAGGCGTTTTCTTTTTTATTCTGGAATGTGGT
>RRZU013345210.1_pt1 | contig 23318 bp, 21 predicted proteins | sample 2165561 | NCBI WGS metagenome assembly RRZU01 (sample SAMN10456909, study PRJNA506462) | wastewater metagenome | isolation source: wastewater sludge | place: USA: Moscow, Idaho | reverse complement strand
TTTAACTTCTAATGCTATTTCAGCAGTAGTTTCCTCTCCCGTTAGAAAATCCATTTTCTTTTCCTTATTTGGTAGCAATTCAAATCTTGAAATACTACTAGCTTTATTGTCTCTAGTATTTGCATTCCATACCTCTTTATCTTTTAAGACAATTGATTCTTCATGTTTATTTTCTAAAACTTCCTCTTTAATTTCTTCCTTATGTTCAACTTCATCTTCATCTACACTTTCTTCTTTAGCCTCCGTTTTATCTTCAACTACTGTTTCTTCTGTCATTGCATTTGTAGCTTTTTCCATACTATTTACTGCATTACCTATTCCACTAATGGTAATTAATTGTATGAAAATCAAAAAGCTTGCAATTATTGCTTTATAATTCTTCCTCATAGTCTCCTCCTTTATTAAATACATAAAAATTAAAAATGAATATAAAAAACCCACCTCCTAATCAATGATAATTTGGTAATTACATTATTAAAATTACAATAACTGAATTTCTAATCTTAATAATTTATAATTACGCTATATTAAGATATATCTTACTAAATTTATCTTTTAAATAATTGTCTTAGTTTGTCCCTTTAAACAATCCAGTATTAATTTCGGAGTATTTACTGTTACTGGTAAATAGAATTCTTCATCTTCTATGATTTCTAAAGTGATAATATTCTTCCATAAAAAATCTAAAATTTCTCCACTATATGCCCTTAATAGGTTTTGAGGTACAAAATAATCCTTCTTATCTAAGTTTCCATTAACTATATTAGCAAAAATATAATATTTCCCCTCAGGTAAATTTTCAAACTTACAACTATTTGTATTAAATAGCACTTTTCCTCTTAATGGTTCTCCTAATGCAATGGGGGTACTATACAAACCAACCGTTATAATAGGTGATTCCAGGTTTTCTGGTAGCCTAATTTCTAAATTTAGCGATTTTCCATTTTTAATATAATTTTCATTATAATCTTTTGTTAAAAATTCAATTGTTTTTCCTTTGTAATTATTTATTATTAATTCTATCTCTTTATTTAATTCCATTGCTGTTAATTTGTATTTTCTAATACTAACATCCATGTATCTTTTAAAACTTCTATTAAAGCTACTTCTACTTTGATATTTAATTAGATTATAAACTTCTTCTACTTTAAAATCTGGATCATGTAATAATCCTAAAATCTTCTCCATTTTTAAAGCAGATATATAATCTGTTGGCGGTATCCCAACTATACGCTTAAATAGTCTTGAAAAATAAAAATAACTATAATTAAAATGTTCGCAGCATTTTTTTAAAGTTACATCTTCATAATTTTCTAGTTTTTCATCAATGAATTTATATACTTCTAATATATTTAGTCCCATATTAACTCCTTTCTTAAAATTTCTAATTTTGTCCTTACTATTTCATATATGTTAATACATTTAATAATTAAATAATTGTTTTAATTTGCCCTTATAACTTTTTATAAAATTTACCAAAGAAATAATCCAAATATATACTTAGATTATTTCTAGTTTATTTCAGTATTTAATTAAATAATCATTTTTAGTTTTTTGTTATCAAGTTCATCTAATAATAATTTAGGCATATTTATAACAACGGGTAAATCATTTTTTCTTTCATATCTTGCTTCTAAAATCAAGCTATCTTCTTTAGGAAAGTCCAATGGTTTTTTATTACAAGCTTTTAGTAATTTTTTTGGAAAGAAATAATCTATTTTCTCAGTATCTTCTTCAATAATAGATGCAAAAATATGGTATTCTCCTTTAGGAATATTTTCAAAAACACATTTATTTGAATTAAACAACGCTTTACCTCTTATTGGATTTCCTAATGCTATAGGTTCTAAATAAATTCCTACAACTATTAGTGCTACATTAATTTCTTCTTTTACTTTAATTTCTATTGATAAATTATTTCCATTATTAAAACTATTATTTAATAGGTGTTTTGATAATAATTCTATTTCAAACTTTTCTTTTGTTTCTATTACATTCCCCATATATTCTGAAAATTTAAAAGCTTTTTGTTTATATTCACTAGGACATATGCCCATATATTTTTTAAAACTTCTGGTAAAACTGCTTGGACTTTGATACTGAACTCTATTATAGACCTCTGACACATTCATATCTGGATCAAGAAGTAAACTTAATGTCCTCTCCATTTTTAATGCAGTTATATAACTTGATGGTGGTATACCAGCCATTTTTTTAAATAATCTTGAAAAATAATGATAACTATAATTAAAATATTCACAACAATCTTTCACAGTAACTTCTTCATTATTATCTATTCTATTTTCTATAAAAGAAAAAACTCTTAATATATCTAGTTCCATTTAAGACTCCTTTATATAATATTTTATAAATTATTATATTCTGAACTTGTTCAGTTTGGCTTAGAAATAAAACTGAACAAGTTCAGTTGATGATATTATAACTTTTTTTTTTTATTAAATCAAGCTTTATGAACAATTTGCTTCAAAACATATCTATTTAGTATATGTTTTAAGTTTTGTTACACTTTTTGTTGTTTTATGCTATAATTAATTGAAAATAGTAAAGGAGAATTTCAAATATTATGAAAAAAAATGAAAATGATGAAGGTAAGAAGGAAGAATTAATTAAAATTGGTTTAAAATTGTTTTCTTACAATGGAATGAACAATTTTTCAATTCGCAAATTAGTTGAAGAAGCAAATATTTCTATAGGACTTTTTTATTATTATTTTAAAAGTAAGGAAGACTTTATACTAGAATGTGTTGAAATATACAATACTGAATATATTAAAGAACTTGAAAGAATATTGTTAAATAAAAATTATACTCTTATTGATAAAATTAATCTTGCACTAAATCAATACTTAGAACAATTTAGTGAACTTTTTCGTATAGATGAAGAAAGTGATGTAACTAAAACTAGTCATCTAATGATAGAAGATTTACTCATAAAAAAATCTCAGCCTATACTAGAAAACTTAATCATTGAAGGAATTAATACTGGAGAAGTTCATGTATATAATATTAAAATAGCTTCCTATTTTCTTGCGTGTGGGTTAGTTGGAGTACTTATTAAAATGAATTTAACCGAAGAAGTTAATATAAGTGAAGAAATTTATCGACTTGTTTATTCTGTACTAAATATTGAAAATAATTAATACTATTAAAATAAATATATAAAATTCCATAAAAAATAGTACCAATTCAAACTTGGTACTATTTTTATCATTATTTTCTCTTTTTAAATAACCATAAACCTGCTAATAGTAATGTAACTCCTGATGATGTCATCAGTCCCATTCCTCCCATACCTGTTCTTGGTAGTTGAGGTATTATGATTGTTGGTTTTTTAGGTAGTTCTGGGATTTCTGACTTCTTTGTTTTTTTAAGTTCTTCTATAATTTCTATTTCATCTGTATTTTCTGGTATCTCAGATTTGTCCGTTGTATCTGGTTTATCTGGTATTTGAGTTTTCTCAGGGATTTCTGGATTATCTCTTTCTTTTGGATTTTCTGGTGTTATCGGTGGTTCATCTGGTTCAACTGGGTCTGGTGGATTCACTGGGTCTACTGGTATCTCAGGATCTGTTGGTATACTATATTTATTCTCAAAAATAGCTTCACTTACCTCAGTTCCATCTTCATTAAAGTATTTTATTTTTATAACAGATATATCCATATCCACATTAACTTCTACATTATAGACCGTTTTATCATAAATTATATTTTCATCATTTTCGATAACTTCATTTATTGTATAGTTGTAAGTTCCTGATTCTGAAACTGTTATTCCCTTAAATCTAATATTACCTTCTTTATTATTAGTGGCTGTTCTTACTATCTCATCTTTATCTTTTGCTTGAAATATAAATTCATTGTCTTTTAGTTCTCTTCCATTGATATATTTCTTAGCCTCTAAATTTATAGTTATACTTTTAGGATTTTCTTTAGTATTAAAGGCTGTTATAAATATAGTACCTTTTTCAGAGCCTGTAATAACAAAAGTATTTTTATCATCTTTAAATCTTGTATCCTTACTATATCCCTTAGGAGGACTTACTTCTACAACCTTATATCTTCCCTTTTCAAGGTTTTTAAATACTACCTCTCCATTTGAATCATTAACCCTTTCTTTCTCTCCATCAGTTGGAGTGCAGTCAATAAAGATATCATTTTCTTTCTTTTGAAGTTTAAAACTTGCTCCTTCAAGAGGTTTATTAGTTTTATCATCTAATTTTTTAATAGTTACAGAGCCTGGCTCTCCAGTAGTTGCTCCTGCTCCTAGTTTAATATATTCTATATTATTTACCTCTTTTGTTTCACCTTTATCCCAAGACAATTTAACTGTATTTGAAAAAATCCTATTATTATCATAATCTTTATCAACTTTTAAATTATAGAAACTTAGTGTAAAAGCAGCTGCCATAGACCCATCTGTAAAATCATTAATTTGTCTATATGCGTCTTTAGTATAATCTTTTCTTATTTGTGATAACCTATTTTCATTTTCTATTAAGTTTATTATTTCATTATAATTCCATGGACTTTTTAAATCTCCTGGAAGACTTCCAAAATTCATTATAAACTTATATCTATTATCTGTTTTATCAAAATAAATTCCATAAGAAAGAGCCTTTGCTCCACTTACTTTATTCTTAAATTCTTCCCAACTCTCATTATCTTGTACTATTTTAGTGAAATTATTATGATTTCTTACATCATAATAATTCATATTACTAATAGACAAAAATGATAACTTCCCTTCATCTGTAGCTGCATAAATTGGTACTGTAACAGTTATACCTACACTATCATCAAAAATTAAACCCTCTGGCATTTCATCTATTAGTATAAGATTATTTTTTATTAAGTTTTTATCCAAGTCCTCCTCAAATGCCATTCTTAACACATCATAGTTATAATTTATTGTCCAATTTATTAAATTATCAGTATTCACTTGTTTTCCTGATTTACTAAGGGGACCTGCATTGAAAAAATCATTACCTAAATCCTCTTTTGGCAATATTTCTATATTTGGTATTGTGTTCTCTCCAATTTTAATAAAAGTATCAGGCGCTTTTACTTTAATTGCTTTACCTAGTATCTCCACATATCCATTTTCTATATATGATTTTTTTATAGCTGTTTCATTTAATATAATTCTAATTTTTGCTGTATTTGAATTTTCTAAGTTCATTGGAACTATTTCAAATGTTCCAATTTTTTCACCACTAGCTTCTAGGTCTATTTTTGTAGTTTCTGGGAAATCAAAATACTCACTAGGTAAATTAAATTCAAAGTAATCTCCAACAACTAATTCTCCATTTTTTATATTATCTATACTCCAGTATACATCAAATCTTAATTCTTCCCCTTCTTTAATATTTTTAGGCTCTTCTAATATATTACCAGTTCTATCATATATCAGAACATTGCCTTGAGTTACTTTATCTCCTATATCCATTGGAGCTCTTTTAGCTTCAATAGAATCTTCTGATTTTAATATCTCCTCCTCTTTTACTGTATTTGTTTCTTTTTCTTCTATTCCTTCTAGTTTTTGATCATTACCCTCTTCTTTATCGATCATATGAGAATTATCAACTACATCCTCTTCTATTTCTCTTTCTATTTCATTAGAATTTTCTTCTAATGATTCTGTGTTTGTGGCAAAAGGGTATGTTGGATTAAATATTGATATAAATATAACCAACACCAAAGCTCTTAAAATAATACTTATACTTCTTTTACTCATTTTAGTCCTCCTTATAAATTTAATTGAAATGGGCGTATAATTTGAAAATAATAATTTATATTAATTAAAATTATTAACAGATTATATTAATTGCCCCCTTTGAATAAATAAGAGACCCCTTTATATGCTTTGTGTTAGTTATTTATATTAAATTTATCCATAACCACAATATCTATATTAAATTTTCATTACTAACTAATTCATACAATTCTTGTCTATACATCTTTTATTATAACATTAGATTATTTTTTATTCATCAAAAATCTCCAGTTATTTACTTTTTATAAACAATTTTGTATTTTTATTATAGTAGTTTTCTCATATATATAAATCAATTTAAAATATAAAAAAGACCAACCATTAAGGTTAGCCTCTATATCAATTTTTCTGTATTAAATTCTAAATCCAAATAATATGCCTGTCTGTTATCTTCTTCAACTATATCATCAAAAGACAGTTCATATACTTTAGGATTTGTACTTGATTTTACTGTCAGTAATTTATTTTTTGTATCATACCCACAAATATATCTAGTATAAGTTATTTCATTATATTTTTTATTTCTTATAAATCCATTTGGTAGACTCATAGTCCCTAATATACTATATAAATTTGAAAATGCATCTTTTGTTTCCAATGATTCTTCGTTTGTCTTAACCATATAATATGCTCTTATAAATCTTGACACTGGATCATATCCACCTGGTAGTGATTTTGAAGAATTAAATTCATCTAGATTATCTAAATCTATTTCCTTTTTCAATCTCTTTACATGAGAATCAAATCCTGGTGAATTGGTCATTACATCATAAGGATTTTCAAAATATAATAATCTCCTTTTCTTAGGTTCTATAACTATAGATCTTTTTGTACTATCTGTAAACATAAAATGAAAATCAGGCGCTATAACATCCTTCCCATCAATATCTTTATTTGCCATATGAATATTGGGTAAATCTTCTAATAGCTCCTCAACTGTTTTATAATTTGTTAATGCATAGTTTAAATAATGAAAACTGGATATATTTAATTTATCTTCCACTAATTTTCCATCAAATAAATTAAACCCTGTAAATATATTTGTAACTCCTATAAGCCCATGTTCATTTATCCCATCTTTTAGTGGATCTCTATTTTCAAAACACATTCCCATTACCTTATATTTTCCATATAATGGCTGATTTTTTAAATCATTAGCAATATGATAATTCCTTGGTAAATAAAGAATATTATATCTTAGTGGAACTTCATAATCCATAGTTCTTCCCATAACACAGCCATCACTATAATCTATTTTAATACTTGTACACATATTATCCCTCATATCTTTTTATATTCTGCAATTATATATTACCCTATTTAGTAAAAATATATCGTCTTTGAAACCAGTGGAAAGTTGAAAGTTGAAAGTGTACAGTTGACAGATAAGAATTCTCCTCTTTCAGCCTAAGCTTTTAAATTTATCATAACTATTACAAATTAATTTAATTTTATAGAATCAATATATTTTAAAACTCAAAAGCGAGAGGCGGATAAAAGCAGTTTATAGTTTACAGTGGATAGTTGACAGTTTTTCTCCCTTAAGCCAAAGCTTTTTAGTTTACCATACTTTTATAGGATTTATAATATTTTATTAAATCGATTTATTTAAAACTTAAAAGCGAGAGGCTAGTTTAGGAGTTATATTTTCTATCTAAAATATCCCAAATAAAAATAAAACTTTGTGGAGAAAATATTATTACAGCGGATATCTTATGTACTACTTATTCTTATCCATTTTTTTTAGTATCCCATACTTTATCAATATTCTGACCTAACGCCTTAATTATATTTTTGGAATAAATTTTATTTTTATCTTCAACAAAATATATTTATAATCAAAGCCGTAGGCAGTTTAAGGCAAGTAAAAAGACAGCCTAAGCTGTCTTAAAAATCATTTTTATTTTTTATTTTCTTTTTTACAAATCTTATTAACAAAACCCCTATTACTATGGCTAATATAAAACCTAACAATGGAAGCCATGTATCTAGTATACTTTGAAGTACATTATTCCAATTTCTATTTGCTAACATATTATCCCTCTTTCTATTTTTCACTAATTATTTTTTTACATGATAAATAAGTGATTATAAAATATCCACCATATATTATAATAAATAAAATAACTGTTAATATTAATGTTGTTTCAAGTGGCATATTTAAAAACTCATAAATTATTTTAGATACTTCCTTCATTGCCATTATGGAAAATACTATGGCCACTAACAATGGCATTAAAAAGTAAATACCTATTTGTTTAAACAAAGTCTTATCCATAAGTTTCTTATCCGTACCTAATTTACTTAACAATCTATATCTTACTGCATTATCTGTAGCCTCTGTCAATTGCTGCAATGCCAATACTACTACAGAAATCAATAATAATATAAATCCTATATAACAAGATATAAATACCATAAATGCATAAGTTCCAAAAAACATATCTAACATCATTGTCTTTGTTGTATATCTATATCCTGATTCTAAATTAGCTGCTATTGGTATAAGTCTTTCCAATACCTCATCTGGATTAGTATTATCACTATAAATTCCATTTAATATAATATATTCTTTATCTAAGTTTAAAGCTATATCATCCGAAACTATCAAAGTTCCTCTATCATTATTTCCAATTGATGACATCATTATTGTTTCTTCAATATAATCATCACTAGCTTTAATTAATTCATTATTATTGATTAATAAATTCTCACCACTATCTAAGAATTTTTGTATTATCTCTCTAGTCCCATCATAATTACAATTTATTATAAATTCATTTTCTTCTAGTTTTAATAATTCTTTATTCTGCATTTTAAGTACTTTGTTCATATCAGATACTGAAACTATTGGTATCTCCATCTCTGGAAGATTCTCATCTAATTTCCAAAGTTTTGGACTCTCTCCTAGAAATAATTCACTGTATTTTATCTTAGAATTATATTCTGGTATCTCTATATAATTTTCTAGATATTTATCTAATGCTACACCCTTATCTACTACAGAATTATACAATTCAATATCTCCAATTTTTTCAACTGTTGCTATGACTGTCATATCATAAGGAGTGGCAGTATTGGACATTTCATTCATAGTATTTGCTATACTTCCACCTGTTGATAATACTGTTATAGTCATAGTTAATAGTCCTGCTATCACAGTCATTGATATAAAATTATTATATATCTTACTTCCTATTTGCCTAAATAAGAATGTATTTAACCCTCTATAGTAAATTTTATTATTTGATTTTATTGTATTCATAAATAATGCTGATACTGATAAAAATAATAATGCCGTTCCAATGATTATGGAAATAAGAGATATATTAAATCCCTTAGCATTTGGCAATATTCCATATTTACTAAAATTAATCCATGTAAAACTAATTGTGATAATTGATATTAATAATAACAGCCAATATATTTTATTATTCGCTATTGTCAATTCTTGATGCTTACGATTTGCATTTAATAATTCTATTAAACTGACATTTGATATTGTCATTGTATTAAATAACATTACAATAAAGAATATAATCACAAAACATAGTACTGTCTTTAATAATGCAGATAGTGAAAACAAAAATTTAAATTCTTCTATCTTAAGTACAAATAGTTTTAGTGATAATAATGATAGCCCTTGTGATATAAATATTCCTAGGACTATGCCCACAACTAATGCCAGCACACCAACAATAAATATTTCATATATAAATATTCTTGATATCTTTTTTTGTTCCATTCCTAAAGTCATATATATTCCCAGTTCTCTCTTTCTCCTTTTTAAGAGAAATTGATTTGCATACACTATTAAAAAAGCCAGTATAATTGCTATAAGCACAGAAAAAATAGATATATAGTTTCCCATTTGTTCTGCCATAAGTCCCTTTGTCTTACTTAATAGTTTAAATGCATATTGCGATTCAATTGAATTAAATGCATAAAATAAACTTATTGAAAGCATTAATGTTAGAAAATAAATAGAATAGTCTCTTAAATTCTTTTTTACATTTCTAAATCCTATTTTAAATAAATTCATTTTGTTCCCCTCCTAGGACAGAAACAACTTCCAATATTCTATTAAAAAAGTATTTTCTATCATTATCTCCTTTATGAATTTCATTAAAAATCTTCCCATCTTTTAAAAATAATATTCTATTACAATAACTTGCTGCCAATGGATCATGGGTTACCATTAAGATTGTTGCATCCATTTTATTATTCATCTCTTCAAACATTGTAAGTAACATCCTTGAATTTTGAGAATCCAATGCCCCCGTTGGTTCATCCGCAAGTATTATAGATGGATTTGTTACTATCGCTCTTGCTGCTGCCACTCTCTGTTGCTGTCCTCCTGACATTTGATAGGGATATTTATTTAATACTTCCATTATATTTAATCTTTCAGCCACCTCTTCTACTTTTTTCATAAGTAAATCTGATTTCACATTATTTATTGAAAGTGCCAGTGATATATTTTCATATCCCGTCAATGTATCTAATAAATTAAAATCTTGAAATATAAATCCCAATCTCTTTCTTCTAAACTCTGCAATATTTCTCTTATTTATCTTTGTTATATCTTCATCTTCTATTAAAATATATCCACTTGTAACTTTATCTATAGTTGATATACAATTTAATAGTGTTGTTTTCCCTGAACCTGAGGCACCCATTATACCTACAAATTCACCTTCATTTACAGTAAAGCTAATATTATCTATTGCCTTTGTTATATTAGATTTATTTCCAAAGTATTTTTGTATATTATCTACTTCCAATATTATTTTTTTCATATTATCTCCCTCTTTCTATAAATCTAATTTATCATTTCTAGAAATATACTACCATTAATCTAAATTACATTTACCTTACATTTATGTAATGAAAAAAGAGCAGAATTATTCTGCCCTAAAAAATAAACTTTCTTTTGGAAATTCTAATGTTATTTCAGTATAGCTATTTAATACACTATCTACTGAAATCTTTATATTCATCTTAGTAGATAGTTTTTTAGCTAGGTAAAGCCCTATTCCCGTTGATTTAGTTAGAGAATAATTTTTACCTGTAAATCCTTTATCAAAAATTCTCGGTAATTCATCCTTTGAAATCCCTAATCCATTATCTCTTATCTTTAATAATGTACTATTTTCTAAGGATTCTCCAGTAAATTCTAATACTAAATCATCCCTTTTATATTTAATGGCATTTGCTATTAATTGTCCTAATATAAATACACAAAACTTTTTATCAATATCTACCCTTATATCTAAATTATTAAATTTTAATTTCCCTTTAGATTGGATTAATAATTTTGAATAAGATTTAATGGATTCATTAACCAAGTCTTTTAATGAAGTATTGGTTATTTTAAAATCTTTTTCTAAACTTGTTGACCTTGCATAGAATAATGCTTGTTCTACAAATTTATCTATTTTATTTATCTCATCTAAAATTTTTAGATTTGTTATATCTTTATTGTTTTCTATAATTAAATTTGCCGATGTAATAGGAGTTTTTATTTCATGTACCCATATTTCAATATAATCTCTATATTCTTCCATATCCACTGATATATTTGCTATACTGTCATTCATATATTTGTCAGTTTCGCTTATTATAGTAGATATTATTTCTCCTTCTTTAAACTCAGGTTTTTCACCTATTTCTGATAATAATGCCTTTTCATCTAATTCTATAAGTAGTTCTAGTAAATTATTATAATATCTTTTTCTTTTTATAAAATCAAATATCATAGGCAGAATGAATAATGATATTAAAATCATATCTAATAAAAATATAAATAATATTCTAGTTTCTATTATCCATAAAAATATAGATACCAATAATATGGATATTATAAAAGATATAATGGCAAATAATTTATCATGCAAATATTCTACTAGCTTCATATATAATACCCCAATCCTCTTTTAGTTTTTAAAAAATCATCTAAGCCTATATCTGATAATTTTTTACGCAATCTAACTATATTTACATTTAAAGTATTTTCATCTATAAATTGTTCATCTTGCCATAGTTCATTTATTATTTCCTCTCTAGGAATTATATTTCCACTATTTTGCATTAGCAATCTTAGTATATTAAGTTCATTTTTTGTTAATTCTAGTATATTATCATTATATGTTAATTCTGCCTTTAATAAATCCAAAGATACATCATTATAATTTATAATAGCTCTTTCTACTTTTTTATTTACTCTTTCAAGTATTTTTTGTATTCTGGCTAATAATACTTGTGGATTATATGGTTTAGTTATAAAATCATCGGCACCAATATTTAAACTCATTAATTCATCAAAATCAGTATCATTGCTCGTCAATATAATTATGGGAATATCCGATTCCATACGAATTTCTCTACATATTTCATATCCATCTTTATATGGGAGATTTATATCTAATAGTATAAGGTCTGGTTTTGAATACAATGCCAATGATACAATATTTTGAAAATCATCACTTGATTCACTCTCATATCCATATTTATCTAATAATAATTCTAATTCATCTCTAATAGCTTTTTCATCTTCAATTATGTATATCTTCACAGTATCACCTCTTTGTTTATTATATCATTTTGAATATTGTTTATCTTTTATAAAAGCAAAAAAAGTAACTAAAGCTAAAACTCTAGTTACTTTTTATTTTATATTATTTATCCTTATCCTTGTCTAGTTCTTTCAACTGACAACTTGGGCATATCCCTTCAAATACTGTATTATGATAAGTTAATTTATATCCCATCTCTTCTGAAACTTCTTTATCTAATCCTTCATTATAAGGAATATCTATATCTATAATCTCATTGCATTGAGTGCATTTTAGATGATAGTGTCTGTCTTGTCTCCAATCATATCTTTCAGCATCTCTTATCTTTACAGATTGAATTTCCTTATTATCAACTAATATATTTAAATTTCTATAAACAGTTCCTCTACTTATTTTATCGTCATTTTGTCTTAGATCTATATATATTTCATCAGCTGTTGGGTGATCTCTATGGGATCTTACAGTTTCTAAAACCATTTGCCTTTGTTTGGTATTGCGTCTTGGCTTCATTAAAATTAACTCCTCTACTTAGTTTTAGATTGAAGTAGTAAGTGTAGCTTCTACTAATCCACTATGGTCTAGTATAGCTAATTCTTTCATTTTGTCAATAGATAATCCCATTGCCTTAACCATTCTCTCTCCATATTCACTATCAGCCCAATAGCAATGAACAGCATGACGATATTTTATATTATCTGTAACCGGTGCAATATCTGCTGCGGTATTAGATATCAATAATTCTTTCTTATCTTCTTCTAACACTCTCCATAAATCTCCCCCAGCTCTAAAATTATCATCTGTTGGGTCATCCTTTGGATCATATCTCCACATTGCACCTTCTAAATCAAGTGGTGGCTCAGCAACTTCTGGTTGTGCTGTCCAATATCCACCGCTATCTGGTGTATAAGCTGGAGTTCCGCCATCATTTCCGTCAACTCTCATAGCTCCATCTCTATGAAAGTCACTTACTTCAACCTTTGCTCTATTTACTGGAATTTGATTGTGGTTTACTCCAAGACGATATCTCTGTGCATCTCCATATGAGAATAATCTACCTTGTAAAAATTTATCTGGTGAAAATCCAATCCCTGGTACAACATGTGCTGGAGTAAATGCAGCTTGTTCAACTTCTGCAAAATAATTTTCTGGATTTCTATTTAATTCTAATACTCCAACTTCAATAAGTGGATATTCTTTATGTCTCCATATTTTTGTAATATCAAATGGATTTTCATAGTGGTTTCTAGCTTGTTCTTCAGTCATTATCTGAACATACATTGTCCATTTTGGATAATCTCCTTTTTCAATTGATTCATATAAATCTTTTCCATGATATTCTCTATCCATTCCATTTATCTTTGCAGCTTCTTCATTAGTTAAATTTTTTATTCCCTGTTGAGTTTTAAAATGGAATTTACACCAAACTCTTTCATTAGCTTCATTATAAAAACTAAAAGTATGTTCTCCAAATAAATCCATATTTCTAAAAGATGCAGGGATTCCTCTATCGCTCATTGTAATAGTTCTTTGATGGAAACTTTCTGGTAGTAGTGTCCAGAAGTCCCAGTTATTTTGTGGTGAACGACGACCTGTTCTAGGATCTCTTTTAACCGCTCTATTTAATCCTGTAAAATTATGAACATCTCTTAAAAAGAAAGTCGGTGTATTATTTCCTACTAAATCCCAATTTCCTTCTTCTGTATAAAATTTAATAGCAACTCCACGAATATCTCTTTCACAATCTGCTGCGCCTCTTTCTCCTGCTACAGTTGAAAATCTAATAAATAATTCTGTCTCTGCTCCTGGTTGCAATACTTTTGCCTTTGTATATTTTGTTATATCATGAGTTATATTTAATTTTCCATATGCTCCCCAGCCTTTTGCATGCATCCTTCTCTCTGGGATAACTTCTCTGTTAAAATGAGCCATCTTCTCCATTAACCAAACATCTTCCATCACAACGGGACCTCTAGGACCAGCCGTTATAGAATTTTCATTGTCTGCAATAGGTGCACCAACTTCATTTGTCAATTTTTTGTTCTTATCATTATCCATTATTATCCTCCTTTTTAAACTAATATATTAAATATTTAGGGACATTATTAAAATCCATAAATACATAATTGTTTTTGGTAACATTAACATACCTACCATTGGTTTTTTATTTGCAAATAATACTACGGGAATATAAAATACAAAACTCAATAGTATTGCCAGCCACATATAATGCAATCCATAAACTATATTTCTATTTAAATAATATAATATAATTACCATAATCCCTTCTAATATAAATGGAATATTTCTTATAATTCCCCATTTTACAGGTGGATTTTTATCTATCCATTTATTCTGTGGAAATAAACAAAGTATAATTCTTATTGCTGCCAGAATGTAAATAATACTTGTAAAAGTTTTAAAATTTATATTAAATAATCTTAAACCTATATGCCATAAGAATAAATAAAATACAGTCATCGTGATTGAGGTAATTAACTTTCCCATGCCTAAAGCTTTTTGAAAATCTCTCTTTCCTTCACTCTTTATCTTTCTTATACGAGGTATTAAATGAAAAGAATCTCCAAAAACCAAGACTATTCCCATTATTCCTGCAAGGTATTGTGTACTATTATTTCCACTAAGTAAAATAAATACAGATATTAAAAATGCAGCTAACAAATAAATTAAATCAAAACCAAGTTCTATATTAGAAATTACTTTTTTATTCTTCATCGGTACCTCCAAGTTTAATTGTCTTTCACTTTTTTTCTATTAGGATTTTCAGGAAACCAACCTTTCTCAACTCTTTTAGTCTGTTCTTTTAATTCTCCTATACTCCATAGCATTGTAAAACCTAATACTGCAAAAGCTGATGATAATATTATATTTCTCATAAAAACTGATAATCCAATAAATATAATCCCCCCTATTAAAAATATTGGCCATATTCTATCCGTAAAATAATACTGGCATTTTATAACTATTGGATGAAATATCCCTATTGCTAAAAAAGAAATAATTCCTATGATTAAACCATTAAAATTCATACTCACTCCTCTTTTCTTATTCTTATTAGGACTTGTTACTGTTAGTATATTTTATTTTCAGAAAATTGTCAATATCTTTTTATAAAAAAAGAGAGATATTTTCTATCTCTCACCATTCTTCTATTCTATTTTATTTATATTATTTTTCATTGTAAAATAACATATTATTGAAGTTATAATAAATAATAATGTTATTTGTAGAAAATTTTCTCTATATCCTATGGTCTTAGATATTATTAACTGTCTTATATAGATAATTATAATTGAACTGATTATCGTAACAACTACTGATTTCTTTCTCATACCTATTATAAATGGCCAAAGGGAAAGCATTGCCGATACTAAAATATTTATACTAAATCCTACTCCCCATTCTTTTAAGATTTCTATATTAAAACTTCCATCTATTAAATTAAATTTACTATCTAATATCATTAAATAAAAAGTATCTATTATATATGCTATTATCATAGAAATAATTAATATAAAAAGCATAAGAATTAACTTTGATATAATTAATTTTTTTCTATTAATAGGATAGGTAAATAATATCATCATGGTTTTATTATTATATTCATTGATTATTAAATTTGATACTATAACGGAAGAATATATTAAAAATACAATAGAAAGTATTAGATTTAGCATTAAAAATATATCTCCTATAGTATCTAAATCCTGAGCTGGATCTAAATAACTATCCACTATAGATGCAGTTACAAATATCATAGAAAAAATAATCAATAAGATTGATATAATAATATATCTGGAAATTTTTATTTTCTTTAATTCTAATTTTATTAGTTTAGTCATTATTCTACCTCCTTAGTTATTCTAAAGAAGTATTCTTCTAATGTATTTTTCTTTCTTGAAATTGATTCTAATTCTATATTATTTTCTATTAATGTTTTAGATATATCACTATTTTTTATATTATTTTCATAAACCCTTAGTATATTGTTTGACATTACTTTTAGCTTAGTTAAATGCAAATTACTTTCTATTAGATAAGATGCCTTTTCAATATTATTAATTTCTAACTCAATATATTCTGTATTATAATTATGGATTTTATCCATTGATATCTCTTCTAATAGTACTCCTTCTTTTATAATCCCTATGGTATCCGCAATTTGCTCCACCTCTGATAGTATATGACTTGATATTAATATAGTTGTACCAAATTTTTCATTTAATTTTTTAAATAACTCACGCATTTCTATAATACCCTCTGGATCTAATGCATTTATTGGCTCATCTAATATCAATAATTCAGGTTTTGTCAATATTGCCCTAGCTATTGCCAATCTCTGTTTCATTCCCAAGGAATAACTATTTATATTTTTATTTCCTACATTATCAAGCTTTACCAATTTTAATACTTCATTTATCTGCTCCTTATTATAATATCCCATATAATCACAATGTAATTCTAGATTTTCATAGGCAGATATATTTTCATAAAAATATGGGTTTTCAATTATGGAACCTATTTTTTTAAGTATTTCATAGTTTTCATCTTCCAATAATTCTCCAAAGACTTTTATCTCTCCATAGTCTGGCTTTAGTAAATTTAATATAAGTTTCATAAAAGTTGATTTACCAGCACCATTAGGTCCTACAAAACCATATATCTCACCTTTCTTAAGATTTAAATTTATATTGTTTATTACTTTTTTTCCATTGTATTCCTTTGATAAATTATTTGTTTCTATTATTTTCTCCATTTGTATACCTCCTATTTTTAGTATACAAAAACATTATTATCATATTCTTAATAGTTTCTAACTTTTTTCTAACTTTTTTAGTATTATTGAAAATATCATTTTTTTATCCATTGTAGTTTTTATACTTAACTCTCCATTCATTGCATTTACCAGTTCTTCCGATATGGATAATCCCAGTCCACTCCCAACATTTTTATCCTCTACTCTATATAATCTTTCAAATAATTTTTTATCCTTAGATAAATCAATATTATCACTATAATTTTCTATCTCTATGATAATATTATCATTATTTATTATTCTAAAACCAATATAGTTTTTAACACTGTATTTAATACCATTATCTATTCCATTTCTCAACACTCTTTTTAATGCCTCTTCATCACCATTTATAATAATCTCAGTATCTGGAATATCTATCTCTACATTATAATTCCTTTCTTCAAGTAGTTCATAAAATTCCAATAACACTTCACGAAATATCCTAACTATATTTAGATTTTTCATTTCCAATATTATATCTCCAGATATTATCTTGGAGCTATTAAAATATTCTTCTTGAATATTGATTATCTCATCTATTTTATTATTTAACTTTATTATATTATTTACTATTTCTACTGGTAAATTTTCCTTAACAGAATTTAATTCTAATATTTCCCCATAACCTTTTAATACCGTCAATGGTGTTTTAAAATCATGGGATATATTGGTCATTAATCTCTCCATTTCTCTCTTATTATTTTTAAATTCCAATTTATCTATATAATATTTTTCCAATAATTTATTTATTGCAATTATATTTTCCTTTATAATTTCTTCATTTGTAGGAGAAAGAATATATTCTTCCGTATCTTCAATTATTATTTTATCTAATATATTATTTGTATAATCTAATTGTTTTTTTATCTCTCTATTTTTTGAGTATTGAATTATATATAGGATTATAGTTATTATTAGTAGAACTATAGCTAATTTATTCATTGTCTTTCCCCCATTTATATCCAATTCCCCAAAGTGTTTTTATATAGTTATATTTATTTATATTATCTTGATTTAATTTATTTCTTAATCTATTTATATGTGTATTTATTATATTTTCATCTCCAAAATAATCCTCTTTCCATACTAATTCATATAATTCTTCCTTTGTAAAAGATTTTTTTGAATTAGCTGCCAATGTTTTTAATAGCTCAAACTCTGTATATGTTAATTCTATAAATTTTTCATCTTGTAATACGCTATGTTCATCTATATTTATTATTAAATCATTTATTTTTATAATTGTATTTTTTTTCTCAGCATATTCTGAAACTCTTCTTATATTTGCCTTTATTCTAAGGAGAAGTTCTACCAGTGAAAATGGTTTCGTTATATAATCGTCTGCTCCAAAATTAAATCCCATTATCTTATCTATATCAGTATTTTTTGCTGTTATTATAATAATTGGGATAAGGCTTGATTTTCTGATTTCCTTTATTATATCCATGCCACCAATATCTGGTAACATTAAATCAATCAATGCCAAATCATATTTTTTATCTTCAAAGTTTCTCAATGCAGCTTTCCCATTATTATATATATACACAATATAATCTTCTGATATTAAAAACTCTGCAATCATCTCTGAAATATCAATATCATCTTCAATTAATAATATCTTTTTCATATAATCACTCCATCCTCCCTTGATAATATTATACACAAAAAAACATCTTAATTTTAAGATGTTTTCTTTATCTGCTAGATCGATTGTTTAGATTTATTTTTTAAAAATAATAAAATTGTTCCTATACCTATTATAATATGCGCTATTCTAGAAATTAAAAATGATTTTGATAATTGTAATGATGGGTCAAGTATATTTAAACTATAGGGATATTCGCTAAAAAACTTAATACCATATAAATCTATAAATTTATTTAATGGATTATATGCCAATACTACTATTCCCATTAAAATCACAATATACTTTGGGTTTACATTTCCAATATATAATCCTAAACCCAATATCAATAAAAAGCTAGGTAATATTGATATAATAACAGTTTTTAAAATTTCTATATTAAGTCCAATATTAAAAATAATATAATTGTTTACTATCCCAAATACTACTGAAATACTAACTAATATTATATAAGATATCATGATTGCTATTATTCTAACTAAATAATATTTTCCCTTATCTATTACTGTTATATTAGTTATATGCAATACCGACTGTTCCTTTTTAGAAAATAAAGACGATATTAAATATAATAATGAAAGCAAAAGTATTGGGGATAGTTTTCCCATATAAGTTCCAAAACTCCAAGGTGAAAATGGTGCTGTATTGGCTACACCATATATTATCTCTCCATTCATTAATATAGCTGCATATATCAATTGTATTATAGATAATCCTAGAAATAATTTATTTATAACAAATCTTTTAAATTCATAATAAAATATTTTAAACATCTAAATCCTCCTCCCTTATAATCAAATCTTCTTCCACTAAACCTGATTCATCTAAAAAATCCTGCCATGTAATATAGGGAGGCATTTCAACTCCACCATTTTCAAATAATTTTTTTAACACTCTATCCATTTCATCTTCTCCACCCAATAATTTTTCTGCCTTTAATAATTGAATAGGAATTTTTACATATTGATTTGAACTTATTAATTGAGATTGTAAATTGAATAAATACATCTCTGGAAGTTTTTCCATATATCCTGGATTTCTCAAATAAAAATTATTATTTGTTTTCACATATTCTTCCTTCCATATATCTATATAGTTTTTTTTGGCATATTCTTCCCCGTATTTATCTTTCATCATTCTATAACTTGTATAAACTGTAATTCCTTCACTTGACCAATCAAAGTTTTCCATATCATACATAAATCTTTGAACTCCCCACCATTGATGGATAATCTCATGAGCTATTACCTCTAATGCATTTGCACCCTTTAATGGATCCTTTAAAAATTCTTTAGTAAAGAAAGCTTCTGACATAAAAGATAAATTTTCATTTGCCCCACCACCTTGAAAATGTGCACTAATCATAACTAAATTTAATGGATGATTCTCTGTATAAGGCAGTTCACCATATAAACTTGTACAATAATCCATCACTTCATTTAACATTGACTCTATATCCCAATTTTTAAATTCACTTTCATGTTTTGCACCATAATAAAATCTAACGGGAAAGCTGGTATCTTTAAGTTCCATATATTTATAATCTCCACCAAAAACAGTCATCTTATCTCCATTAGTCTGTACTTTCCAAGTATTCGTTCCGTCAGAATGCTCTTCAATTATTTTAGGAATACTTCCTGTTGAAACTAGATTTATTTTATTAGAAACTCTTATATTTCCTTTAATAGGTATATCTTCTACTTTTTCTATTGCTAATTTAGGATATAGCCTATTGCCACCAATATAAATATATTCATCTGTTATCTCTCCAGATAATAACATTCCCCTTGACTCAAAAGGTATTTTTATTTTTCCACCATACTGAATTTCTATTTTGTAAGAATTACCTTCAGGTAGTTTTACAACTATATCTCTACTTCCATAATCATAAGCTTGATTTAAATCTGTAAAATCTATTTCACTATTATTAACTAATATTTTTTCAACTTTATATCCTGGGGATATATCAAATAACAATTCTTCTGAACTATTAGATTTGTTTTCTATTTTATAATTTGCTACTCCATTGATTCTTCCTTTTTTTGTATCAAGTGCTACATCAAATTCTCTATATTTAAGAATTAAATTTTTATTATTTTTATCTTCCTCATCATCTGATACTGATATTGCCATGCCACCACTTGAAACTATATTATCCATTACTGCAATCTCTCCATTATCTATAAATGGTTCATTTAAATATAATGCAATTGAAAGTAATATACATCCTATACCAAATATTGGAATCATTATTTTTTTAATATTTCTCCCAATAGAACCTATAAAATTTTTTTCATAAACCCTTATAGATAATAAGGACAATATATATAATCCTATAGATATGCAAATCCATAATATTCTACTATATAATGCCGTTTTAAAATAAAATATATTGCCAAAATTACTTGAGAATACTGGTATTAGAGGATTTATCCATCTAAGTAAATATTCGTTGTAGGTAAATGGGCTTATACAAAAAAATACCATTATTAAAAAAGATATAATTGATAGATCTACACGATTGTATATTTGATATAAGGATATTATCAATAGTATCCCTATGATAATTGAAGGGAACATAAGTATATAGAATGATTGTGTATATTCTAGTAAATTAAACTGTGCGTTCAACTTATAAATTGTATATGGTACAAATACTAATGCTGATATACTCACTGTTATAAATACTATAACTATTATTGAAATTATTTTTATTATAGACTTGTATATGGGATTTACTATGGTATCTGTTATGATTTTAATATTATTTTTCTTTTCTATATTCCATTCATATAATGCATATATTGAAAATATAAATGTACCTACTAATCCACCTGCCAAAGTGGGATTTCCTAAATAAATACTTGCTGTTGTACTATTAGTTGCTGGTTGGTAAATATTATATCCAAGTATAGGTGAGATAATAGTTAAAAACATGATTATTCTAATATTTTTTGAATATAGATATCTTTTTATTTCATTTAATACATCCTTAAATATCTTCATTTTTAATCTCTCCTTTAAAAATTAAATACATATATGCCTCTTCTAAAGTTGGTTCAACTATATTTGCATATTCTGGTAGAATTTCTCCTACAGCTCTACATTTAATACCTTCAATTGTATTTATCCTTGAAGTTATCTTTAAATTTTCTATAATATTATTATTTTCTATAAATTCACCTACATGCCCCTTAGATAATTTTAATAATTCCTTTGGGCTACCAGTAAATATTATCTTTCCATTATTTACAACAATTAATTTATTGCAAACAGCTTGTATATCCTCAACAATATGTGTTGATAGTATGACTAATTTATTATCTCCATCTTCCGAAAAAATATTCCTAAAGTTAATCCTCTCTTCTGGATCAAGACCAACCGTTGGCTCATCTAATATTAGAAATTCTGGATTTCCTATAATCGCTTGAGCTATACCTACTCTTTGTTTCTGTCCACCAGAAAGTGTAGCTATTTTCTTTCCTTTTATAATAGATAAATTTGTCTTATTCATAACTTCTTCTATTTCTACTTTAGTTTTTTTTATTTCTTTCATATTAGCTATATAATCTAAGAATTGAAATACCCTCAATTCTTCATATAATCCAAAATATTGAGGTAGATATCCTATTCTCTCTTTTAAATATCGTTCCCTTTTTATTAATTCCTCTCCGTCTAAATATATTTCTCCACTAGATTGTATCAACGATGTTGTAAGTATTTTCATCAGTGTAGTCTTACCTGCACCATTTGGTCCAAGTAATCCAATAAGATTTGGACTAGATATCTCAAGATTTATATCATCCAACGCTTTCTTCCCATTAGGATAAACCATTTCTAAATTTTTAATTAAAATATTCAATTCAATCATCCTCTCATTTTTATAATTCTATATTATATTTTTAAAATGGACTCTGTATGAACTGAATATGTGGATTATATGGAGGAATAAATACAGTGAAGAGTTGATAGTGGAAAGTAGAAATCAGTTAATAGTTGACAGTGTACAGTTCACAGTTTCCTCCCTTTAGCCGAAGCTAGTAAAATCAGTTGAGAGTTTACAGTCTATAGTTTACAGTTAAAAACTACTTTCTAAAATTAATATTACATTAAAATAGTAATTTTATTTTAGGAAGTATATAAGTAATTATACTTTTAGCATTCTTGACAAATGGCATTTATATAAAGTAAAAAAGCGTTTGGGAGGTGTAATGAGTGGGTGCTCGAGGGAGAGAGCATGAGGAGGAATTCGCAAGCCTCTTTCGCTCTCCCTCGAAAAGTATCAAGTTATATTAAAATATCACATTCACTTTATTTCCCTAGAATTAATAATTAAAAGTAGTTAAAACTAATTCCAATTTTTAAATCAAATTCTCTATCAATATACGATTTTCTTTACTAGTAATTATTTTTCATAGCCGACCCTACGCATTAATTATATTTTTGTAATAAATTTTATTTTTATTTTCAACTTAGTACAATCATTTTCT
>RRZU013392513.1_pt1 | contig 23337 bp, 24 predicted proteins | sample 2165561 | NCBI WGS metagenome assembly RRZU01 (sample SAMN10456909, study PRJNA506462) | wastewater metagenome | isolation source: wastewater sludge | place: USA: Moscow, Idaho | reverse complement strand
TCATAGGAGTATTATATTATCTTTACAAAATGTTGTCAATATTGTAAAATACAAGAAAGGGAAAATATGAAAATGGAAAATACAAGTAGCACTTGCATCCTCGACCTAAAGGACGAGGTTTTTCGGGCTGTTGGGGATAAATTACATAAAACAATAAGTATTTCATTGGTTGCATCGTTTTTGTATCCAATGGTTCACTCTACTTCTGCTTTGCTTTATGCAGATATTAACAACACAAAAGTTTCTGAAACTTGTGTTCTTGACAGCTCAAGAAGTTTTGGATATATGGGTGATGCTTCAGGGAAAAGAGTTTCTACCAAAGAGGAATTTATCTATCGTTGCACAAAAACAACCACAGAACAAGGCGAGTGTAATAATTGGAAAGAGGATCAAGAGAAATTCTCACTAAACAATATTCAACCAGGTAAAGTTGTTTTTGAGACAAACGATTATAGTGGTTCTATGGGAGCTGCTTTAGCAATCATTCAATCATATAACAAAATAAATGGGATTTGGAGTGGTTGGCATGGGCTTTGTCAAAAAGGGAAGGATGATAACAATTGGGATTGGTTGAGTGATCCTTATGTTTTAGCAAGTTATGCCATTAGTGCTCTAGGTGCGGAGGCTTCACAAGCAAGTGCTGTCTCAACATCTGCAACACAATCTGCGAATTATGCTGGGCAAGCTGGTATGCAATCTGCTGCGACACAAGGACAAATTGCAGCCACGGAATATGCAAAAGCAAAACTTTTAAATTATTCTTTTTGTGCAGCTAGAGCTGGACTTGACACTGCTTTCATGGTAAAAGAATACAAAGATGATGGTGAACCGTGTGACCCAGTTGATGAAATGTGCGATGAAGAGAATAGTAATTCTGATAGTGAGATATACACTATACCTGAAAAAGATGTAAATGATATCTTAAATGGGGATCCTGACATGCAAAAATATATTAAGGTCTTGAGTGGGACAGGAACAGGTACCGTAACAGTAAAAATTATTAATCCTGGAATTGACACTAGTGCAAATGCTGGGGATATGGCAGCGGCCAAAGAAGCACTTGAAAAAATTAAAAGAATAATACTTACCATTAGGGCTCTTTTGATGGCTATTCAGTTGGCAAGATGTTTGAGCAGTGCTGGAAGTGGTGGTACAAATAATGCGACTGGCTCAATGGCTGCTGAACTTACTTCTGCACAAAACCTCTCAACTATGGCAGTCAGTATGTACAACCCTTTTGCTGGAATTGCCATGGATGTTGCTTTTAATACTTTTGACAGTATGAGAGATATCGATACTTGTAATGACAGAGATGATGCAAAAGAGAAAGGGACAAGACATATTGCAACACTAGAATCTAAACAACATGGGATGTGTCACTTCGTGGAAGCAATAGAGAGCGGAAGTAAGCCATTTTCAAATAAAACCAAGTATAGATACTGTTGCTATGATGATAAGCTGACCAGGATGTTAGCAGAACAATCAAAAGCCCAACTCACCAAAGACTGGCAACACTGTACAGATACAACAATTGCAGAACTTTCTCATCTTAGCTTTAAGGCTTGTACTCCTGAAGATAGAAGCTATGGGATTGATGGTGTACAACTAAGTGCTTATGCTACAAGAGCGCAAAGAGAACAAGCATATCAATACAAAAGAAAATGTATGGATATGGAAGAGTTGGTAGCTTATATGCAACAGACTTTCGGAGGACAAGATATGTTGCTTGATGATAGAACTATCAAAGAGCAACTAGATTTGTTAAAGGTTGATTAAGATTAAAAAATATTTAATTAATTTTGACACAGTTTGTTATTTTCTTTATAATGTCGAGAAATAATTTTACAAGGAAAAGTAATGAAAAAAAGTATTTTAAAAATGGGTTTAGTAGCTTTGGGTGCTAGTATTTTGTTTAGTGGGTGTGGAGGTAATGATACAGTAAGCATTCCTTCTATAAATAAGAATTACAGCAAGACAGACACTGCGAGTTATACAATATATTCGGATATGGAGTGGGTGGCATTAGGTGTAAATATGTATTCCTTAAAAACTTCAAATTACAAGTATGCATTTGCTATGGCTGCAAATCTTGCAAAGAAGAATGGATTTAAGTATTTTTCGATACAAAACCAATGGCTTGATTTGCAATTCAAGGATAAGGATGTCAAAACAGTAGATGATGCGTTTATTGCCTGCACTGAAGGCAAAGGAAGTTTTAAATGGGAGGTAGCGAGTCTCGACCCTACGTACGAATTAACAAATTGCGACAAAATTGTTTCTTATCACAATGATTATGGAGTGGTTTCTGCCAAACGATGGGTTCCTATAGCTTTTTCGGTCTCACTCCATAATGAAAACAGAAACGATAATGTAACTTTCAATGCTGATGAAGTATTAAACTCTCCAATCATAAAAGTACTCGATATGTCTAAAATAGAAAGTGTTCCGAGCAGTGAATCACAAAATGAAATAGATGAACGCTTAAAAGCTCGTATTGAGGCAAGAAAAAGATGAGTAATTTTCAAAAAGAAATAAGTAGTGCATTCTCTACTTTAGCACCAACAAAAAAAGTAGATTATATAGCCTTAACTATTCTTATTGCCGTTTGGTTTATTATTGAAGCTAGTACAATTTATTATTCTTACTTAACCAATGAGTGGGAAATGCTTGCCTATGTTAATGCGATAGTAACAGGATATATTATGCTCAAAGTGATAATTAATGATATCCATAATAATGTCATCTTTTTTACGGCATTTACTGTTATTTGTTTTGCGATGCTTTTTGGTTCTGAGTCTATTTTCTTTTTGTTGGCGTTTTTGTATCTTGCTATAGTTGTGATGTTTATCAACAGGATTTATTTTAAAAAAAGTGTAAATTTGAATTAGTATACAGAGAAATCTTGTATATACAAAAAAGGAAGTAAAAAATGTCAAAAGAAAAAATACTAGGCTTAGACTTAACAAAGAAAATGGTATCGTGGGCTTTAGTGCAAAGTAATCCAAACAATGATGAAGATAATAAAATTATTGATTGTGGTGGATATGTATTTAAAGCAGGAGAAGTTCCAAAAACAGGAGAATCTCCAAATCTTCATAGAAGAAATTGTAGATTAACTAGACGAACCATTGATAAAAGACAAGCCAGAAAAAAAGCAATTAGAAAACTACTTATTGAAAATAATATGCTTCCATCTAATGTTATTGATGCACAAGAATTTTCAAAATATATGCATAATAGAACCCTCATTCCAACTTGGCAATTAAGAGCAGATGCAATGGATAGAATCCTTAATAATGATGAACTTTCAAGGGTCTTATTACAAATTGCAAGTTCAAGAGGATATCAATTCACAAAAGCAGAAGAGAACAGTGCGGAAGATGGTGATAGCTCAAAAATGAGAGACGCTACAAAGCACCTTATCCAAAGAATGCAAGAAACCGAAAGCAGAACTATTGGGGAATATTTAGCAAGACACGAAGTAAGACAAAAGAATACTCATCTTCCAAAAACGAAGTCAAATGGTGAAATGGTTTTAGATAAAGATAAAAATCCAATCTTTGTTGGTTCTTACGATAGAAGCATATCAAGATACCTTTTAAAACAAGAGATAGGGATTATTTTTGATCGTCAAAATATGCTTGGTAATCCAAAAGCTACAAAAGAACTTCAAGAGGCTTATAGAAGAATAGCATTTCACATGCCAGATCCTGCTTCAACAGAAAGTTTAGTTGGATATTGCTCTATATTTCCAAAAGAGAAAAGAGCTGCTAAAACTCAATATGAAGCAGAACTCCATGTTATTCTTACAAGGATAATCAATTGTAGAATTGAAAATATCAAAGAGAACACGGAAGCTGAACTAACATCAATTGCAAGTATAGAAGATTTAATATCATTTGTCGCTTCTAAGGGCTTAATTACACACTCTGAACTTAGAAGTTATCTTAATCTTGATGATAACCATATTTTTAAAGGATTGAGATATAAAGGAAAAGTAAAAGCTTCTAAAAAGAAAAAGGATGCTGCAACTTTACCAAACATGGAAGAACCACAAGAGAACATCACTCTTGATCTAAAAGAAGCAGAAAAGATAGTATTTGCCTCATTTAAAGGGCTTAATGAGATAAGTAGAGTAATTAAGCCAGCAATTATAAGAGATACAATCGTAACAGATACGGAGCTATATAATAAAATAGCTTGGATTTTGACTGTAGAAAGCGGTGATGAATCAAGATTAAAAAGATTAAAGCCCGTTTTAGATGAATTGTTTTCGGATGATGTGATTGATGAAATTGCAGAATCACTTCTATTAGTTAGTAGTAAAATCTTTAAAGATCATCTCTCATTAAGTCTAAAAGCATTAAAACTCATAACGGCTGAAATGATGCAAGGGAAAAGATATGATGAAGCTGTTGCAATGCTTGGACTTGAAAGTGCATCACAAGAAAAAACTTTATTTATGCCAGCTCTAAATAAAACACAAATTGAGTGCAATTCTCCAAGAGTAAATAGAATGGTTGCTTCTCTTAGAAAAGTGGTAAATGAAGTAATTAGATATCACGGAGCATTTAATAAGGTTCATATTGAACTTGGTAGAGATATGAACTCATTAAATGATATGAAGATGATTGAATCTGCTCAAAACGAAAGAGCAAAAGCAAGACTCGAAGCAACAAAAAAGATTCAAGAATTATTCGGGGACAAAATCAAAACAAGTTCACGAAACATTACAAAATATATGTTATGGGAACAGCAAAATAATAGATGTCTTTACACAGGTGATGTGATTCCATTAGAGCAATTGTTTAATTATAAAATAGATTATATTTTACCTCGAAGTAGAAGCTTAGATGAGAGCTTTGGAAATATGACTTTAACATCAGTTGAAGCTATTATGGCAAAAGCCGATAAAACACCATTTGAGTGGCTTGGAACAAATGAGACTAGATGGGAGGAGTTTAAAGCTAGAATTACATCTTTAGCACTATTTACAAAACTTGGCAAAGGGAAAGTAAACAGATTCACAAAAGAAAACTTTGATGAGAGCAGTGTAAAAGAATACACTAAAAAAGTAACTGAAAACGATAGAATGTATGCAGCAAAACTTGTTAAAGAACTTTTTGAAAAATATATGGCACTTCCAGAATCTCCAAACCATAAACAACAAGTCTATACTAGAAATTCAAGACTTACAAATGAGCTTAAGAGACAATGGGTTTCTTATGCAAAGCAAGAACATATTACAGGCGGAAGAGCAAATATCTTAAATGCCATTATTATTGCATTTAGCGAACAAAATATGGTTAGAAAATTAAAGCAATATTATAAATGGATTGAAACAGATTTTGCAAAAGATAGTAAGCCAGAATTTAAAGAGCCATATCCATTGTTTCAAGAAGATATGATGAAATTTTTAGAACTTGATAGAACTCTATTTGATAAAAATGGAGTTGAGCGAAAAAGATTATTAATTGCCATTGCTCCAAATAGAACTGTAACTGGGGAAACTAATGGGGCAACTGTTATTTCTCCAAAGGTTGCCAAGAAAGGTGTTAAGATAAGACAAGGCAATGCTGTAGCTACAACAGGTGGAGACATTGCTAGATGTGATGTTTATTTTCAGGATGGGCAAAACCATTTAGTTGTTGTGTATGTTAGAGATATGATGAAAAAAGAACTTCCTAATATATCTACAAGAGGTATTGTGATGAAAAAAGAGAACTTCTTATTTTCATTGCAAAACTCTGATTTATTTATGTGTGATGGTGAGGTTGTAATATATTCCTTTGTTGACTCATCCGATGGAAGAATAAGTGGAATCCGATGTTTATATGGTACTCCATTTAGAAAAACTATTAGAAAATCAAATCTTTCTAAAGTGGATTCAACTCCTCTTGGTTTTTATTCTCAAGTCAAAAAAGAACCACTAATCGCAACCATTCCATCAAAGAGATAATCTCTTGGGGTGGAGGACAATTCTAATAACTGAACCTAGCAAACTCAAACTTAAAGACAATAATCTTGTGGTGGAAAAAATTGAACAAAAACCAATTTTTTTGCCTCTTGAAGATGTTGATACAATCATTATAGAATCACTATACTGTACAATCACAACGGCATTATTAAGTCAATTTGCAACAAGAAAGATAGCTGTCATACTATGTGATGAGCAGCACTCACCAAATGGAATGCTACAACATATTGGCTCTAATATAAGACACTCAAAAGTTGCAAAACAACAAGTCACAATAACACAAGAAATGAAAGATTCTATTTGGCAGGAGCTTTTATCGCAGAAATTACTTAATCAGTCAGCTGTATTAAAAAAATATGAGTATGATGGTTCATCCGAGATTATTTCATCATTTGTAAAAGAAGAAACAAATCCGTATATTGAAGGCTATGCAGCCTCTGTGTATTTTGAGGAGTTATTTCCAAGCTTGCGGAGAAGAAATCATTCTATTGTCGATGCAAGAGATTCCGCACTTAATTATGGTTACATGGTTGTTAGAGCTGCAATTGTTCGCTCCATTGTAGCATCTGGACTACTTCCTGTATTTGGTGTTCGTCATGATAGCAATACAAATCCATTTAATCTTGCCGATGACTTGATTGAACCATTCCGTCCATTTGTAGATAATATTGTTTTTGAAATGTTTCCTATTGGAGCAGAATATGAGATTTTCCTTGAAAAAGAGCACAAGATAAAAATATTAGAAATCTTTTCTATTGATATAGAAGTCAACGGAAAGAATCAAAAAATAACAGATGCAATAGAAATTCTGTGCGAATCATTTGTGAAAAGAATATTTCAAGAGAGAAATACACTAAATCTACCAATTTTTCGATAATTTACAATTATTTTTGGCTACCGTATTGACTTACCAAATCTGAATACGGTATAATAAAACTACCTTTTGTTACTATAACTCGTTTACCGTATTGACTTACCAAATCTGAATACGGTATAATTTTATAGATGTTCATATAATATCATATCTTACCGTATTGACTTACCAAATCTGAATACGGTATAATTTGGGATATCAAATTTACTGTTTTGCTCTTACCGTATTGACTTACCAAATCTGAATACGGTATAATTGTGCAAACTTCTTGCCCAAACACATTTAAACCGTATTGACTTACCAAATCTGAATACGGTATAATGATAAGCCAATAGATATACTCCTCAAAAATACCGTATTGACTTACCAAATCTGAATACGGTATAATTCAACTTGCAAAGATGTAGCATATGAAGTTACCGTATTGACTTACCAAATCTGAATACGGTATAATTAGAGGGAACATTCAATGGGAAAATATAATACCGTATTGACTTACCAAATCTGAATACGGTATAATTGTTCACGATAGAGATATGCTGCATCTTCAACCGTATTGACTTACCAAATCTGAATACGGTATAATGCCTCAGGATAATTTATAAAACTGTCAAGTACCGTATTGACTTACCAAATCTGAATACGGTATAATATTTAATTCATTGTAGTGACGAGGATAGCGACCGTATTGACTTACCAAATCTGAATATTTTTAATAATCCTTGACATTTAAAACAAAAAAAGATATCATTCTTTTGGTATTTAGATTTGGTAAGTCAATACAATAACTCGTCCTAGCGAGGTGGAGCTCTAATCTACGGATTATCTCGGTGATGAAACACTCACATCTAGGAACTTTGCTTCAAAAAACAATCAAACTTTGTTTTCCTATATTTGCTTCCTGTTCTGTATTTATTCCAATTAATAGCTCCATTTTTTCGTATGTAGAATTTGTCACAACCAAAAATCTAATATTTCCTGACTTTGGCAATTTTGCCTTAACTCTTTGTCTATGTTTTTCTACAGCTGCCATTCCTTTGCATATTCTACAGTAAACTGAGAATTGCAACATGTCATAGCCATCATCCAGAAGATACTTTCTGAAATTCATATAGGCTTTTCGTTGTTTCTTGCTTTTTGTAGGCAAATCAAAAAATAATATAATCCTCATATATCTAACATCCACCACATATACACCTCTTTTGCTTTTTTCCAAATACTTTCTTACTTTCATTTAAGTACTTGAAAAAAACCAAACTGGGAAAAACGGGAGCAATGCTCGACCGTTTTAATTTATTAATAATTGACATTTACAAGTAAAGTTGCCACTTACTTCACTAGCGACTGCACTAATAGCATTTAGCTTATTTTGTGCACTGACTATGAATTCTTGTGACGAGTTTTCGAACATAACTATCACCATATAACTCTTGTATGTTTCAGTGAAATAACTATTCATTACCTACCTCCTTCATTAAGATTTGTGACATATCGAAAGGACTTTGCTTGTTACATGTTTTTGCTTTTTTCATTTTTTTCCTCCTTTTTTGAGCTTTCTTAATATGCTCTCTCAAATACCATATTTGATACTTGAGCGAACATATTAAGCTCAAACAAGAAGGATTGTCGTTTTACATTATGCTTATTGACTAGTACATAATAACCACCAAAGGGTGGAAAATGCTTTGTTGAAATATCATGCCAACTGCACAATAAACAACAAGCAAGATTGCTATTATTTGATCTTCCATTTTTGTTTTTCTCCTATCTAATGTCAGGATACACCAACCCTTAAGGGATGACTTTTTAATGTATCCTTCAAGTGTGGTCCTACTATTTAGTAGTAAAACAACTTCTTTCTTTTATTTTTTCATTGGTTTCATCTTAACTGCTTCAGGGATGAGCACTTCAATGTAAGAGTATTTTGATTTTATACTCTCGATTGAATTTGTATCTCCTCTTCTATTTGCAGTTTCGATTGACTCTTCAAGTGCTCTCTCATACTCAAGTGCATTATAATAGTGTGAAGAGTTCAAAACCGTACTTACCATCAAAGCTGTGCTCGCATGGTTATTTCCCAAACCAAAACACACTGTCTGATAGAACGGCTCTTTTGCTACTTCATACATATTACCTTCAAATACGACCAATTTTTTAGCTGTATCTCTTATTGCTTTGATTTGAGCAGCTTTATTGTCACTAACCCATTCCCTACAAGATTTCATTATCTCCTCTTTTGTATATCGTTTTTCATCTTTTGATACATAAGCGGAAGATATTTTCCAACATGGATCAGTGCTCAATGGGTTTGTATAATTATCAAAGAAAGGTGCAGCCTCTGAAGATTTAGAGTAAATATAATTTTCTCCCTTATTTTCAGTGTTCTCTTTGACTAAGTCAATTGCAACAGGCTCTCCATTATCTAATTGTTTTTTGAACAATCTTTTGTTTGCATAATGGAGTAGTGTTTTGTTTTCACCACTGTGGATAATTAATGCCACTGGAAAATCGTTTTGACTGTACTCTTTGATTTCAACTGTTAGCTTGTCCTCAATTATGTAGCTTGTCTCTTTTCTTTTTCCTGGCATTTTTACTTTTGCCTCATATATGTAAGGTACTGTTAGTTTCATTTTTGTTTCCTTCCGAATATGCTTATGCTATATTCTTATAACAAACCCGCTAGGCGGATTTGAGTATGTCCGCCTATTGGCACTAATTATAAAAGTAGCATTTAAGCTGCTTCTTTTTTCTCTGAAAGCTCGTCTTTTGAAACCATAAGTGAAAGCAAGAAATCAATATCTACTTCCATTTTGTTTTCATTAGACATCTTTCTTGTCTTCATGTAATTAACCAAATTGTCTTTATCTAAAACCACTTTTAAGAGATTACTTTCTATTGAGCCTTTTAATGTCAATAAATGAACATTTTTAAACCCTTTTGAGTTGTATCTGATAAATCGGAAATAGAATTGTGACATTTTGGATAAGTTCCAATCAAGAGAAGTTAAAAGAACTGTATCTATAAAGTTAATACTTATTGACGAACTTAACGATTGCTGTGTGCAAACTAAAACAGAGTTTTTCGTTTTACCCATTGTTGCAATAATCTCTTTCCGTTTTTTAATGCTTATCTCTCCATCTATATAAAATATAGTTTTTTCGGGGTAAGTCATTTGTATTAATGCTCTATATCTATACATCTCACTCTTATGTACACCAGCAATTACTGCATGGTCTTGATTTGAATTGAGATATTCTTTTACTGTTTCCCATTTTGAAAAAGTTTCATTTTTATACTCTCTAAAGCTTTTTGGATTGCTACAAGATTGAAACAAGAGATTCATTTGGTGCAATAGTCTTAGCATCGCATCTTTTCTACTGTTGCCAGTTGAATTAATATAAACACCATAGAAACTATGTAATTCCCTTTTGATTGTCTCTTGTAATTGTAGCTCATCATTATTTGCTTCGATGTGCATAGGGGAGACTTTGTAGATCTTTTTCCCTGTTACCTCTTCAAATGTTCTAGTGATTACCGTGTAAGATAAGATATCCGCAAGGCTATCACTATTGTAAACTTTTTGGTCTTGTTTGTTAACACCAAAGACGCTAACTTTACTTGGGTTAAAACAACTCTTAAATTCATTAAACCCTTTTTTATAAGGTGCAAATGGGTAATCTTGAGACTTGTTTATATCAGACACAATATCTTTTGTTTTTTGGTCTTGTTTATAAACAAATCTACATTCATCTACCATATTGTATGAATTGTTATAGAGAAGTTCTAGCTGTGGGTAAAACTCAGCTATATTATTTCTTATACTCGTCCCACTCATAAGAGTTTTATAAGCAGCTCTTCTAAACAAATCAAGTCCTGATTTTGTTCTTTGTGAGCTTGGGTTTGAGAAGCTATCGGCTTCATCAAGTAAGAAGAAATATCTTTTGCCCTTTAGAGCTTTTTTTATCTGTTTTTGGTATTTGCCTAGATAATAGAATGACATAGTTACTGTATCATAATCATCACTCATCATCTCATACACATCCTTCATAGAAGAGATGTTAAGATTTTTGAGTTTGTTGATTCGTAACACATCAATCCAAGTACCATTGATTGCGATAGATGGTCCAACAATGATGGTTTTTTTAACCCCTTGCATTTCCTTTCTATATTTAATCTGTGCAAGACCTGAAACAGTTTTTCCTGCTCCTTGCTCCCATTGAAGATATCCATATCTTTTTTGAAGGATTTTGTTTGTGTCTTCTAGTTGAATATCATTTAAAGCTATATCAACCTCAACACCGTTATCAAATCCTTTCAAAGGTACTGATTTTAAGAAAGTAGTAATGCTGTCATCAAGCTGCATCGTATCAAAATCTTGCATCTGATTTAACATCTCTTTGTTCTTTCTTTGTATCAGTTTGGCATATTTTCTATCTTCAAAATAATATTCATCTGCATAAACGAGTCTAAATATATCTCTTGAAGACATAGGAACTTTTGCTTCCTTGATTGCATATTTTGTTTTAACAATCGTACCTTTTGGAACAAACTTTTTAGGGTTTTGTTTTTGGAGGTGTTGTTTTAAATAAGCAACCACTTTTGGAGCAGTTATTCTTGTTTTTTCCCAAGTTTTATCATCCATTCCTTCTGGCTTTACTTGCGTTTGATACTTATAATAATAAGCATTGCATTTGCCGTAAAATTCTGATGTTTTTGGGTTTCTTTTTATGTCAAATAGTAACTTTGTAATTCTTGCTTCAAAGTTATATTTTGACTGATTGTTGCTATTGTTTAGCAACTTTGACTTTGCCGAATCTAACTCATCGTAGATTGGCTTTATATAAGAATGAAAGAATAAATCTTCCTCCTCTTTTGTTGTAACTGCTGGTATGAAATAATCATAATAGTTACTATGAGTTTCCCCTTTTTCCAATGTTCTCTTTCTAAAAAACATAAGTTTCGTTCTAAAGTTCTCAACCCCTGTTAGTTTGAAAGTATTAGTAGGTAGCTCATATTAACAAAAGAGTTGAAATCTTTCATCTACGAACTCTCTGATCCCTTTGTGCATCATCTCATCTATCATGAAATAACGAGGGACCAACAAAACAAATAGGCCATTCTCTTTCAAAGCTTTATATGTTTGTTTTACATACACCGTTTGACTATCTTGCATCTCTTTCTCAAACTCCCATCTTAAATTAAATGGAGGATTTCCAAAGACCACGTCAAAATGTACGCCACCATTATCGTAGTATTTCAAATCACCTTTAGTAAGTGTAGCTCTTGGAAACAATTGAGTAGCGATTGTATGGCTTAGTGAGTCAAACTCGCAACCATAACAATTGATATCATTTAGTCCGTTAAAAAAGCCACCTTTCCCAAAAGTTAAATCTGCAACTAGATGAGTTGGTTTGATTTTAATTTGGTTATGGATACTCTCAAATAATCTATCTGGGGTAAAGAAAGCACCTTGCTCTTCTGCTTGTTTTGCTCTAGTGTATTCTGTAAAATGGCTAAAGCCTTTAAACTCTACACCAGACAAACCACCTTTACCAGTGAAGTAATTAAATACCTCATCTTTTGTAAAGACCTTTAGCAGTTCGCCAGTTGCTGCAAGATATGAAAACTTTTCATTTATTTGTTTTCTATCTTCTGTTGACAGTGCAACATCTAGTGTTTGTAACTTACTCATTGTCATCACCACCAAACAGACAAGTGTCTGCAAGTACAGCAGAGTTATTAAAAATCTCTACTTCTTTTTTTGTAGGTTTCTCACTGAGTGTCCAAAACTGGATGTTTGTGTGTTTATAAAGCACACCTCTAAAGTCCAAATTACCTCTAAGGTGACAAGGTCTTGTTAATGGTACTTTGTCATAAAAGTCCAACAATTCATATTTTGAGAGCTTTTTACTATTCGATAGCTTATTAAATAGATGTTCTTCTAAATAATCACCATCAGTAAGTACATAGCCTCTTGTGTAGCTCATATTTTTGAGTCCTACAATAGCCGAAGAATTGCCTTTTGCGACAACATAATTCCCATTATCCATAAGATAATAAAATCCTCTGAATTTTGTGATATCTTGTATTATTTCGGATTCAATAAATCTTCCATCTTTTAATTTTAATTTTATTTTCATTTTTTTCTTGTTTTTCTTTCCTAATCCAATGACTAGAGCAGATAAAAAAGCAGAACTATCCCTAGATGGGAAGTTTTGTTTCCCATCTGGAATATGTTCTTCTAATGATTAATTAGAATACTATTTGTTTTTATTTATCTTCTTGCAACAAGCGAATTTATTTAATCATTGCGTAGTATTCAGCAGCAACAAAGTTGTTTGCCTCTTTTTTACTTACGCTTCCATCATTGGCTCTTTCCCCAAAATGTTCATTTATTCTTGTTTGAATATATTGAACCTCTTTTGTTGAAAGCCAATCAGTTCTTTCAATGTGTTCGCTACTGATACCCATTATTAATTGAATATTTCCAGTTCCCACTTTTTTGCCTACGAATCTAACTTGTAATCCATCTTTATTGCATACACCCACATCATCATCTTTAAAAAGTTCAATTTGTTGGTTTCTACAATATAATTCAAATGACATTGGATTTACTTCATCATGTGTGTAACCCAAGACATTGAAATCATCACCAAATGATGCTTCTCTTGTTTTATTTAACACATAATCAAATGATACTGACGAATGCCCATCTATAGTTGCACATAGCATTAGATTCTTGCTTGTTTCAATATCTGGGAATATAAGAATTGGATATTCTTTTTCATCTACTCTTTCATAGCGACACAATGCTCTTGGATACTTGCCTGCATTATTTGTAATAATTGGAACATCAGATGATAAATCCTTGTATGCATAGTATGCTATTCCAAAGATTCCGATTGCCCCAATCGCAACAACAGAAGCATTTAAAAACATATTAAATATTTCCATCATTGGACATCCTTTAGGTTTAATTTCCTGATTATAGCAAATTTCTTTTCAATTGACAATACAACATAGACTATCATGAAGCCTAATACAACCAAAAGCATTTTTGCTATGATTACACTAAATTCTTCGGATAAAAAGTTGTAGATACCTATAAGAGATAAAAAACCAAGTCCAAGAATATTTAACCACTTAAACCTAAGCTCTATCATTTTAATACAAATTTCAATTTGTTCTTTTGTCATGTTTTTCCTTTCAAATCTGAAAACATTTCATCAAATAGTTTTCATATAACGCTTTAGCATACTCTTCTTTATGAAAAACTATTTCGAATTTTCCATTTTTGTATGCTTTAGTGCTTTTTGTAAAAGAACCACTATGATTTACTACATCTGTAATGCTGTAATCTTTTCTAAAAAAGAAGTGGCTAGATGTATGATAAACATATGGCTCTTTGACATTATCGATTGATGAAAATTCAGCATTTTTCATGCCTGGATAAAAATCAACTTCAAGCATTTTAAGAACTTTCCAAAATGCTCCAATATCTTTCCCTCCATGTGCTAGTTGTGGTTTTCCATCATAGCTCATCTCGATTCTCAAAAGCGATTCGATTGTGATTTTGTTTTTAGAGCATTTAACTCTATCTTCAAAACCAATCACTCGCTTAAGAGAACTCAGAATACTATTTTTGACAATATCTTCCGTATTTCCATTATTTGTTCTTTTCGCAATGAACGCCAAGGTAGCCTGTGAATCCATAATATCAAATACTGTCTCATCACGGTCTATTCTATCTTGTCGTTCTTGCTCTAAGTAAAAGAGTGACCAGCTCAATTCAACTCTAAACTCATCTCGAATAAAAGCGATGAGTTTTTGTTTTGTAATTTTCACCAGTGCCTCTAGCTCTTCATCATATTTATTGAATTTCAGGTCATGTTTCATTGATGAATCTGTAATTGCAATATTTTCTGACAAAGAACTCTTAAACTCCTCAATCTCTTTTGTTTTAAGATTAATAAAATCCACTATTTGTTGATACTCTTTTCCGATTGCTTCTACGAACAATACAGTTCGTTCACCTAGTAGTGATTTATAATCTTTTTGAACATTTTTGAGTTTGTCCATAAAGTTGATTGTTGAGTTTTCGTTTTGCCCGAAGTCAAATAATGATGTTTGATTTGCACTCATTTTGCACCTCCTGCTAATCTAACGAAGTTTAATAAGTAAGCATTAGCAATACTCTCACTAGCAAAAGTTATCTCTAACTTACCGTTTTTGAGAAGTTTTGCTTTTTCAATGAAGTTGTTTTTTAGAAAAACTTTCTCATCAAATGCACCCCTATCCTCGTTTCTGAGATCCAGATACTTATTGATATCCGTGATAATAGTATGTGGTGCATACAGTTCTGGATATTTTAGCATCTCATCTTCAAGTTTTTGCTCTTTTGCGAGCAAACTTAACGATGCGATAAAAGCTTCTCTTTTTGAATAGCTTATATCTGCTTCGTACTTTTTAAATATGTTGCATTTTCTTGCATATGCAAAACTTGAAATGCTCATCTTTGATTTTCTAAATTCAAAAATACCTACTGTATCAACAACCTCTTTTTTAAGGTTTTCAATTGTTTGGTCTTTTTTGGTTTCTTCAAATGAGCCATTATTTGTAGCTTCTGCAAGTTGTTGCATAATCTGGTCTATCGTGATATCAAAATCTTTAAACCAGAATTCCAACTCAATAGTCCATTTTTGTTTAACTTTTTGAGTAAGTAGTCCACATAGTTGACCTCTAATTGTTTCTAATTTGCTTTCTAGTTTATAATTAGATTCAGCCGAATATCCTCGATACTCATATAACCCAAAAGAGTTATTAATAAAACTTGCACTACCCCATCTGTCGGCGTATTGAAATTCTTTATATTCTTTTGCTTTTTTAATCTGTTCTACATTAAGAGCTGCTACTGCTTCATGATACTTTTTCATATCATTGTACTCTAAAAGTAGTAGCTCTATCTGGCTAGTGAAATCTTCTCCAAAAATATTTTTTGGTGAAGTTTTTACAGATGAAAGTTTGTCCATAAAACTTGTAGTTGCTTCATTTACATCTTGCACGAAATCAAATAGTGTTGTTTGATTTGTTTGATTTGCACTCATTTTGCACCTCCTGTCATCTCATCGATGGCTTCTTTGCATTTTTTAATGGACCACAATCTATCTTCAAGTGGTGTTTTGTCTTTCCATATACTAAAACCACAAACTCCATTCTTTTCGAATTTGATAGTGTGTCCTTTGTATTGTTGGATTGAAACATATGAAATGCTTCCACTTTTTAATGGAACAAAATCATCTAGTTCTAGCAGATATGAACCGCTTTTCAGATTAACTACCTCATCTTTTGTATTTAGATAGCCTTTTGCTTGGTCTATCAATTCAACAAGATCACCAAATCTTCCAGATGGTTGATATTGGTCAATCTTTACAAACGTTGTTTTAGCACCAACAGCTTGAACTGCAAATTTTAAATCTTTTGCATTTTCAAAAAACTCTTTAACTGTTTGATAGCTATATCTGTTTCCGCCGTGATTTAAAAACAGTTGTCTTTTTCCAGTCAACTCGCTTGTTTGGAATTGAACTCCATATATATTTTTATTTTTCATTTTTATGTCCTCCTGAGACCTAAATTATATTGTTGGCTTTTTGGAGGAAATAGTCCACCTGTAGGTGGATTTATTTTTCCACCTACTAGGCGCCGTTGTTTATTTCGAAACCCTTCTTTTTATTTGGGCCTTTTTGTTCTTGATTTGTCTTTCTATTTCAACTATTTGACTAGCTAATTCAAAATCCAAATCGATACTTTTTTGATAAGCAGCCAGATGCGTTTTGTTTGCATCTTCTAGCTCAAACTGTTTTGCTACACACAAGTCCTTCTTTTTTTGAATAGCTTGTAGCTTTCTTTTTAATTGTGCTAGTTGCATATCTAGTTTCATGCTGCCCACACTCCCCTCTCAACATTAGTGAAGTGAAGTTGTAGTTGTTGTCTCACTTTTGCTTGCCAATTTTTATTGTTAGCCATTAAGTCTCCAGCAACTTTTGCTACTTCGTTATAGATTGTTTCTAATTTAGCTTCTTTCAGCTTCATCATTACAATTCTTATTACTGAACGCCAAGTTTGGGCAACTTTTTTCATCGTGTTTGTTGCAATCTCTAATCCTACAGCATAGACGGAAGTAGCTTTCTTTTTCCAAATAAGTAAATACTCGTGAGTAATAGGAACGAAACTTCCACCGTAGCTTCTACCTTCACTCATACAATTATGCTGCATTTTTATTGCTACACTTATGAGTTCTGATTTTGGCATCATTTGCTGATAGTCTGATTGAAAAGACCAAAATTGACCTTTTCTTCTCATATCTCCAATAAGGGTTGCATACAATCCACCATCTTTTGTAGCTTCTCTTTGGTTCATAAGCATCACTTGAGACATTTCCAAAAACTGCTCTTTAGTAAGAGCTGGATTTGAAGTATCTGTTGTAACAATACTATTTCCCCATTGTGAACCAGAATATTGAATCATATCTGCATACGGTGGATGTGTAAACACCATGTGAGCAGGTCGCTCTATTTTGCTAAGAATTGAATCCCTAGTGAAATCGTTTTGAATCGTTTGTCCCATACCATGCAGGTCTAGACCCGTATAAATGATTCCTAATTCTTTAGCGACATCTCTTGATGTTCCACTTCCCTCATTTGCGTCAACGAAATGGAACTGATTTTGTTGAGTTTTTGTATTTTCAATCCCAAACAAAATCACATCTTTCATAAAATTAGCTCCAGCATTTCCTCTGTAACTATTAGCTCCACCCTGTCCTCTTTGAGGATGAGAAACTACCGAACTTGAACTAAATTGACTTTTCATTTTTATTTGCCCTCCAAGGCATTTTGCAGAACTAACCTGCTATTTTGTTATCCAAGGAGAAACAATTATCTACCACTGGTAGATTTTTTGTTTCTACCTAGTGGCACTGTTTAAATTGTTGTTTTTGTATCATTTTAAAAATCGTGAAACAAAACTTTTTGTCTTTTAGACTTTTTATTTACTCATCTTTGTTTTACTTTGCAACACTAGAAAACTATTTTGACCATTAAATGCTGTATCAAGATTAATTGCGGGACAACTTTCCTCTCTCTTTTCACTTAAGAATCGAATTGGATTTTCAAAGCTGTCATCATAATAATACCTATTTCCGCTCGCAATTGATTCAAAGATTAGTCCGTCTTTGCATCTTCTTAAGAATTCATCAAGTGTTGTTTTTTCAATTGTACTTTCATTTGCAACCTTTTGAATTTTCGAAACTTCGATGATTTTCAGTTCAGTTACTTCATATGGAAGCAGTGTTGCTGCTTCTTTTAAAGCTAAATTATTACTTCTTTCATTGATTACCACTTTTATTGTCGTGAATTCTCCAGAGTCGATTACTGCTCTTATCTCATAAGCATATTTTATTGATGCTTCTACTGTGTGGTCATTTATCTCTGTAGAGTAAATTAACACTTCCTCATCACCATCTTCAACCTCTTTTAAGTCTATCTCTTTGATTGAATCAAGGAGTTTGTCATAGATAGTTTCTCTATCAACTTTGAATTTTTTTACAAAGTCATCTAATTCAAAACATTTTCGTCTTTTATTAAATATTCGGACATTGTTAATCTCAAAATAAGGTCTTTCGATGCATTCTGTTTTACAAGTTGCTATTTCTGTGATATGTGCAATTTCTGCTTCTATCCAGTTTGCTTCTAGTCGTCCAGTTAATTTCTCTGAATGACCTGGTGCATCCATTAGTACTGTAAAGTTTTTTGTAATTGTTTTCATTTTTGTTTTGCTCTCCCAAGCGTTTTGCAGAACTAAGCTGCTTGATTGCCGTGGAGAAACAATTATCTACCGTTAGGTAGAGTTTTTGTTTCTACCCAACGGCGACAATTTTATATTTTTATACTTGTTCTAGGAAGTCATATACAGTGATTATCTCATCAAACTTTCTTGTCACAGTGGATTTTTTCCCTGTTTTTGTAATGTTTGAGATTTTAACAAGCTCGTTAGCCATATCTACTTCTGTAATGACACCAGAGTGAAAGTAAGATTCCTTACCCATATATCCTGTTTTCATTTGGAAATAAACTTTATGACCAACTTTTGCAAATGTTTCCATTGTATCAAGCAATTCGTTTGCTACAAAGTGTTCATATCCTGCATCGTACTCTTGCTCATCATTGTAGCGATTGAAATGGGGAACGATATTGTTTGCCAAGAAATCCTCTTTATTCTCATAATTAAATTGGAAATTTGGGTACTTTTTCTCTACATCGTTTATTTCTACCTCTACTAGCAGTATTTTTTTCATTTTTAATCCTTCCGCAGTGACCAACGATGGGTATGCTTATAACAAACCCACCGTTAGGCGGATTTGAGTATGTCCGCCTATTGGCACTTATATTTATAACTGTGGTTGTATTGGCGATTAAATATTTACTACATCATCAACCGTAACTCTTTGGAAAAACTTATTGAGTCTTTTCGCATGAATTGTCAGTTTTTGTTCGTAGTCTAAATTCTCGTCCTCATCTAATTCTTCATCAAAGACAGCATTAGTAATTTCTTTGCTAGTCAAATTTGTATTTGTTAACATTACTGGACCATCTTCATCTTGAATCTGAATTAGCTTGTTTCCTTCAGTATTTACTGTAGGAGCTTCTCTATCAATCACTTCTTTGCAGTAATTGATAGCATCTTTAGATGTAGCCCATTGACCTGAACCTTCAAATTCAAAATCTTCAGCATCTTTTGTTTGAATGACAGCTTCCCAAAAATTTCCATCCTCATCTTTTTCTGGAAGAGGATAAGCTGAAATTCTTAAATTTTTATACCATTCACATACAAAACCACTTTCAGATTCCGAATCTTTATCTTCATCAATATAATCCGTAAACCAGAACTGATCAGTTTGTGTTGGTTCATCAGATAATTCTTCTAAATAATCAACACTTATCCCTTCTTCATTATGAGAAATAACAATATACGAACCATCGTTTGCTTTAATTGTTATACGGTCATCCACTTTCGTGTTTTTTACCATGTAATCAATAAGCTCACTTGGGTAAGATATATCACCATTTTCATTATCTTCATAATCAAAGAAAGGAAAATCTGCTTGTGATTTAATTTTGCTTTTATTTGCATCTTGAAAATAACTCATCTCCCCACAATGTGAACATATTCCGCTATCTATAGCTTCATCATCTTCTCGAAGGAATCCTTCAAGACATAGTGGGCATTTGTAATTATTAGTCTGATGTTTTATTTCTGCATCTTTTTTACAAAAGATATCAATTGCATTGACATATAGAGATTCATATGGAACACCTAATGTTTCAAGTGCACCATTCCAGACGGCATCGACAATTAAACAATCTTCTTCGTCAAGTTCAATGAAGTGACCTTCTTTGTATTGCGCTTTAATTGTTTCTTTATTTACCAATCCGTTGATTCTTTGAAATGTATCACTATTGATACACACAATCCCTACACTTTTTAGTCCATCTCTTTTTGTAGCTATTCTGTATAGCCCTTTTTTGAGAAGTTCTGTGTCAAAATATTCTTCCATATAAGAACCATCATAGTCCCCGTTCCAAAGTACATTTAGTCTGCATAATTCCTCTTCCGAGATGAATACAGTTTGAGCAGTTGTTTCCTTTTTCTCTTCCCCGTAGAAATACTCTCTCCAAAGCTCTGCTCTGTATTGCATTTCTCTATCTGAAAGTTCAAAAGTGTATTGGTTGCTTATCTGCAATTGTGGTTTTCCTGTATCTGTTTCTTTGATACATTCAATTCCATTTAGCTTTAGCCATTGAAAACACTCATTATAAGTGTCTTTTGTTTGCTCAATCGCTTCACAGATTGCATCTTGTAGTGCATAAAAAAATCTATCTGGATGCAATTCTAAGATATTCATAACTTTTACGGTTACTTCTTCCCCGATATCATCACAGAAGTCATGTATTTCCTCATATTTGAAGCATTTTTCAATTGTCTCCCTAGGAAGCTTTTTGAATGCTTCTGTTATTTCTGATTGCATACAGAAAACAATCTCTGTTTCTGTATTAAACGATAAGACAAAATCATTTAATGGAGTATTTCTACTGTTTGCAATTACGTTTGCTTTCACTTCTTCTGAACCACTGTCGATATCAATCGTTAAAAATTTTTTATCTATTCTTATCATCTTATTTTTCCTTCGCCCGTAGGCTTGAGGTGCAATTGCTTAAAGCAGAACACCCCGCAGGGAGTTCATTGCACCAATGCTAATTTAATAGCTTGGTTGAACTCCCTTAAGGAGAAAACTTTTTATTGTATTGAGTGTGAGTTATTTAACCTCTAAAGTCACTTTTGCATTATCACATGCATCAAAGTATTCTTCAGAGTTGTAATACTCAGAGTAAATGTCATACTCAGATGAGTCAGAATCTTCAAAATTTACTTTGAAGTTTTCGAAGCCATCTTCTTGATACCACTTTTTGCACATCTCAAGTTTAAACTCTTTTGCTTTTTCAAGAGTAGTGAACTGTTCGTACTCTTCAAGTGAGTTATCACAAACAACATGAACCACAAACAATTGTGCTCCTCCATTTGCAATATTCGAGACATCTTCTTGAGTAAACCCTAAAGTTTTTTCAAGATAGTCTCCGAGATGTTTATTCTCCGAGATGATGTTTTCAAACATTTCTGGTTCAGAGTAGCACTCCCAAGTTACTGTTTGTGTGATTTTTTCAAATGTTTCTGAATCTTCTACACACTCCACTTGGAAGCTATCTGCATTAAATACACCGTACTCTTGAATACTATCAGTACCTATGTCATGCATAGCTATTATTAGTGCTTCATCAGATGTGTTACTTAACACTTCTTGACAATACTCTTCTAATTCATCACCAGTCAAATCCATAGGTGCTTCTGTTTTTATAAGTCCTTGTTTTAAGAATCTTATATTTATTTCTTTTGTATTTTTCATTTTGTTTTATGCCCTCCAAGAGCGTTTGTGGTCATTGCCACATTTTTGTTAGAGAACTAAATATTCTACCATATAGGTAGATTTTGTTCTCTACCTATTAAGGCTTATATTTTTTTACATTACTCCCCTGCACCATCTGGAATAAAATAATCCCGACTGGTGGGGAGCTCTATTAGCTTATTTTCTTACTGTAGATATGTCTCGTGCAGTAAGATTGCTTGGAATGTAAATATCCAAAACTTTATGAAGCAAAGAAACTATTTTGTTTGGTTCCTTGTACTTCTTGTCTATGGACAATTTGAAGATAGTAGTGATTAGGTTTTTTACCTTTTCAGCTATATTCATCTTTGCTTGAAAGATACAGAATTCCGTGAGGATTACAGCTTTGTCATTATGTGTTTTTTCTGCAACATACACTTCTCCTTCTACTTCAATAGAAACCCTATCGCCTACATTTGCAGCTTTAAGTTTCTTTAATAGTGGTATAATGAAGCCAAAGTTATAACTATTACTTCTTATTAGATATTTCACTATGAAGAGTATTTCGAAATCCAAATCAAATTCAACCAACACTGGTTCTGCTTTTACATTTTTCATAATAGCCCCCTTAGTTAAGAAATAGGAAGTTTGCATCTGCATCTTCCATTTCTTTTAATAGTTTTTTGATTTGATTTAGAACATCTGCACTTGGTCTTTCCTCATCGCTAAAGAAATCTTCCTCAAGTAAAGACTCAAGAGTTTCTTTATTAAAGAATAGCCCACTGCTACAGCTACCAACAGCTGAATAATCAGCGTGGTCGTTTAGAAGTAATTTTTTTGTTACCTCTAAGATGTTGCTAGCAGTGATGCTAATAATTGACATCTTTTTGCCAATATCACCATTACCAACCGCGATGTAGATTTCATCATCATTTTCATAACCTCCTCTACTCATCATTTGCGATAAAGCAGAGTTGATTTTTGATTCGAATGTTTTTACATTCTCTATTAAAGTGAAATCTTCAGCTTCTTGGAGATCGTAATCTTCAGAAAATGTTCTGATTTTAAAATCAGACAAAGTGATTTCAGGACCATAATGGCACAATGGACCATCTATTATTTCAGCAGATGCTGATATATAGACAATTGTATTGTCACCAGTAAAATCTTTTATTGTTCCTTTGTCTTCTATTACTACTGTAATATTTTTTATATCATTCATTTTTTACTCCTTAAAGTCATTTGGCTTGTTTTGCCTGTGATTCCCTCTAGGAGAACATTACTCTACTAGGTAGAGTTTTTGTTCTACCTAGCGGTAACATTGTTTTTGTTTTTTATTCTTCGATATATGCCCATTCTAGAGCATCTCTCATTGAACCAGTACAGTGCGCACCGTCCACCTCATCGAGTTCGACTTCCCCGTCTCCTTTTAGGAATTGGTCTAGGTCCTCAGTGTAATACCAATAAATAGCATACCCTCCCTCACTTGAAGCG
>RRZU010081163.1_pt1 | contig 23338 bp, 23 predicted proteins | sample 2165561 | NCBI WGS metagenome assembly RRZU01 (sample SAMN10456909, study PRJNA506462) | wastewater metagenome | isolation source: wastewater sludge | place: USA: Moscow, Idaho | reverse complement strand
CGTCTCGAAGGTGTTGCCGTGCATCGGATCGCACACCCACGCCACCGATCGTCCGGTCGCCTCGACGGCACGCACCAGCGGCGGCAGCGCGGTGCGCACCTTGCCCGCACCCATGCGTGAAATCAGCGTGAGCCGTCCGGGTTCGTGCTGCGGGTCGAGCGCGTCGGCCAGCGCCACCACCTCGTCGCCGGTCATCGACGGCCCGATCTTCACGCCGATCGGATTGCGCAGGTGCCGGGCGAACTGCACGTGGGCACCGTCGACCTGGCGGGTGCGTTCACCGATCCAGACCATGTGCGCCGAGGTGTTGTACGGCGTGTCGGTGCGCGAATCGATGCGGGTCATGGCGTGCTCGTACGGCAGCACCAGCGCCTCGTGTGACGAGTAGAAGTCGACCGTGCGAAACGCCTCTTTGTCGACGCCACAGGCCACCATGAACGCCAGCGCCCGCTCGATCTCGTCGGCCATCGACTCGTACCGCACCTCGACACCCGAATTGCGCACGAAGTCCTGGTTCCACGAATGCACGGCGCGCAGGTCGGCGAAACCGCCCGTGACGAAGGCCCGAATCAGGTTGAGCGTGGCCGCGGAGTGGTTGTACACCTCCATCAGCCGGTTGGGGTCGTGCCGGCGCGACTGCTCGGTGAAGTCGAGCCCGTTCACGGCGTCGCCGCGGTAGGCGGGCAGCACCACGCCGCCGCGGGTCTCGGTGTCGTTGCTGCGCGGCTTCGCGTACTGACCGGCGAGCCGTCCGAGCTTCACCACGGGCACCTGAGCGGCGTAGGTGAGCACCACCGCCATCGACAGCAACACGCGCAACTTGCCGCGAATGTCGATGGCCGTGCCGGTGTCGAACGTTTCGGCGCAGTCGCCGCCCTGCAGTATGAACGCCCGCCCGGCCGCCACATCGGCGAGCTTGCCCCGCAACTCGTCGCACTCCCCCGCGAACACCAGCGGCGGGCGCTTGCGCAACTCGGCGGTGACGCGATTCAGCAGATCGGTGTCGGCATACGTGGGCTGCTGCACGGGGTTGAGGGCATGCAGTTGCTCAAGGGTTGGAATCTGCGTCGACACCCGGGTCACAATACGCGGTCGGCACCGGGGCCTCGAACCGCAAAGCGCGGGTGGACGGCGAGCATCGCCACCGCTCAGCCGCAACAGACAGGTCTCGACACGCTCGACCAGCGCGCCGCACTCGACCTAAGAGGCGGCCGGCGGCTCGGGCGGCCGGGTGTTGATGCCCGGACGTTCCAGAATGCGCGCGTCCGCCTCGGTGCTGGTCAGCGAGCCGGACTTCACCGACGTGCCGTACGCCTCGATGTAGGTCTGCCCCGACAGATCGTGAATGGCCGCCATCACCTGATCGGTCACCCAGCGCAGCACCCGGGGGTCATCGCCTCGCCCATAGAACTCGCTGAAATCGAGGGGCTTGCCGATCACCACCACAGGGTGGTCGATCCACGGCAGGCCGGCCTTGCGGGTGACCTGACTGTTCTTCATGGCGACCGGCACCACGGGCACCTGCGCCGCCAGCGCCATGCGGGCCACGCCGGTCTTGCCCTTGTACAGCCGGCCGTCGGGCGATCGGGCGCCCTCGGGGTAGATGCCCACACAGCCGCCGTCGGCCAGCACCGCGAGCACCGGCCCCAGCCCGTCGAGACTGGCGCGACCGCCGGACCGGTCGAGCGGCACCTGGCCGACGGCCTTCAAGAACCAGGCCACCAGCTTCGAGAAGGGGCCGCGGTTGCCGGCGAACAGTTCAGCCTTGGCCGGAAAGGTCACCGGGCGCTTCACCATGGCCGGCAGCACGACGGTGTCGCCGGCGTCCAGGTGGTTGCTGGCCAGAATCACGCCGCCGGTCGCCGGAATGTTGGCTTCGTTCTCGACCCGGGCGCCGTACAGAAACTTGATCACCGGGCGAAACAGCAGGTTCTTGAACAGCGTGTAGAGCACCGCACCTCCTTCGAGCCACCGACGCGACAAACCCTAGCGGTGCGGGCGGGTGCGCGTGGTGACCGGCCACCGGGCGTCCCTACCCCGGGCCCGTACGATGGCGGCATGCAGGTGCACGAGTTCGCCGAGCCCATGCTGCCGTCCGGCTCGGGCGAGGTGGGGGTGCTGTTTCTGCACGGCTTCACGGCCACACCATGGACGGTGCACGAGTGGGCCGAGCGTACGGCCGCAGCCGGCTATCGGGTGTCGGCGCCGCGGCTGCCGGGGCACGGCACCAGTTGGCGCGAGCTCGAGATCACTGATGGACGCGACTGGTACGCGGCCGCCGAACGCGCGTTTCTCGACCTGCGGGCCCTGTGCCCCGTGGTGTTCGTGGCGGGCGTGTCGATGGGCGGCGCCCTGGCGCTGCGGCTGGCCGAGCACCACGCCGACCAGGTGCGCGGGCTGATTCTGGTGAACCCGGCGCTGCAGGGCAACCCGAAGCTGAGCCTGGTGCCGCTCGCGAAGCACCTGGTGCGCACCACCGACAGCATCGGCAGCAGCATCAACAAGCCCGACGTCACCGAGCACGCCTACCCACGCACGCCGTTGCGGGCGGTGCACGCCATGATGCGGCTCTGGGGTGACGTGCGGGCGCGGCTCGACCTGGTGTACTGCCCGGTACTGCTGTTCCGTTCGGCGACCGACGGGGTGGTGCCGGGAGCCTCGGCCGAGATCGTGATCAAGCAGGTGTCGTCCGACGAGGTGACCGAAGTGGTGCTCCGCGACAGCGCGCACGTCGCGCCGCTCGATCACGACGCCGAGACGATCATCACCGGCACCCTCGACTTCATCGCCAGGCACGGCGCACCATGAACTCTCGCGACGCCGACAACGCCCGCTTCGAAGAGTTGATGGCTCACGAGTTTCCAGAAGGGCTGATACCTGCCGATCGTTCGCGGCGGTTGCCCGATCCGCCGTCCGCCGAGCCGGCTGCCGAGCCGGACGCCCCGCCGCCCCCCGTCGAGGCCGATGACGTACCCGCCGACAACGGGTTTCGCAGCTGGGCGCCGCCCGATGAGCCCGACGAGCCCTTCGTTCCCCCACCTCGGCCACCGTCGCGACGGTGGACCGCGGAGGGCATCAGCGGCGCAGTGTTGGTGGTGGTTCCGGTGCTGTTGGTGCTGCTGTCAGCCGCCGGAGTGCGCCTGCCGGCCTTCGTGTCGACGCTGGGTGGCCTGGGCTTCGTGGTCGGCGTGGCGTTGCTGCTGCATCGGCTGCGCAAACGTCCACCGGTGGACGGCGACGGAGCCGTTCTGTAGCCGAGAACCGGTCGAGCGTGTCGGGACCCGCCGCGACCCGACCGGTCGAACCTGTCGAGACCTCTCGCCTTCGGTTTCGACGGCGTCGAGCAACCGGAGCTGCTACCGCCGCCGATTCAGCTCGTCGCGATACCACTGCAGCACCCGGGCGTCTGAGATGGTGCCGCCCGCAGAGGTGCGTGCCTGCGCCTCGGCCAGCACCGCCGTCCACCCGACCTGGGTGACCATGGCCTGCACCGCCACCTGCGCGAGCGCGTAGCTCGTGGGGTCACCGCTTGCGACGTCGGGCACGGTGGTCGGAAACCCGCGGGCGAGGACGGCGCGAACCAGGGTGTCGTTGGCGGCGGCCACCGACGGGTGGGCCTGCGCCGTCAGCGCCTCGGCGGTGCCCTCGATCAGCCAGCCCGGCGTGCCGGTGAGCCGGGGCGATCGCATGCCGGCGTGCACCGCCTCGTGCGTGATCGTGGCCGCGGCCCCCTCGATCGGGGCGTCGGGATTGACCACAACTCGCACGCTCTCGCTGGCTGCAGTTCCGGGCACCACCGTCACCGCCGCGGTCGCGCTCGCGCCGACGCCGGCGTAGCGGGCGAAGGCGGCCAGGTCGCGCGGCACCAGCACCACCAGCGGGTCGGGCATGGCCAGGGCCTGCGGCCGGACCCGCCGCAACGCGGCCAGCCCGTCGTGCACCGCCTCACCCCACCGGGTCGCCTGCTCGGCGGTGGCCGTGGCCAGCACCCCGCCGTCCATCGTGTCGATCGCCAGCGGATCGCCCAGCCATTCGGTGCCGGTGCTTGCCGAGGTGAGGTTCGCGATGGCTCCGCGGTCGATCGCCACGGCCGCCATGCTCACCACCATGGGCTCGCGCGGTAGGTGCCAACTCACCTGCAGGTGGTCGGCGTCGGTGCCCGCGACGCCGGCTCCGGTGGCGTTCAGGTTGGCGAACACCCGCTCAGCCAGTGACTGGGAGCCTGGATCGGACGCGAAGAGCGCCACGAACCCTGCGCGGTCACCGGCGCTCAGCCGATCATTCAGGGCGGACGCTCGCTGGGCCGGACTCAGCTCGGTGGTGCAGCCGCCGATCAGGGGCGCCACGAGTGCCAGGGGTGCGCCCAGCAGCAGCGCCCGGCGAACCCGATCAACCGATGACGCGGCGGGCACCCTGATAGGCCGGGTATGAGTTCAGCCGGGTGATCTCGAGATCGTTGCGGGGGTTGCGCGCATGCACGAACAGGCCGTTGCCGATGTACATGCCGACGTGATGAATCGGGTTGTAGAAGAACAGCAGGTCTCCCGGCTTGAGCTCGTCGCGCGACACGGGCCGTCCGACGCTGAACTGGGCACGCGACGAGTGGGGCAGCGAAATACCGATGGAGCGGTACGAGGCCACCATGAGGCCGGAGCAGTCGAACGTGTTGGGCCCCTCGGAGCCCCAGACGTACTGGCCGGTCTTGACCTTCGACACCGCGTACTTCACCGCGGCCAGGACCCGGGCGTTGGCCGCGGCGTCGTCGATCAGCGAGTCGCGCACATCGTCGCGCGACACCGCGTCGTCGTCGTTGAGCCGCTGCCGTTCTTGCTCGGTGAGCTGGTCGACCAGCGCCTGGCCCTCGTCGAGCTTCTTGTCGAGCTCGTCGTGCAGGCTGCTCATTCGTCGCTCTTCGGCAGCGATGTTGGTGACCTGGTCGTTCGCCGAGCGCTTCAGGTCGGCGAGATTGGCCTGTTGGGCCTGGTAGTCCTGCAGCAGCGAGTTCATGTTGAGTTCGACGCGGCCCATGGTCGAGAGCTCCGACAGGAACGCGTCGGGGTCGGCCGAGGTGACGAGCTGCACGGTGACGTCGACGCCCCGGTTCTGGTACGTGGTGAGGGCGACCTGCTGGGCCTGGGTGCGCAGAGCGTCGACCTTGCGCTGCTGGGTGGCGATGTCGGAGTTGAGCGTGGCGATTTTCTGCCTGCCCTGCTCGAGTTGCAGCTTCACCTGGGCCCACTGCTCGCCCAGTTCGCTCTGCTGCTGCTCGATCTTCTCGAGTTTGGCCTTGGCGTCGTCGAGGGTGGGGTCGGCGGCAGCCGGCACGGCCGCGGGCCCGGCCAGCACAACCGCCAGCCCGGCCAGTGCTGCCAAGCCACCACGAACACCAGTGCGCAGACGCACATCGCCTCCAGACAAAGGGACGGTCAGTCGCTGTGGGGAAGTGGCCAGCGGACCAATCTGAAACAGGCTAAACGACACTCTGATCAGACTCAAACCAACGGTCGGTCGGTTCGGCCGGTGGTCGTCGGCTCACCGACCTGACCAATCGTAACGGAGGCAGCAACCCCGCCTCGGTCATCGCTCGCAGGGCGCTCACCTCGTCGCCCTCGAGCGTCATCACACCCTCGTTGGGCCCGAGCAGCGCCGTCACCATGCAGTCGCCACAGGCAGGCCCGCGCACCGCGCACGTGCCGCAATCGATCCTCACCATGTCCATAGGAGCAGTCTGCGGGCCGCCACGGACAGTTTTCGATCGCCTGTTCGGCCAGCGCGTCGAACGAAAACCGTCAGAGGGTGTGTCTAGCGTCTCGACCATGACCTCGCTGCCGGCACAACCGACCATCGACGACCTGGGCACCCCGTTGGCCCTGGTGTCGTTCTGTGTGGTCGATCTCGAGACCACCGGCGGGGGTCTGGACGACCGGGTCACCGAGATCGGGGCGGTGAAGGTGCGCGGCGGCGAGGTGCTGGGCGAGTTTCAGACCCTGGTGAACCCCAAGGCGCACATTCCGCCACTGATCGCGGTGCTCACGGGCATCACCAACTCGATGGTGGCCGACGCGCCCCGGCTCTCGGCCGCACTGCCCGGGTTTCTGGAGTTCTCTCGCGGGTGCGTCATGGTGGCGCACAATGCCGGCTTCGACATGGGCTTTCTCAAGCGCGCCTGCACCGAGTTCGGCTACGCGTGGCCGAACCCCGCGGTGGTCGACACCGTGGCGCTGGCCCGCCAGGCCCTGCTGCGCGACGAGGTGCGCAACCACAAGCTGGCAACGCTGGCCCAGCATTTTCGGGCCGAGGTCACGCCCAACCACCGGGCCCTCACCGACGCGCAGGCCACCGTGACGGTGCTGCACGGGCTACTCGAGCGGGTCGGCAATCTCGGGGTGCACACCCTTGAAGACCTGCTCGAGTTCACCCGACGGGTTTCGCCGCAGCGCCGGGCCAAGCGCACCTGGGCCGCCGGCCTGCCCAAGAGCCCCGGTGTCTACTGGTTCGTCGCGGACGGCCGCGACCTGGCCGGCCGGGCCACCCGGCAGGTGCTCTACGTCGGCAAGAGCCGCAATCTGGCGGCCCGGGTGCGCAGCTACTTCACCGCGGCCGAAACCCGCCCCCGCATCGACGAGATGGTACGCATCGCCACCGGCGTCGAGCACCTCGAATGCAGCACCGAACTCGAGGCGGAAGTGCTCGAACTGCGGTTGATCGCCACGCACTCCCCGCGCTACAACCGGCGCTCGAAGTTCCCTGAGCGCAGGGTATGGCTCAAGCTGACCCGCGAGCCCTTCCCCCGGTTGTCGATCGTGCGGCAATGCCTGGCCGACGGGGCCGACTACTTCGGCCCGTTCAGCAGGCGCAGTGGCGCCGAGGCAGTCCAAGCCGCGCTGTACGACGCCTTTCCGATCAGGCAGTGCACCACCCGGCTCTCGCCGCGCCGGGTCAGCGGGGCGTGCGTGCTGGGCGAAATGGGCAAGTGCCTGGCCCCGTGCGAACTGGCCGTCACGCCGCAGCAGTACGGCGAACTGATCGAGCAGGTGCGCTCGAGCCTGACCACCGACATTCGTCCGGTGTTGAATGCCGCGCAGAGCAGGCTGGCCTCGCTGATCCGCCGGCAGCGGTTCGAGGACGCCGCGGTGGTGACCGCTCGCCTCTCGGGTTTCGCCAGCAGTGCCGTGCGGCACCACCGGGTGGCCAGCCTGGCCGGCTGCCCGCAGATCGTGGCGGCGTATCGGCAGGTCGACGACTGGCACATTCACGTCATTCGTTACGGACGGCTGGCCGCCGCGGCCCGGGCTCGACCCGGTGACGTGCCGCAGGCGATCGCCCGCTCGGCCGTGGCGGTGGCCGAGCAGGTGGCGCCGCCCGTGGGGCCGCAGTCCGCGGCCACCACCGAAGAGACCGAACGCATCGCGGCGTGGCTCGAGCGGCCGGGCGTCCGGCTCATCGACATCGAGGGCGATTGGTCGTGGCCGTTGCACATCGGGCTGGCCGAGGGCGACCTGGCCCGGCACGCCCTGCCCGACCCACTGCCGTCCGACAGACCGCAGCAAGCGGCCTCGGGCGCGAGCGAGGCGGTTTAGTATGCCGCCATGATCACCGCCATTGTGTTCGTCGAAGCCGAAGTGGCTCGCATTCCTGAGGTCGCTGCCCAGATCGCCGACCTCGACGGCGTGTCAGAGGTGTACTCGGTCACCGGCGGCATCGATCTGATCGCCATGATTCGGGTGCGTTCGATCGACGAGGTCGCCGAAGTGATCGCCGAGCGGCTCAACAAGGTGCCCGGGGTGTTGAACACCGAAACCCACATCGCCTTCAGGGCCTACAGCTCGCACGATCTCGAGGCGGCGTTCTCGCTGGGGGCCGAGTGACGCAGGCCGACGCGCCGCGCCGCCGGCTGAGCGACCGCACCCTGTGGGTGCTGGTCGGCCTGGCCGCCGTGGCGCTTGCGGTGGCGATCGGGCTGGCGCTGTGGCTCAACGCCACCCCACCGCTGCAGCCCGTGCCGGTGGCGTCCAGACCCAGCGCCTGACGCCGCTGGTCGAGCCCGTCGAGACCTCTGCCGCCCGAGGACCATTCGCTGGTCGAGCTCGTCGAGGCCACTACGCAAGACGCCGGCCGAGCCTTCGCGACTCCCAACGCAGGGGGTCTCGACAAGCTCGACCAGCGGCTTGCGACGCAGCCGGCCAGTGATGAGCCGGCTCGCCCAGCGAAGGCCTCAGGCGACGGTGACCGACTCGATCACCACAGGCTCGACCGGCTTGTCGCCGTACCCGGTACGCACCTGGGCGATCTCGTCGACCACCTTGCGGCTGGCCTCATCGGTGACCTCACCGAAGATCGTGTGCCGGCGGTTGAGGTGCGGGGTGGGCACGACGGTGATGAAGAACTGCGAGCCGTTGGTGCCCGGGCCGGCGTTGGCCATGGCCAGCAGGTAGGGGCGGTTGAAGCTGAGTTCGGGGTGAAACTCGTCGCCGAACTGGTAGCCGGGTCCGCCGCGGCCGCTGCCCTCGGGGCAACCGCCCTGAATCATGAAGCCGTCAATGATGCGGTGAAACGTCAGGCCGTCGTAGAAGTGGCCGGTGGTGCGGGCACCCGACTGGGCGTCGATGTACTCCTTGGCGCCGGTCGCCAGGCCGACGAAGTTGTCGACGGTCTTGGGCGCCTGGTCGGCGAACAGGTCGATGACGATGTCACCGTGATTGGTGTGCAGGGTCGCGGTCTGCGCCACGGCGGATTCCTTTCGTTGCGGGCGCCGGACGGCCCGGACGGCCGCCGATTGGCTCGATTTCGGCACCCATCCTGGCACACGTGGCGCGCCACGGTTCAGTGCGAGAGCACCAGACTGAGGCCCAACGCCACCATCACCACGGCGATCACGCCGTCGAGCACCCGCCAGGCCCGAGGTGTCGACAGCCACGGCGAAAGAAACCGTGCCCCGAGCGCGAGGCCGAAGAACCACACGACGCTGGCCACCAGCGCACCGCCCGCGAACGCCCACCGCGCATCGCCGTGAGTGCTGGCCACCGAGCCGAGCAGAAACACGGTGTCGAGGTAGACGTGCGGGTTGAGCCAGGTGAGCGCCAGGCAGGTCAGCACCACGGGCATCGTCTGCGTGCGAACGGCCACCGCCACCGAGCCGGCCTGCGCAGGCGCCGGGGCGGCGTCCACCACCAGCACCTCGCCGGAGGGCCGCAGGGCCCGTCGGGCGGCCAGCACGCCGTAGCCGATCAGAAACGCGGCTCCGGCCCACTTCACGGCGCTCAGCAGCCAGGGCAGAGCCTGCAGTGCCAGGCCGACGCCCGAAACCCCCAGCACGATCAGCAAACCGTCGCTGACGGCACAGATCGCCGCCACCAGCAGCACGTGCTCGCGCCTGAGCCCCTGGCGCAGCACGAACAGGTTCTGGGCGCCGATGGCGATGATCAACGAGAAGCCGAGACCGAGCCCGGCGAGGGCGGAAAGAAGCACGTCTTCGACGCTAAAGCAACGAGCACATTCAGTCCAGCTAAAGATTCTTCACTACCATTAGAGTTGCTTATCATGCGTGTACCGTTGGAGTTGGCTGAGACCCTTGCGGCGATCGTCGACGAGGGCACCCTCGATGCCGCCGCCGCTCGCCTGCACCTCACCCCCAGCGCCGTGAGTCAGCGCCTGAAGACGCTGGAGCGGCAGGTGGGCCGGGTGCTGCTCGAACGCACCAAGCCGGCGCGAGCAACCGCCGCGGGATTGGCCGTGGTGCGTTACGCGCGGCAACTGAGCCTGCTCGAACACGACGTGCTCGCCGAACTGGGCGACCCCGAGGCGGGCCGGGTGAGCGTGCCGTTGGCCGTGAACGCCGACTCGTTGGCCACGTGGTTTCTCGATCCGCTGGCCAGGTTGAGCCGAACCCGTCCGGTGGTGTTCGAGTTGCACCGCGACGACCAGGACTTCACCGCCGGCCTGCTCGAGTCGGGGGCGGTGATGGCGGCCGTCACCTCACGCGCCGACCCCGTGGCCGGGTGCCGCGTGGTGCCCCTGGGTGTCATGCGGTACGAGGCCGTCGCCACACCCGGGTTCGTGGCCGCCTGGCTGCCCGACGGACCGTTCGCACCTGCGCTGGAGCGTGCCCCGGTGGTCGACTTCGACCGGCGCGACGACCTGCAGACCGGGTGGCTGATCGCGATGGGCGCCTCGCCGACGGCTCCCCCGCGGCACTACGTGCCGTCGTCCAACGACTTCGCCAGGGCCGTCCGCCTGGGTCTGGGGTGGGGGCTGCTGCCCCAGTTTCAGTCGGCGGCCGCGGTGCAGCGCGGCGACCTGGTGCACCTCGGCGGGGCCCCGGCCGACGTGCCGCTGTACTGGCAGCAGTGGAACCTCGGCTCGCCACTGCTCGACGCCATCGCGGCCGACATCGTCGACGAGGGCCGCCGCGTGCTGGCCGCGTCGACCGCGTGACCACACCCAGAACGGTAGGAATGGCTGACAAGCCTGTTCGCAGCCGATGCTCGGCGGGTACGTTGGGTGCACGCGGTATAGCCGCGATCATCCCAACCACTGGAGGAACAGTGAAGCGCAAGAAGCCGCTGAAGGCCGTCGAATCGACCGCCGAAACAGCCGCGAAATCAGGGCAGGCGCTCATCGACGAGGCGGTGCATCGCATCACCCCCTTGGTCGAGCAGGCCGGTGACTACGTCGATTCCGCCCGTAAGCAGGGGGCCGAGTTCGCCTCCGACGCCTACGACCGGGTGCAGCCGGTGCTCAAAGAGGCACGCAAGCGGGGCACCGACCTCGCCTCGGACGCCTACGAACGCCTCGAGCCGACCCTCAAAGACGCCTACGACCGGGTCGAGCCCACGTTCAAGGGTGCAGTCGCCATGGCCTCCGACGCCTACGAGCGGGTGCAGCCGGCCCTCAAAGAGGCCAAGAAGCGCGGGGCCAAGTTCGCCGCCGAGAGCCTCGACCGCGTGCAGCCTGCGCTTGACGACGCCCTCGACCAGGTGACGCCGGTGGTCGACGCCGCCGTGCAGAAAGTGCGGCCGGTGGTCGATGACACCCTGCAGAAGGTGGCGCCCACGGTTGATGTGGCGCGCGACCGGGTGCAGAACGACTTTCTGCCCTGGCTGGCCGCGGCGCTGTACAAGGCCGCCGACCTGGTGAAAGAAGAAGAGATCGTGCCGACTCCCAAGCGTCGCAGCGTGGGCAAGACGATCGGCCTGATCGCCCTGGCGGGCGCCGTGCTGGCCGGCGTCGTCTACGCCGTCCGACGCCTGATGGCACCGCAAGAGTCGGGGTGGGAGACCCACGAGCCGTCGCGGCCCTACGTCGCCGATCCGGTCGCCGACGTGGTCGACAAGGCCTCTGACGCCGCCGACAAGGCCAAAGACGCCGCGGCTGACACGGTGGACGACCTGAAGGGCAAGGCCAAAGACGTGGCCGCCGACGCAAAGGCCGCCGCGGGCGACCTCGCCGACGCGGCCGGCGATGCCGCCGACAAGGCCAAAGACGCCGCCGGTGACGCCGCCGACGCAGCCAAGCACGCCGGCTCTGAAGCCCTCGACAAGGCCGAGGACGCGATCAAGGACGCCAAAGACGCCGCGGACGATGCCAAGAAGTCGGCCAAGAAGGCCGTCGACGATGCTAAGGGTGATGCCGCCCCTTTAGCTGAAAGCCCCTACGGCGAGGGATCGTACGTGGGGGCCGAACCGCCGCAGGGGTTCGTGATCAAGGGCAATGAGCGTTCGATGAAGTACCACCTGCAAGGCTCCGGTGGGTACGACCGCACGATCACCGATGTCTGGTTCGACTCGACCGAGGCAGCTGAGCGCGCCGGCTTCGTCCGGGCGCAACGCTGATGGCGGCTGGTCGCGCCACTGTCACCGGTGGTTCGACCAGCTGAACCGGAACCTCGAACGCCCGGCGCCCCTCGGGGGCGCTGAGCACCTGCGAACGGGGGTGGCTGCGACGGCGGCCGCCCCCGTTTCGCGCGCTCAGACGACCGGCTCTCGCTAAGAATCTGAAAAAAGTTCGCCTCGCCACTCACAAAACACCCCTCGAAAAGTGCATTCAAGGGTGTGAGAGAAGAACACGACGACGACGAGTCGTACCGACTGCAACGGCCACTCGAGCCCGGGCCGGACGAGCCCTGGGTCGAAGCGGCGCCCTTCCGGGCCCATGTGCTGCACACCCTCGAGGTGGCCGACATTCCCTGGCCGGTCTTCGCCATCGAGACCGGCATCCCCGTTCCGGCGATCCGCAGCCTGCTGTTCGGCCGGCAGGGCCGTCCGCTCAAGCGACTCACGCCCCGCCTGGCCGGCAAACTGCTGCGCGTTCAGCCGCCCGACCTGGCGGGGCTGCACCGTACCCAGGTACGCGCCGATGTCACGGCGAAACGTCTGGGCGGGCTGCTGCGGGCGGGGGTCGACCCGCTGCGCCTGGCCAGGTGGTGCGATCTCAGCCCGCACGAACTGGCCCGGCTGGTCGACGGCGAGGCGCCCAGCTGTTCGAGGGTCACCGAATCTCTCGTGCTGGCTGCCGAGCGCATGCTCTTCGCTCCGGTCCTCGGCCAGCGCGCGGCCTAGGATTCCGCGCATGACCTGGCAGTGGCTGGCGCCGTTGGTGGTCGCGGCTGCGGTGGCGTCCGTGACCCCCCGTGTGCTGCTCGCGCTACCCGCCCCCATTGATGAGCCGGACAGCCGTCCCTATGACGCGCTGGCAACACGTGCGGTTGCCCTGACGACCTTCCTGCTGGTCGGCGTCGCCGGCGTGGTGGTTGCGGCGCTGGCGCCGGCGGCGACGTCGGCCTGGCTGGGTCTCGGCACCGCCGGTGTACTGGCGGCGGTGGTCGATGCGCGCACGGGCTATCTGCCGACTGTGCTGATGCGGGTCGGCTGGGTGCTGACCGCCGGCGGCTTGATCGCCGCCACAGCGTCGACCAACGACTGGCAGCTGCTCGCTCGGGCTGCCGGGGGTGCGCTGGCCGCCACCGCGCTGTTCTACACGTTCCACCGCATCGGCGGCGGTTTCGGCTTCGGTGACGTGCGGCTGGCCCCGATCGTCGCCGCACCGGCCGCTGCCCTCGGTTGGACGACGCTCGCGGGCGCCCTGCTGCTTGGCGGACTGCTGGGCGTGGCGTGGGGACTGACTTGGCAGGCGCTGGGCCGGGGCAAGGCGTTTCCCTACGGTCCGGCGCTGGTGGCCGGGCCGTATCTGGCGTTGCTCGCCGGCGCCACGCTGCCGCCCTGAGCCCGGATTCGGGCGGGGGCCCGACGTGTCGCTATCGACCCTCGGCGGCGCGCCGGGTCGCGGCCACCCACGTCTGCAGTGTCGTTGCGGCAGCACCCGAATCGATGGACCGCTCGGCCCGCTGAAGCTGCTCGGCCACCTGATCGGTGACGTCCCGACCGAGATCGGGGCCCGTATCGGCCAGCAACGCCGCCGCCGCGTTCAGCAGCACGATGTCGCGCACCGGCCCCCGCTCGCCGCCGAGCACGCCGCGCACGACGCCGGCATTGTGCGCCGCATCGGCGCCGACCAGGTCGTCGCGGGCCGCGTCCGCCAACCCGAGGTCGGCCGGGTTCAGCCGGGTGGCCACCACGTCGCCCCCGGCGATCAGCCACACGTCCGAGGTGGTGGTGGTGGTCAGTTCGTCGAGCCCGTCGTCGCCATGAAACACCAGGCCGCGGGTGCCGCGTGCGGCCAGCACGCCGGCCACGATCGCAGCCATTCGGGCATTGGCGACGCCGACGGCCTGCGCGGCCGGCCGCGCCGGGTTCGCCAGCGGGCCAAGAAAGTTGAAGGGGGTCTGAATGCCCAGTTCGCGACGGGCCGTTCCGGCATGCCGCAGCGACGGGTGGTACAGGGGCGCGAACAGAAAGACGATGCCGGCCTCGTGCAGCACCTCGGCCTGCCGCTCGGGGCGCAGATCGAGCACCACCCCCAATGTCTCGAGCACGTCCGCGGCGCCGCACGCAGAGGACGCGGCCCGGTTACCGTGCTTGACCACCTTGGCCCCGGCACCCGCGGCCACGACGGCGGCCATGGTCGAAATGTTGACCGTGTTCGCACGGTCACCGCCCGAGCCCACCACGTCCACCGCCTCGCTGGGCAGGCCGATCGGCGTGGCGCGGGCCAGCATGGCCTCGGCCAAGCCCGCGATCTCGTCGACCGTCTCGCCCTTCGCACGGAGAGCGACCAGAAAGCCGGCCATCTGCACGGGAGTGGCGTTGCCGGCCAGGATCTCATCCATGGCCCAGCCGGCGGCCTCGGCGGACAGGTTCTCGCGCGAGATCAGCCCGGTGAGCACATCGGGCCAGGTGTACCCCACGCTCAAACCGCCTGGGCGAGCCGGGCACGCAGCAACTCTGCCACCGCCGCCGGCAGTCGCACCGGGTCGACCGGGTACATCACCGCGGCATCGGCGCGCGACCAGGTGGCCAGCCAAGCGTCCGCTACCCGAATGATCAGCACCAGGATCGGCGGGCACTGCGCCACCTCGTCCTTGAGCTGCTTGGCCAGTCCCATGCCGCCGGACGGGGTCGCCTCACCGTCGAGGATCAGCAGATCAAGACCACCGGCATCGACGGCCGCCAGCACCGCCGGTTGCGTGGCCACCTCGAAGATCTCAAGATCCGGCAGATCCGCGGCCACGCGTTGGCCCAGTGCGAGACGCACCTGCTCTCGCGTCGTCCGATCATCGGAGTAGAGCAGGATCTTGGCGCTCTGTTGGGTCATGCGGATTCCTCGTCTACGGGCGATCGACCGGTTCGTCAGCATGCTACCCCCCGGGGCGCTGCAGACTCCCACCGCCCCGCGCCGCCCCTCCTAAGAAGCGTCTCCTGACCCTGGCCGCGCTGCGGCGCATCCAGTACGCCTGCTCACTGCGTTGTCATACCCGGCGAGAGGACCCGCTATCGGCTCGTCTCCCGCCTTGTGGTCAGACGCACTGGGCACGTCCTCGCGGAACGCCCAGGGTTAGGAGACACCTCCTAGCGGAAGAGCTCGACGTGGTCGGTGACCCAGGCCCGGAACGTCCGTGCGGACTGGCCGGTGATCCGGGTGTACTCGCCGGAGATCTCCGGGCGGGCGCCGACGGACTCCCGCCAACCCTTGATTATCTGCGACGACCACTCGGTGGTGACGAACTGCGACAGCAGGGCGCTCGACTCGCGCTCGCTCTGTTCTCTCACCGAGACCGGGCGGCCGATCACCGAACCGATGGTTTCGACTTGTTCACGCAGGCTCAGGCGTTCGGGGCCGGTGAGAACCGGCCTCGCACCGAGGAGGGTCTCACCGGTGAGGGCGACCACCGCCAGGTCGGCGATGTCTGCCTCGTGGACGGGCACCTGCACAGCCTCCGGGTAGGGCAGCGGCACGACGCCGGCCGTCTTCACGCTCCAACTCCACCGTGCAGCGTTGCTCGCGAAGCTGCCAGGGCGCAGGAAGGTGTAGTCCAGTCCTGAGCCGTCGATCGCCCGCTCGACCCGGACGAACCTCGCCCCGTTGAAGTCCTCCTCCGCACCGGGGAACGTCACCGACGACGACGACAGCAGCACCGCCTGTCGAACCCCGGACCGAACCAACTCTGCGACCAGCGCCTCGGGATCGCCGAGATCGGCGTACAGGAACACGCGCTCGACTCCCTGAAGCGCCGGCCCGAACGAGGCCGGAACGTTGAGATCGGCGGCGAACACCCCCACCTGAGGGGGCAGCGCCAACTTGCGGGGATCACGACTCGTCGCGCGCACCGGCACCCCCTGAGCAACCAGCCCCGCGACCACCCGGGCGCCCACCGCGCCACTCGCACCGACAACCAACACCGACATTGACTTCCCTTTCGACTGGAACACCTTGGAACGAATAGCGTTCGCGAATCATGTTCGTCACGAATCATGTCCGTGTCAAGTGGGTAGGATGCTGCCATGACCTCGCTCGCTGAACCAGTCTCTCGCCGGGATCGACCCGCCAAGGCACCGCTGTCGAGACGGTCCATCCTCGACGCCGCGATCGAACTGATCCGGGTCCGGGGGGTCGCCGCGGTCACGCTCAAGGACGTTGCCGAGGCGGTGCAGACCGGTCCGGCCTCGCTGTACGCCTACTTTCGGAACCGGGACGAACTTCTCGAGTGCGTTCTCGATGCCGCCTACGCCCAGGTGGAACTCGTCCACCCGCTCGACGGCGATTGGCGAGGCGCGCTGGCGACGACGATCGTCAACACGATCGAGAAGCTCGAGAGCTTTCCCGGGCTGGCCACAGTCGCCCTCGGCGCCATTCCCACCAGGGAGGGGGCGCTGCGCCTGGCCGAGCACGAACTCACCCTGATGGAGCTCGGCGGCATCGACGCGGACGCTGCTGCCCTGGGCGTGGACCTGATCGCACAGTTCGCTGCCGCGACGGCGATCGAGCGCGCCGTGCCCGGCAAGCGTGAACGCGGACACACCGAACGAGAACAGCTGAAGGCGGCCTACGGCGGCGCCGACCCGCAGGTGTACCCCCGCGTCGCGAGGCTGGCATCCGCCCTCACCGCACCGGACGAACCCTCGCGTCGCGACTTCGCGATCCAGGCCATCCTGAACGGCCTCACCAGCACGCCCTACCCACCGACCCGCCCGACCCCATGACAAGGGATTTCGCGGCATTTTCAGGCGGAGGCTTGGTCGCCTGAACCTGGAGGCCACCCGGCCATCGCCAGGCAGGACCTGCCGCTGAGCATCACCCTCGTGATCGACGGCAGAGGACGAACCCGCCCGCCAGTGGCCGGCAGAAGGCACCCCACGCCGTCGGACTCACCGTCGACGGCCGGCTCCCCGCCCCCGCGCTGCGGGTGGTCACCGACTGGTGCGACGACCCAACGCGGTGCTGAGCCCCGTCCCAGCCACACGACAACGCAGTGACACAAAAGCCTGACGGTGCAGGCTGCGCGCCCCGGCTTGCCGTGGTCCTACGCGCCCGACGCACGCCTCAGCCGCTGCTGCGCGACCACCGTGCACGATCGGGCCGCCGCCGAACCGGCGTCGTGCCCATCGCTCGAAGTCCATGGCCGCAGGATCACAAGTGTGTGACGAGCGAGAATCGCACCCCTCCAGAGGGTGACCAATCGGCTCTGAGCAGCAATAATGACCGGGTGACTCACTCGCACACGACTGCGGCCCCGGTGATGCCGAGCGGGGCGGTGCACCCGATCGCACCGGCCCGGCTGCTTCCGCCCAAGGGGCGTCCCGATCTGGTTGCCGTCGGCACCTGGATCTGGCTGGCGTCCGACCTGATGTTCTTCGCGGCGCTGTTCGCGGCCTACTTCAACCTGCGTTCGATCACCAATGCCGCAGCCAGCGCCGCCGGCACCGAGTCGATGTGGCAATGGGGCACCGCGCACTTCAACCTGCCCTTCGCCGCCACCAACACGCTGATCCTGATCCTGTCGTCGGTGACCTGCCAGATGGGGGTCTGGAAGGCCGAGCGCGGGCAGGTCGGACGCACCGGCTCGCTACTGCAGGTGGGTCAGTGGGGGTTGCGCGAGTGGTACATCCTGACCTTCATCATGGGCGCGATCTTCGTCGCCGGTCAGGCCACCGAATACGCCACGTTGATCTCCGAGGGCTTCACCCTGTCGACCAACGCCTACACCTCCGCGTTCTTTCTGGCCACCGGCTTTCACGGCCTGCACGTCACCGGCGGCCTGATCGCATTTCTGTTCATGCTCGGACGCACCTATGTGAGCCGCACCTTCACCCACGAGCAGGCCGTCCACGCCGTTGTCACCTCGTACTACTGGCACTTCGTCGACGCGATCTGGATCATTCTGTTCAGCGTCATCTACATCCTTCGCTGAACGACCTGACCGAGAGGAACCCCTGTGCGATTCCTGACTGCCAAGCGGCGACACCGGGCCGCACGGCCCGCGCTGCTGGTGCTGGCCCTGCTGCTGATGGGCGCGCTGTACGCAGCTGTCGCACCGGCCGCAAGAGTGTCGGCCGACACCGGTAACAGCCAGCAGGTGGCCGAGGGCAAAGCCCTGTTCCAGGTGACCTGCTCGTCGTGCCACGGCATGAACGGCGAAGGCACCAGCCAGGGCCCGTCCCTGGTCGGCGTGGGGGCCGCTTCGGCAAACTTCCAGGTCGGCACCGGCCGCATGCCGATGGCGAACCCGGGTGCCCAAGCCCCGCAGAAACGTACCAACTACACCGCCGACGAGATCGCGGCATTGTCCGCCTTTGTCGCCAGCCTCGGCCCCGGCCCGGCCATTCCCACCGAGGAGCAGTACAGCGGTGAGGGCCTCAGCGCCGAAGAACTGGCCAAGGGCGGCGAGTTGTTCCGCACCAACTGTTCCGCCTGCCACAACTTCGAGGGTGCCGGCGGTGCACTGCCCAACGGCAAGTACGCGCCCAGCCTTCAGGGCGTCAGCGGCCAACACATCTGGGAGGCGATGCGCACAGGGCCACAGCAGATGCCGGTCTTCAGTGCCGGCGCACTGCCCGATGACAACGTGCGGGCCATCGTTGGCTACCTCGAGACCCTGCACGCTCAGCCGTCGAGCGGTCTCACCTTCGGTGCTCTCGGCCCCGTTGCCGAGGGCCTGTTCGCCTGGATCATCGGCATCGGCGGGCTGTGCCTGATCGCCGTCTGGATCGCCGCGAGGGGAGCACGAGCCAAATGAGCATCGAGACCCGACAGTCGGAAACAGAGGTCGAACGGTTCCCCGTTCCCGACCCCGGCCTTGAGCCGCACATCGAACGCTGGACCGATGCCGACAAGTCGGCCGGTGATCGCGCGTACCGCCAGGTACTGATGATGCTGGGTGCCGTCCCGGTGCTCGCGATCGCTTTCGTGGTCATCTACTTCACCGTGCCGCGCACCAGCTTCGTCGACATCTTCGGCATGCAATGGGACGCGCTGACCTTTCTGCTCGGTCTCACGGGCGGCCTGGCCACACTGCTGATCGGCCTGGCCTGCATTCACTGGGCCAAGACGATGATGGGCGACGAAGAGATTCAGGAGGCCCGCCACTCCGCCGCGTCCAGCGCTGAGGACCGCGAGGTCTTCGCGGCCGAGTTCGCCAAGGGCGCCGAGCAGTCGGGTCTCGGTCGCCGCAAGCTGATCGGCGGCGCATTGGGCGGCGCGCTCGGACTGATCGCGGTGCCCGCCGTGGTGCTGTTCGCCGATATGGGTCCCTGGCCCACTGCTGCGGTGCGCAAAGAGACCATCGAGCGCACCATCTGGGCGCAGGGCGTCAAGCTGGTCAACGACATCACCCGGCGTGCGCTGAAGGCGTCCGACCTCGAGATCGGCCAGTTGGTCAACGCGCAGCCCGAGAACCTGTGGGACCACCACGGCACCGACTTCCAGGTCGAAAAGGCCAAGGCGTCGATCATCATCGTGCGCATGGACCCCACGCAGATCAAGATCCCCGAATCGCGCAAGGACTGGCAGGTCGGCGGCATCCTTTGCTACTCGAAGATCTGCACCCACGTTGGTTGCCCGATCAGCCTGTGGGAGCAGCAGACCCACCACCTGCTCTGCCCCTGCCACCAGTCCACGTTCGACCTGTCGAACTCGGGCGTGGTGGTGTTCGGACCGGCGGCGCGATCGCTGCCCCAGTTGCCGATCACGGTCGATGCCGACGGTTACCTGGTCGCACGCAGCGACTTCACGGTGCCGGTCGGTCCCAGCTTCTTCGAGCGTGACTCGAACCACGATTTCGTAGAGGGTGATCGGTGATGGCCAAGCCCGCGAACGTCTCCACCGAGTCCCCGGTGCTCGACACCGAACGCCCGCCCAAGCCGGACGGGCTGCCGTCCGCGGTCACCGGCGCGGCCACCTGGGCGGACGAACGCCTGGGCCTGGCGAGTCTGTTGAAGAAGAACCTGCGCAAGGTGTTTCCCGACCACTGGTCGTTCCTGCTCGGCGAGATCGCTCTGTACTCGTTCCTCATCCTGCTCCTCACCGGTGTTTTCCTGACCATCTGGTTCAAGCCGTCCATGGCCGAGATCGAGTACCAGGGCAGCTATCAGTTAATGCGCGGGTTGCCCATGTCCGAGGCGTTCGCCTCGACGCTCAACTTGTCGTTCGATGTTCGCGGCGGACTGCTGGTGCGCCAGATCCACCACTGGGCGGCCATGTTGTTCATCGCCGCGATGACCGTGCACATGCTGCGTATCTTCTTCACCGGCGCTTTCCGCAAGCCGCGCGAGATCAACTGGCTGATCGGCGTGGGCCTGTTCTCGATGTCGTTGATCGAGGGCTTCGCCGGCTACTCGCTGCCCGATGACCTGCTCTCGGGCACCGGCCTGCGGTTCGTGGACGGCCTCATCCGCTCCATTCCGCTGGTCGGCACCTGGCTCGAGTTCTTCATCTTCAACGGTGAGTTTCCCGGCGACCTGGTCATTCCGCGGCTCTACATGGTGCACATTCTGCTGGTGCCAGGGCTGATGCTCGGCCTGATCGCGGCCCATCTCGCGCTGGTGGTGTACCACAAGCACACGCACTACCCCGGTCCGGGCCGCAAGGACGGCAACGTCGTCGGCTACCCGTTGTTCCCGGTCTACATGGCCAAGGCCGGCGGCTTCTTCTTCGTGGTCTTCGGTGTCGCGATCCTGATGGGCGCCACCATGCAGATCAACCCGGTGTGGAACTTCGGTCCCTACAACCCGGCCCAGGTGACCGCCGGCTCGCAGCCCGACTGGTACATGGGCTGGGTCGAGGGCGCCATCCGCATCATGCCGGACGTGGAATGGCATCTGGGCAGCACCACCTGGTCGTGGAACGTGTTCCTGCCCGGCGTGGGGCTGATGACAGCGCTGTTCGTCCTGTTGGGGGCCTACCCCTTCATCGAGCGCTGGATCACCGGCGACACCGCCGAACACCATGTGCTGGACCGGCCGCGCAACAAGCCCACCCGCACCGCTCTCGGGGTCGCGGGCATGACCTGCTACGCGATGTTCTGGCTGGCCGGCGGCAACGACATTCTCGCCACCCAGTTCCATTTGTCGCTCAACGCCGTGACCGAGTTCATGCGGGTGGCGGTGTTCGTGGCTCCTGTGATCGCGTTCATCATCACCAAGCGCATCTGCATCTCGCTGCAGCGCGTGGATGCCGAGCGGGTGCTGCACGGTAGCGAGTCCGGCGTCATCGAGCGTTCCCCCGACGGTGGCTACTCCGAGGCGCACAAGCCGATCAGCATCGACGAGAAGTTCACCCTGACCCAGCACCCGCAGGGCGCGGCCCTGCAGTCCTCTCCCGACACCGACGCACACGGCGTGCTCGAAGAGGGGGCCGGGGTCAGCAAGCTGCGGGCCCTGATGTCGCGCTGGTTCCACGCCGGGGTGATCGCGAAGCCCACCGCTGCCGAGATCGCCGAAGCCGACCACCACGCCGATGGTCACCAGGTCAACGGCCACGGCGGTGAGGGGCACGAACTCGAGAGCGACGGCCCCGAACTGACCGGCACGCACGACGCCGGTCGTAGCACCCACTGACCCCGCAGCAACCACAGCAACAGTGCCGCCGACCGGGTTCGGCGGCACTGCTGCGTCCGGTCGTACCGCGCCGGGGTCCGCGGCCGGTTCGGAGCCTGGCGCCGGGCCCGGTACGATCCGTCCGTGCGTTTTCTGAACCCCAAACCCGGTTACGACCTCACCTACGACGACGTCTTCATGACGCCACGCCGCTCGTCGGTGACCTCGCGACTCGACGTCGACCTGACCAGCACGGACGGCCTGCGCCTGCCGTTGCCGCTGGTGGTCGCCAACATGACGGCCATCTCGGGCCGACGGATGGCCGAGACGGTGGCCCGGCGCGGCGGGGTGGCGATCATTCCGCAGGACCTGCCCACCGGCATCGTCGCGCAGACCATCGGCCGGGTGAAGGCGGCCCACACGGTGTTCGACACGCCGGTGCACGTCACGCCGCACACCACGATCGGTGAGACGCTGAACCTGCTACCCAAGCGGGCGCACGGCCTGGTCGTGGTGGTCGAGGACGGTGCCCCGATCGGTCTGCTCGGCCCGTCCGAGGCGGCCGGCCTGGACCGGTTCGTGCAGGTTCACGAGGCCATGTCGACCGATCTGACGATCGTCGATCCCGACACCTCCCCCGCCGAAGTGTTCGAGTTGCTGAGCACCCGGCGGCACCGGGTGGCGCTGGCGGTACGCGACGGCCGCTTGACGGGGCTGATGACCGCCAAGGGTGCGCTGCGCGCCACCCTGTACGCGCCGGCGGTGGACGCCGAGGGCAGGCTCCGGGTCGGTGCCGCCGTGGGCATCAGCAAAGACGTGGAGCGCCGCGCGTCCGACCTGGTGGACGCCGGCGCGGACGTGCTGGTGATGGACACCGCCCACGGCCATCAGGAGCGCATGATCGAAGGACTGACGCGGGTGCGGGCCATGCTGAACGCCCGTGGCAGCGCCGTGCCGGTGGTGGCGGGCAACGTGGTGACCGCCGAAGGCACCGCGGACCTGATCGAGGCCGGTGCCGACGTGGTGAAGGTGGGCGTGGGTCCCGGCGCCATGTGCACCACACGCATGCAGACCGGCGTGGGTCGTCCGCAGTTCAGCTCGGTACTCGACTGCGCCGCCGAAGCCCACGAGGCCGGCAAGGCGATCTGGGCGGACGGCGGCGTCCGGCACCCGCGGGACGTGGCCTTGGCGCTCGCCGCCGGCGCCGGGGCGGTGATGATCGGGTCGTGGTTCGCAGGCACGCATGAGTCGGCCGGTGATCTGGTCACCGACCACGACGGACGCACCTACAAGGAGTCGTTCGGCATGGCGTCCGCACGGGCGGTTCGAGCCCGCACCCGCGAGCAGTCGCGCTACGAACGGGCCCGGGCTGCGCTCTTCGAAGAGGGCATCTCGCAATCGCGCATGTATCTCGACCCGGCGCGTCCGGGGGTGGAGGACCTGATCGACTTCATCGTGTCCGGCGTGCGATCGTCCTGCACCTACGCGGGGGCGCGCAGCCTGGCCGAATTCGCCCAGAACGCCGTGGTGGGCGTGCAGTCGGCGTCCGGCTTCAACGAGGGACGCCCCCTGCACGTCAGCTGGTGAGCCGCACGGTCACTCGGCCAGCAGGGCGTCCAGACCGTCGGTGAACTGACCGAACATGCCGGCCGCCCGCAGCCGGGCGACCAGTCGCTCGTTCTGCCCGCCAGGCGTCGCGTGCTGCGCGGCGAGTTCAGCGAAGTCGGACGAGTGCGCCAGTTCCGCCGACGCACCGGCGAACACCGCGGCGACCAGTCGGCGCGCCTGCCGCCCATCCACGCCGCGGCCGGCCAGCCACCCGGCGACGTCCTGCAGCAAGGCGAAGTAGGTCGCGACCGTGGCGCTGGCCGCCGAGGCGGCATCCAGTTGCTGCTCGCTCGCCAGCGCCATCG
>RRZU011210121.1_pt1 | contig 23339 bp, 23 predicted proteins | sample 2165561 | NCBI WGS metagenome assembly RRZU01 (sample SAMN10456909, study PRJNA506462) | wastewater metagenome | isolation source: wastewater sludge | place: USA: Moscow, Idaho | reverse complement strand
CTGCAACGCATTTTTAAAGAAGCGCTGACCGACGGTGATTTTGATTTTCTGGAAGAACGCTTTCTGAAAGTGTCTGTGGATGATCTGCAACTGAGTTGTTTTATTACGTTACAACAAGGACAGCTCCGGGTGCTGGAGCAGAATGATACCTGTGATGTAAGTTTTGCTGCCGGGCTGAATGATTTGATCCTGATTGCCGGCCGGAAAGAAGATCCGGACAGTCTCTTTTTTCAGCGTCGTCTGCGTATTGAGGGCGACACGGAACTGGGACTGGAAGTTAAGAACCTGATCGACAGCCTGGATCTGGATGAATTACCAAAAATTATCCGTCTGGCTCTGAATGATCTGGCTCTGTTTGTCCAGAAGGGTATTCAGATACCTGAGATAGCCGGAGAGCGCGCTGCCACCATCTGATTATGTTAGCATGCGGACAGACAAGGCATAACAGGTAGTCATGATGCTGGAAAATATACGAATTATCCTGGTTAACACCTCTCACACCGGTAACATCGGTTCTGCTGCCCGGGCGATGAAAACCATGGGGTTATCACAACTGGTGCTGGTTGATCCGGTTCAGCCACCCGATGAGAAATCGACCGCACTGGCAGCGGGTGCCAACGATATTCTGGCTAATCTGCGCATTGTACCGACATTGGCTGAGGCGATATCTGATTGTTCACTGGTGATTGGTGCCAGTGCCCGTTCCAGAACATTGGCCTGGCCGATGCTAGATCCGCGTCAGGCAGGTCAGCAACTGGCGGATGGTGCATTGAATAAAACGGTCGCTCTGGTATTTGGCCGTGAGCGTACCGGGCTGACGAATGAAGAGCTGCAGCAATGTCACTATCACGTCAATATTCCGGCTAATCCGGAATACAGTTCGTTAAATGTGGCGATGGCGGTACAGACGCTTTGTTACGAGATCAGAATGTCCTGGCTGGCACAGCAGGAAACCGCTGTATCTTCGACCGACGAAAATGAGTATCCGCCACAGGCATCAATGGAACTGTTTTATACCCATCTGGAAGAGACATTACGCCAGACTCAGTTTCTGCACTCCGATCATCCGGGACATGTGATGATGCGGCTACGCCGGATGTTCACCCGTTTACGACCGGATAATAACGAGCTGAATATTTTGCGGGGTATTCTTACTTCGGTACAGAAATCATCGCGTAATAGTTGAGCGTTTTAGTAGGAATAATACTTGACTGAAAAAGTAGGACATGACAGCATGAGCCTATCATAAACGGACAGGTATGCAAGCCATGAGACTGACTTCTAAAGGACGCTATGCGGTAACAGCTATGCTGGATGTTGCCTTACATGCTGAGCTGGGGCCGGTACCTTTGGCGGATATTTCCGAAAGACAGGGAATTTCTCTTTCCTATCTTGAACAGCTTTTTGCGCGTTTGCGTAAGAATGGACTGGTATCCAGTGTGCGTGGTCCCGGTGGTGGTTATCGCCTTGGTGCAGATGCTGATCAAATTGCTGTCGGTAAAATTATTGCGGCAGTGAACGAATCGGTAGATGCTACCCGCTGTCACGGCGAAAGCGGTTGCCAGGGTGGAGTGCAATGTCTGACCCATTCGTTATGGCGTGATTTGAGTGCCCGGATCAGTGATTTCCTGAATGAAATTACGCTCGGTGAACTCGTACGTCAGGCAGAAGTGAAACGCATCGCCGAACAACAGAACAAACATCAGAACGCTGCTCAGTCACACCGTAAACCAATGATGACTGCAGATTCAATTATCGAAAGTTTAATGGAGTAAATGATGAAACTCCCGATTTATCTTGATTATTCAGCAACTTGCCCAGTCGATCCTCGTGCTGCTGAAAAGATGATGCAATGTTTAACACTCGACGGCAATTTCGGTAACCCGGCATCCCGTTCACACCGTTTCGGCTGGCAGGCCGAAGAGGCGGTTGATGAAGCGCGTAACCATGTTGCTGATTTGATTGGCGCTGATCCCCGCGAAATCGTTTTTACTTCCGGCGCTACCGAATCAAATAACCTGGCAATCAAAGGTGCTGCGCATTTCTATGTGAAGCAGGGTAAGCACATTATTACCTGCAAAACCGAACACAAAGCGGTACTGGATACCTGCCGTCATCTGGAATCTGAGGGCTACGAGGTAACTTACCTTGACCCGCAATCAGACGGCTTGCTGACTTTACCGCAGATCGAAGCGGCAATGCGTCCGGATACTATTCTGGTCAGCATCATGCACGTGAATAATGAAATCGGTGTGATCCAGGATCTGGCGGCTATTGGTGAGTTGTGCCGTGCCCGTAAAATTCTGTTCCACGTCGATGCTGCTCAGAGCGCTGGCAAAGTTGAAATCGACGTTGATGCGATGAAAATTGACCTGCTGTCGCTGTCTGCACACAAAGTGTATGGCCCGAAAGGGATCGGTGCTCTGTATGTACGTCGTAAGCCACGTGTGCGTCTGGAAGCGCAGATGCATGGTGGCGGTCACGAACGCGGTATGCGTTCCGGTACACTGCCGACGCATCAGATTGTGGGTATGGGTGAAGCGTTCCGCATTGCTAAAGCTGAAATGGCGGAAGAAAACGTTCGCATCAAAGCCCTGCGTGACCGTCTGTATGATGGCCTGAAAGATATTGAACAAGTGTTTGTTAACGGCTCAACAGAACACCGTGTCGCCGGCAACCTGAATATCAGCTTCGCGTATGTGGAAGGTGAGTCACTGATGATGGCGCTGAAAGATCTGGCGGTATCATCCGGTTCAGCTTGTACCTCTGCCAGTCTGGAACCTTCCTATGTACTGCGTGCATTAGGCCTGAACGATGAACTGGCGCACAGCTCGATTCGTTTCAGTATCGGTCGTTTCACGACAGCAGAAGAAATTGATTACGCAATTGGTCTGATCCGTGATTCCATCGGTAAATTACGTGATCTGTCACCGTTGTGGGACATGTATAAAGAAGGGATTGACCTCAGCAAGGTCGAGTGGGTTAGTCACTGATAGTTAGGGGAATACATTATGGCTTACAGTGAAAAAGTTATTGATCATTACGAACACCCGCGCAATGTTGGTTCCTTCGATAAGGATGACCCAAGCGTTGCAACCGGCATGGTCGGTGCTCCGGCCTGTGGTGACGTTATGAAGTTACAGTTAAAAGTGAATGAAGATGGCGTGATTGAAGATGCCAAATTTAAAACGTATGGTTGTGGTTCTGCGATTGCTTCCAGCTCACTGGTTACCGAATGGGTAAAAGGTAAGACGCTGGAAGAAGCTGCGGCCATCAAGAACACTGATATTGCTGAAGAACTGGCTTTGCCGCCGGTGAAAATTCACTGTTCTATTCTGGCTGAAGATGCTATCAAAGCAGCGATTGCTGATTACAAGCATAAAAAAGGTTTGAATTAAGTTTAGTTTAGTAAGGTAGGGACATATGGCTATTACATTATCGGACTCAGCTGCAGAACGCGTAAAACGCTTTCTCACTAATCGTGGTAAAGGTGTGGGATTACGGCTTGGCGTTAAAACATCTGGCTGTTCCGGTATGGCCTATGTCCTCGAATTCGTAGATGAGGTGCATGAAGAAGATCAGGTATTTGACGATAAAGGCGTTAAAGTGATTATTGACGCTAAAAGTCTGTCCTATCTTGATGGCACTGAGCTGGATTTCGTCAAAGAGGGTCTGAATGAAGGCTTCAAGTTCAACAACCCGAATGTTAAAGACGCCTGCGGATGTGGTGAAAGTTTCACCGTTTAATCATCCGTCAGAAGCGTAATGCGAATTCGACTCGCTTACTGCACTGTTACATGATAAAAGGCGCATTCAGGCGCCTTTTTATTTATGTCCCCAGAGAGAATAGCTTGTGAATTATTTTGAGTTATTTCAGATCCCGGTATCGCTGTCAGTGGATACAACCGAACTGGCAGCACGATATCGTGAACTGCAAAAACAATTTCATCCGGATAATGTCGCGACACAATCCGATGCGATCAAGCTTGAATCCATGCAGAAAACGGTGGAGATCAACAGCGCCTATAATACGCTGAAGCAACCACTGGCCTGTGCGGAATATATTCTGGTGTTGCAGGGCATTGATCTGCGCAATGAGCAACATACGGTAAAAGATACTGCTTTTCTGATGGAACAGCTGGAGTGGCGTGAAGAGCTGGATGATCTGCAGAAAAAGCCGGACGAGGCTGTAATCAGCCGGTTCCAGAGCAGAGTGAAACAGCATTATCAGCGTTATTTTCAGTCACTGGAACAACAGCTTGCTGACGCGCAATACCACGAAGCGGCAGATACGTTACGCAAGTTAAAGTTTGTCCGGAAGATGAAAGATGAACTGGATAAGCTGGAAGAGTCGCTCTTTGATTTATAATGGATAAGGTATGTTTCTGTGCATACCGATGAGGTCTAGAGATACGTTATGGCATTATTGCATATCGCGGAACCCGGACTGAGTGCCGCTCCGCATCAGCAAAAGTGGGCGGTCGGCATTGATCTGGGAACAACGAACTCACTGGTTGCCGTTGTTCGTAGTGGTGTCGCTGAAACACTGAAAGATGAACAGGGAAGGGACATTCTGCCTTCAGTCGTTCGTTATCTTCCCGATGGTCTGCAAGTCGGTGCAGAAGCCAAGCATGCTGCAGCGGAAGATCCGCTCAATACGATTCAGTCCGTTAAGCGCTTTATGGGTAAGGCATTGTCTGATATTACCCAGACTAATCTGCCGTATCAGTTCACGGGTGCCGATAAAGGGCTGGTGCATATCAATACCTGTCAGGGTGAAGTAAACCCGGTTCAGGTTTCCGCCGAGATTTTAAAAACACTGCAACTGCGGGCGACCGAAGCATTAGGTGCCGAGCTTGATGGCGTGGTGATCACTGTTCCTGCCTATTTTAATGATGCCCAGCGTCAGGCGACTAAAGATGCCGCCCGTCTGGCTGGTATGCATGTATTACGTCTGCTAAATGAGCCGACTGCTGCTGCGGTTGCTTATGGTCTGGATTCTGGCCAGGAAGGCGTGATCGCAGTTTATGATCTGGGTGGTGGTACTTTCGATATCTCTATTCTGCGTTTGCATCAGGGGGTATTTGAAGTGATGGCCACTGGTGGTGATTCCGCGCTGGGCGGCGATGATTTTGATCATCTGCTGGCTGACTGGATCGCAGAACAAGCCAATCTGACTGCGCCATTTACACCGCGGATTCAGCGTCAGCTGCTTGATTTGGCTTGTGATGTGAAGCAACAGCTGAGTGCTCAGGATACGGTTGCTGTCTCATTTGCCCAATGGTCCGGCAGTATTGATCGGACTCAGTTTGAAGATCTGATCACACCTCTGGTGAAGAAGACGCTGATGTCATGCCGTCGTGCGATAAAAGATGCCGGTGTTGAAGCGGATGAAGTTCTGGAAGTTGTGATGGTCGGTGGTTCTACCCGCGTTCCGCTGGTACGTCAGCTGGTAGGTGACTTTTTCGGCCGTACACCACTGACCAGTATCGATCCGGATAAAGTTGTGGCGGTTGGTGCGGCGATTCAGGCCGATATTCTGGTGGGTAACAAACCTGAATCTGAAATGCTGCTGCTGGATGTAATTCCGCTCTCTCTGGGTCTGGAAACCATGGGTGGGCTGGTTGAAAAGATCATTCCGCGGAATACCACGATACCGGCAGCCCGTGCGCAGGATTTTACGACCTTCAAAGATGGTCAGACGGCCATGATGATCCATGTCTTGCAGGGTGAACGTGAGCTGGTTAGTGATTGCCGGTCGCTGGCGCGTTTTGTTCTGAAAGGTATTCCGCCATTGGCGGCCGGTGCTGCGCATATCCGGGTGACTTTCCAGGTTGATGCGGATGGTCTGTTATCGGTCAGTGCCATGGAAAAAAGTACTGGTGTGCAGGCTGCGATTGAGGTGAAACCTTCCTACGGATTGCAGGAAGACGACATGCTCAGAATGCTGCGTGAGTCTGTTGAATTTGCCGAAAAAGACATCAAAGCCCGTATGCTGGTGGAACAGAAAGTCGAAGCAGACCGCGTGCTGGAAAGTCTGCGTCAGGCGCTGAGTAAAGATGGTGATGCATTGTTGTCACCGGAAGAGCGCAGCGTGATTAATGATGCTATACAGAATTTAGTAAATATCCAGCAAGGCGATGATACCGACGCTATTAAAGCGGCAATTACAGCGCTGGATGAAGCAACCAGTGAGTTTGCAGCCAGACGAATGGATTCTTCTATCCGTCAGGCATTGCAGGGACATAAGATTGACGAGGTGAACTGATGCCGAAAATCGTATTTTTACCCCATGAAAAACTGTGTCCGGATGGCATGGTTGTTGAGGCCAAAGAAGGGGAAACCATTCTGGATGTGGCGCTGGCGAACGGCATTAATATCGAACATGCCTGTGAAAAATCCTGTGCCTGTACCACCTGTCATTGCATCATCCGGGAAGGTTTTGATTCGCTTGAGCCGAGTGATGAACTGGAAGATGACATGCTGGACAAGGCATGGGGTCTGGAGCCGGAATCACGTCTCGGCTGTCAGGCGCATGTGGCAGATGAAGATTTGACGGTGGAAATTCCGAAGTACACGATCAATCTGGCTTCTGAACAACACTAATTTGTTACATGAAAATGGAGCAACAGCGTGACCTGAAGTGGTAACCTGTTGCTCCATTTGTATTTTCAGGATATCGGAAAAAATCATGACAACATCCATGGCTGTTATTCTGGTAGAAGCGCCTGCTGATGCCTGCTGGGGTGAGAACGCCTTAATCAGTTTTAATCAGGGTTCTGCATTCATTCACCTCACCGGCTCATCATCTGATTGGTTACGTCTGATCCAGCGCGCTGGTCGCCGTCTGGATGCTCAGGGCATTAAACAACTGTCTCTGGTTGGTGAAGAATGGGATCCGGAACGTCGTTATGCGTTTTGTCAGGGTTTCTATAATCCGCGTGGCGGGCAACAGCTTGACCTTGGTGACATGAGTGCGGAAGAACAACAGCAGCTGGATGCCTTATTGGAAACGACCCGCTGGATCCGCGAGATCACCAACGCAACGCCTGAAAATTTATATCCCACTGCATTAGCGACTGAAGCGGCGAAGTTTGTGGCTAAACAGGCACCGGAACGCGTGAATTACCATATTCTTTCCGGCGAAGCGCTGAAGGAACTGGGTTATACCGGCATCTACAATGTGGGTCGCGGCAGTGCGCATGAACCGGCATTCCTGAAGCTTGATTACAACCCGACCGGCGATCTGGATGCTCCGATCACCGCCTGTCTGGTCGGTAAGGGCATTACCTTTGATTCCGGTGGTTACAGCCTGAAAGAGTCGGACATGATGCTGCCGATGAAATCCGACATGGGCGGTGCCGCTATGCTGGCCGGTGCGCTGGCACTGGCGATCCGTCAGGGGTTGAATCACCGTGTACAACTGATGCTCTGCTGTGCGGAGAATCTGGTCAGCGGTAATGCGTTTAAGCTGGGCGACATTCTGACTTATCGTAATGGCGTCAGCGTCGAAGTGCTGAATACCGATGCGGAAGGTCGTCTCGTTCTGGCTGATGGCTTGCTGGATGCCAGTGCGACGGGTGCGCCGTATATTCTTGATGCAGCGACCCTGACCGGGGCGGCGAAAGTGGCATTGGGACGCGATTATCATGCCGTGTTCAGTTTGCAGGATGAACAGGCACAGGCTGTTGTGACGTGTGCGAAAGCGGAAAATGAAAAGGCATGGCCATTACCGCTGGAACCATGGCATACCACGCAATTAACCTCTTCTTATGCGGATATCGGCAACGTATCTTCCGCTGAAGGCACGGCAGGCGCGACGACTGCAGCGGCGTTCCTGTCAAAATTCGTGCGTGAAGATGTGAAAGGCTGGGTGCATATGGACCTGTCTGCTTCATTCCAGAAAAATGCCAATGAGTTGTGGGCTCCGGGTGGGAAAGGTCATGGTGTAAGAACCATTGCCCGCTGGCTGCGGTCATTAAAATAGTCTCTCATTCAGCGCCGTGGCCCCGGTGGTCGCGGCGTTATCCTCCGGCGCATTTCTCTCTCCCTGCTACAAATGTTCTAAAATCAGATCAACTTATCATTAACACAATATTTTCAATTGCAGCACATCCTGTTTCGTCATAACTTAGTAAACAAATAGAAATATCGATGATGATACAAGGACATAGCATGACTATTGAACGCACTTTCTCAATCATCAAGCCTGATGCAGTGGCGAAAAATATTATTGGTGAAATTTATCACCGTTTTGAGTGCGCAGGCCTGCATATCATCGCAGCGAAAATGCTGCATTTGTCCCAGGAACAGGCAGCCGGTTTCTATGCTGAGCATAAAGGCAAACCGTTCTACGATAACCTGCTGAAATTTATGACATCTGGCCCGATAGTGGTTCAGGTTCTGGAAGGTCAGGATGCGATCCGCCGTCATCGTGAATTACTGGGTAGCACCGATCCGGAAAAAGCACAGGCCGGAACTATACGCGCGGATCATGCGATCTCTGTTACCCAGAATGCGGTACATGGTTCTGATTCATCAGAGTCTGCAGCTCGTGAAATCGAGTTTTTCTTTACGGAAGATGAAATCTGTCCGCGTACACGCTGAGCGTTGGCCGGTACGGATGGTTGATATTGACATCTGAAAACAGATAATGGATCGTATTCTTCCGCATCCCATGCGATCGCCTGATATAATGTTATTTCGTCAGGCGATTGAACCGTGCAGCCGTATTACGTCTGCCTCAACGACATTACTGAAACGCTATCATGATACCAATCCGAAAACTGCTATCAGTTCTATTGTGTGGATTTTTCTCTTCTGCGGCATATGCCGCGGCCACGGCAGAAAGCGCGCCTGCACAGACTGATATTCTGGCAACGCATATTTCAGCTGATTACCCTTCCGGTCCGGGTGGTTCTACCGATTCATTCCCGACATTCAACCGTGCTATGTGGTGGTTTAACTATGACATTCTGGATAAGAATGTTCTGAGACCCGTGGTGCATAGCTATGTGGAATGGGTTCCTGCGCCGTTTCGTACCGGCGTCAGCAATTTTGTCGCTAACCTGGATGAGCCTAACAATACGGTCAATAACCTGCTGCTCGGTGAGTTTAAGCATTCCGGTGCCAGTCTGGCCCGCTTCTCCCTGAATTCGACAGTCGGTATGCTGGGGCTGTTTGATATTGCCACGGATATGGGCATTGAACGGCGTGAAATGAGTATGTCGACAGTCTTAGGCCGGGCGAAAATGACACAGGGGCCGTACTTTATGATCCCGGTGGCCGGTCCGATGACAGTCCGTAGCGGTATTGGTCAGCTGGTTGATAATCTGTATTGGCCATACAGTTATATGACGACACCAGTAACCCTTGCGAAATTTGCGATTTCCGGTCTGGATGCGCGCTCTAAAGTGATCGATCAGGAATCAATTATTGATAATGCCTTTGATCCATATATCACGACCCGCGATTTTTATCTGCAGTATCAGGAAGCAAAGGTACAGGGCAAGAAAGCGGCTGCAATGGGCAGTAAGAGCGATGCTGAAACAGATGCTGAAGTTGAAAAATATCTGGATGAAATAGATAACTAACAGATAACTAAATGGGAAAGGCGTAACCTGACGTTACGCCTTTTTTGTATCCGTGCTGACTGATTATTTCAGGTAGTCGAGATAAGGGGACTGCCGGGAGATCATCAGATCAACCAGTTCCGGGATGCAGCGGCATTTATCGTTTACAGAATCAACCAGCAATGCCTGTATTACCAGCTCACGTGACTGATTCAGAACCGCTTCTGCGGTCAGATCATGGACTGCCACCTGATTCGCTAACAAACCCCCGATACCTGCCGGCATTTCCAGCTGGATGCCATGTACGCCTTTGCTGTCGATAATTGCCGGTACTTCAACAGAGATGAACTCCGGTAGCTGTCTGATATAACCTTTGTTCGGAATATTCACTGCGGCTTCTTCATAACCGGCATTGGTGAGTATGCCTTCAATGATCGGGACAACGCGTTCTTTGAGTTTCAGTTCGATTTTCGGCTCAACATGACCCAGGTAGTTACGGTAGAAGGCGTAGAAATCGAGGATACCGCGATGATCGCTGACGTCATACGCCCAGCGGATGTACTCACCAAAGTGGCTGTCACCGGTAATCGGCAGATAGTTAAACTTCTCCAGTATTTCTTTAAACAGTGTTCTGTCTGCCCATGGATACGCACTGTCGATACCGCCCATGGCATCCCGCTCGGTAGCACCTTCGGTTTCAATCAGTTTTCCGTGCTTGCGGGTATAGCTCAGAATATCGGCAAAGCCCGGTAGTTTTTCAAAATAAGCCGGCGCTTTGGCGCGGATATCGGCGTAAGCGTCTTTGCCGGAATCTCGGTAATTGGCATTCAGCAGCACGCTGAAATGGTTCAGACCACCGGCGCGTACGGCCAGATTGCTGAATGGTGTATTCAGAATTTCAGGCAGATAACGTTCTAAAGAGGCAATTTCATGGCACATGCCGACAAAGTTCAGTTCCGGGAACTTACGGTGTACGGTGGTGCAGATACGGCTCATCGGGTTGGAGTAATTGAAGATCCAGGCATCCGGGCAGATAGCCGCGATATCCTCACAGATCGCCAGAATTGGCGGAATAATACGAAGGGAATGGAACAGACCACCAGGGCCGCCATTCTCGCCGTAAACCTGTTTAATGCCGTATTGCTGTGGTATTTGCCAGTCCATATCCCACAGCGCAAAGCGATCGCCGACTTCAATGGAGATCATGATGAAATTTGCGCCTTTCAGGGCTTCTTTTCTGTTTGTGGTAGCACTGATGGTGAATGGCAGATCTTGCTCCGCAACAAATTTACGGGCAGTTTCTTCGGTTAATGCCAATGCTTTCGGGTTGATGTCGTGTAATACGATTTCACTGCCTGCCAGTGTTTTGCTCTGGAAAATATCACCCAGTGTGCCATAACCAAACTGAGCACTGCCTGCACCGATAAGGACGATCTTGGTTGTCATGAAATTCTCTCCTGAAAAAACAGTTTTGGTGAAAAACCCTGGTTGCAAACGATATTAGAGAGTGCGCAGGCATAGCGGAAATGGTAGTTTTTGGCTTAGGCATTGATTAAATCAATTTCATAACCAAGAGCTGTGATCATGGACAAGGTTTTACGGCAATTCCTCGAAGTAGCTACTCTCAAAAATGTGACACATGCGGCAAATAAACTTTGCATGAATCAATCCACACTGAGTATCAATATTAAACGGCTGGAAGAATCGCTCGGTGTGCCGTTGCTCATCCGTTCTTCCAGTGGCGTGGAGCTGACTGAATTCGGGCATGTTGTCTTGGAAGAGGCGCGCATCATGCAGCGTCTGCATGACAATACACTCACCAAAATTGAGTTTTTGAAAGAGCGTCTGGAGCGTGAACTGAAAGTAGGATCAGGCCATGCAGAGTGGCATCTGTTTGTGCGTGACAGTGTCAGAACGTACCGGCAGCGACATCCTTCGGCAAATATCCATACCGAGGTCGGTAATAATCTGCGGCTGATGGATCAGCTGCTGAGCGGTGATCTGGATCTTTCCGTCGGGAATGAGATTTACGGTCTCAACCGCAATGCGGGCGTACTTTTTATTCCGCTGTATCAGGTCACTAATAAAGCGTTTGTCCGAGCGGCGCATCCGCTGGCATTACGGTCATGTACCGCAGATGATTTGAAGGATTATCCGGCAATACATCTGACGCCGAATGAAAGCCGTTATTACCACGTAATGGATGAGTTATATCTGAAAGAATATGGCAGCTCGGTGCATATGGCGGAAAAAATCGTTTATTCCAGTAATACGATGGAGGCATGCATTGAAACGCTGGAGGGAACCAATGCGATCTTGTTTTTTCCGGGCAGTATGGAGAGTTATTTCAGCCAGTTTAATATTGTCAGTCTGCAGCTTACGGAAAATCAGAAAACCAATTCAATCGGGATCTATATGCTGCGTGAGCGACATGAAGATCTGCAACTCAGCGATATGTTGCAACTGATGCAGCACAATCTGAAGGAAAGGCTGCATCTGCTGGCATAACCCTCAATACCGGACCCCGGCATTGAGGGAAGCAACATCACCAGACAGGCTGACAAAGATACGGGTTGCTGACGCGCTCATGACCCAGTGTCGACATAGGGCCGTGACCGGGGATGAATTTGACATCATCGCCGAGTGGTAAAAGTTTACTGGTGATGGCGTTGATCAGATCGGTGTGGTTGCCCTGCGGGAAATCCGTCCGGCCGATGGAGCCGTTAAACAGGACATCACCGACGATCGCCAGTTGGCTTTCTGCATGATAAAAAACCACATGCCCCGGTGTATGCCCCGGACAATGCAGCACCTGTAACTCCAGATTGCCGACGGTGACGGTATCTGTTTCCGTCAGCCAGTTATCCGGAGTGAAGACATCGGTGTGTGCAAAACCAAACATTTCCGATTGCGCGGGCAGGGCATTTAACCAGAAAGCATCGGCCTGATGCGGTCCGATGATCGGGCAACCGGTACGTTTGCGCAGTTTGTCTGCGCCGCCAACATGATCAAGATGACCGTGGGTGAGTAACAGCTTGGTCAGCGTGAGATTATTTTTCTCTACTGCCTGCAGCAGTTTTTCGATATCACCACCCGGATCAATAAGCGCAGCCTGATGGGTTTCATCGCACCAGAGCAGAGTACAGTTTTGCTGGAAGGCGGTTACGGGAATGATCTGATACTGCAGCATGAAGAAGTCCTGTAATTCAGTTTTCTAAAATAGTAACCATGAGCACGATGGAATGCGACGATTACCAGTCGATACCTTTTTGTGCTTTGATTCCGCTGTCGAAGGCATGTTTGACGTTTTTGATTTCACTGACGGTGTCCGCTATCTCCAGCAGAGCCCGATGGCAGCCGCGACCCGTGATGATCACATGCTGGTGCAGTGGCCGGTTAGTCAATGCCGTGACAACATCATCCACGTCAAGATAGTGATAGGCGACCATATAGGTCAGTTCATCTAATAACACGACATCGTAGCTATCAGATGCCAGCATCCGCTTTGCTTCCTGCCAGACGCCTTGTGCTGCCAGTTGATCCTTTTCCTTGTTTTGTGTTTCCCAGGTAAAACCGGTCGCCATGATATGAAATTCAACGCCGGCTTTTTGTAATAATACCCGTTCACCACATTCCCAGGTGCCTTTGATAAATTGCACCACACCGGCATTCATACCATGGCCGACAGCACGTGCTACCGTGCCAAAACCGGAGGTGCTTTTGCCTTTGCCATCACCGGTGATCACAATCATGAGCCCGCGCTCATCCTGTGCGGCAGCGATACGGGCATCCACTTTTTCTTTCAGTCGTTGCTGGCGGGCCTGATACCGTTGTTGGCGTTCGCTGTTATCTTCCATTTAATTACTCCGGTCAGATGGCGGGGGATGGCCGCCCAATAAAGCGGATCTGCGGATAAATGCCATCCTCTGTATAGAGGATCTGTATCCGTGTTATTGAGCCGTAATCAATCCGCAGGCGCTGATAATAGTCAGCTGATTGCCAATCTACGGATAAAAGCTGCGCGAGGATCATTCGGATTACGCCAGCATGTGTAACGACCAGCGTCTGAGTGCCCCGGCATTGTTGTAACAGCGTTTGCCATGCCTGTTCAACCCGGTTTTTAAAGCCAAGTAACGATTCGCCTTCCGGAGGTGTTACTTCTGCAGGTGTTTCCCAGAATTTTTCCAGTTCCGGCCAGCGGGGTTGTAACTGATCGAATGTGTGTCCGTCCCAGGTACCGAAATTCATTTCCTGTAACATAGGATCAGTGGTCAACTGCAGAGCGTGACGCCGGCTGTAATCTTTGGCAAACCGGTGACACCGTTGCAGGGGAGAACTGAGCACCTGCTGGTACTGCAGATCAATGCTTACTGATTGCTGCATCTGCCGCCATCCGGATTCACTCAGTGCGATATCTGTGTGGCCATATAATCCGGGGTCACCGGCAATCGTTCCATGACGCAGTAAATCAATAATTGCGCTCTGATAAGATGAGTTCATTGTGTTCCCTTCAGAGGCAATGGGTGGCTCTCCATTACAGCGTTACCCCGGCACTTTCAAAGCTGGCCATATTGTTATAGAACTCGGCCGCAGAGCGCAGCAGAGGTAAAGCCACCGCGGCACCAGTACCTTCACCCAGGCGTAATCCCAGTTGCAGCAATGGTGTTGCACCAAGCGCTTCCAGCATGGCCTGGTGGCCTTGTTCACCGGAGCAGTGTGCGAACAGCATGTAATCGCGGCAGGCAGGCGCGAATTTTGCCGCCAGTAATGCAGATGCCGTGGTGATGAAGCCATCGACCAGGATGCTGATCCCGGCTTCTGCGGCACCTAACATGGCCCCGGTGATTTGCGCAATCTCAAAACCACCGACTTCCTGCAATACATTGTGCGGATCATTTTTGCTGCCAATGCGTGCTACAGCGGTTTCTGTAATCGCGATTTTGTGTTTAAGCTGAGAATCACTGATCCCGGTGCCACGACCCACGCATTCTGCCGCAGGTTTATTCATCAGTGCGGCCATAATGCAGGATGCGGGGGTGGTGTTGCCAATGCCCATCTCACCAAAAGTCAGCAGATTACTGCCCTGTGCGGCGAGCTGTTTTGCCAGTCGACGGCCATATTCCAGTGCCAGCAGAACCTCTTCTTCGGTCATGGCCGCTTCTTTGGCCAGATTACGGGTTCCGGCGCCGATACGCTGGATAATCAGGCGATCATCGTTGATCGGCGTTTTAATGCCGGCATCAATGACTTTTAATGCCATGTTATTGGCGCGGCATAAACAGTTAATGGCGGCACCACCCGCCAGGAAGTTCAGTACCATCTGACGCGTGACATCACTGCTGGTCAGGCTGACTTTTTCTTCTGAAACGCCATGATCACCGGCAAAAACCAGCATGGTAGGCTGATTGATCGTGATTTCCGGGGTGCCTTGAATCATGGCTAACTGATGGGCAGTATCTTCCAGTAGGCCTAAGGCGCCCAGCGGTTTGGTTTTCATATTGATTTTGTGCAGGATGGCGTCACTGTCTTTCCGTGAGACCGGTTTGATATTCCATGAAGTGCTCATTTTTTCCCTTTTATTTATATATTGTGTAAACCAGTAAAAAATAAAACCAATGCAGATGAATACCTGCACTGGCTTCTGATAGTTATTATATGGCGCGGACAACAAGCCCTTTCAGGTAGTAACCTTCCGGATAAGGGGTGGCAATCGGGTGGTCGACAGCCTGAGTCATACGTTCGAGGATCTGCGCTTCCCGGCCTGCATCCAGCGCGGCATCTGCGACAATTTTCTGGAACAGTTCAGACGTCATCAGGCCGGAGCAGGAGAATGTCAGCAGGATACCTTCCGGATTCAGCAGCTGGAAAGCGAGCAGGTTGATATCTTTATAACCGCGGCATGCGCCAATCAACTGTGCTTTGTTCTCTGCGAATTTAGGCGGATCAAGCACGATCATGTCAAACTTTTCCCCGCGCTCACGATATTCACGCAGTAGTTTGAACACATCCTGTTTTTCAAAACGGGCTTTCGTCAGATCAAGTTTGTTCAGCGTTGCATTGTGTTTAGCCAGTTCCAGCGCTGATTCAGAGACGTCAACGTTAATGACTTCTTTGGCACCACCTTGCAGAGCATAAACACCAAAACCACCGGTATAGCAGAAACAGTTCAGTACGCGGCGATCTTTGGCATAACGGCCGGCAATGGCCCGGTTATCACGCTGATCCAGATAGAAGCCGGTTTTATGACCGCCTTTGATATCAACGCTGATCTTGATGCCATTGTTTTCTTCAATGATCACTTCATCAGGAGGCACTTCGCCATAGATCAAACCGGTGCGTTCAGCCAGGCCTTCTTTTTTACGTACCGCGACATCTGAACGTTCGTAAATAGAGCAGGTTGGATAGAGTTGTTGCAGCGCGCTGATCAATTCATGGCGATGATATTCAGCACCACTGGAAAGCAACTGGCAGACCAGATGATCGTTATAACGATCGATGGTGATCCCCGGCAGCAGATCTGATTCTGCGGCGACCAGACGATAGGCTGACAACTGTAAACGGGAGATCAGTAATTCACGACCCGCCTGGGCTTGTTGCAGGCGGCGAACGAAGAATTCAGTATCAATCTGTTCGTCTTGTTTGAATGTCCAGACACGCAACCGGATCTGAGAATCAGGTGACCAGGCTCCGCGCGCTAACCATTTGCCGCGCTGATCGACGATATCTACCGGCTCACCTGCTTCTGGTTTGCCTTTTACTTTGTCGATAGCTTTGGAAAAAATCCAGGGATGACGGCGCAGCAGGGATTTTTCCCGATCTTTTTGCAGATAAACGGTAGTGCTCATTATGAGGCTCTGGTAAAAAAAACAGGGTAACTATTGTAGCTGTCCCGGTTTTGAAACTCCAATGATCACCGCCGGATTACGTTTTAAAGAGTAGCTGCTGCGCTCACGAAAAGCACAGCAGCCGGGTTACGAGGAAATTAAGCGCCATTCCAGCGTTTGAATAACACGCTGGCGTTGACCCCGCCAAAACCAAAGCCATTGGAAATGGCATATTCAATCGGCATTTTACGGGCGGCACCGTGCACAATATCGACACCTTCGGCAAACGGATCGGCTTGCTCCAGATTGCGGGTGGCCGGAGCGATCTGATCGCGGATCGCCAGTATTGTGAAGATGGCTTCAATGCCGCCGGCCGCACCTAAGAGGTGTCCGGTTGCTGATTTGGTCGAGGTTACGGCAATCTTATTCTCTGTGCCGAAAATGGTTTTGATGGCGGCCAGTTCACCTTTATCACCGACAGGGGTGGAGGTGGCATGCGCATTCAGATGCTGGATTTGAGAAGGTTCAATACCCGCCTGACGAATAGCGGTGGCCATGGCGCGACGCGCGCCGTCACCGTTTTCCGGACCGGCAGTCAGGTGATAAGCATCCGCGCTGGTGCCATAACCGACTAATTCCGCAATCGGTGTTGCACCACGTGCCAGTGCATGCTCCAGCGATTCAATCACCAGCAGTCCGGCACCTTCACCCATGACAAAACCGTCACGATTCAGATCAAAAGGGCGCGATGCCTGATCCGGCGTATCATTAAATGAGGTGGATAATGCCCGGGCGGCAGCAAAGCCAGCGAGGCTGACCCGATCTATGCATGCTTCAGCTCCGCCGCAAACAGCAATATCGGCTTCACCAGTGCGGATCATTCTGGCCGCATCACCAATCGCCTGAACACCGGCGGCACAGGCCGTTACCGGTGCGCCCAGCGGGCCTTTAAAACCGAAATTAATGGAGACATGACCCGCTGCCATATTCACCAGAAAAGAGGGGATGGTGAACGGTGATAACCGGCGGGGGCCTTTATTATCCGTAGTTCTTACTGCATCCGCGATGGCAGGAAAGCCGCCAACCCCGGAAGCGATGATGGTCGCAGTGCGTTCCTGTTCTTCGGGTGTATTTGCTACCCAGCCAGCTTGCGCTAATGCTTCTTTCGCGGCAGCAACAGCAAACATGATGAAGCGATCCATCTTTTTCTGCTCTTTCACCGGGATCACGTCATCAGGATTAAAGCCGGCTTCCGCATCTTCTTCCTGAGACGGAACGACGCCGCCCACTTTGGCCGGCAGGTCGGCAGTAACTGATTCCGCCAGACGACGCAATCCGGATTGTCCGGCCAGCAAGCGCTGCCAGACTGTTTCAATGCCGCAACCTAACGGAGTTACAGCGCCCATGCCAGTGACGACAATGCGACGTGATGTCATGATTATGATTCCTCGTGGTAATGAGCGTCAGTGGTAGTCGCATGACTATCCCACTGGCGCTGATAATGCTGAAGGCGCTGGATCATGCCTTCTGATGCAGCAGGGCCGGGAACAAGCCGGTGTGCCTGTGCTGAAATTTCGCGGCCGGTTACTTTATCAACTAACACGGGTTCCGCGATTTCACCGGTTTGTGAATCGGCGAGCAGAATACTCGGCCCTTCCGGTGCGAAATGCTTGTTTCCCCAAGCCAATAAAGTGGTCAGCACAGGGCTTAAATCCCGGCCACGTTGCGTTAGTACATACTCATAACGGGGAGGACGCACAGAGTATTGACGTTTCTCCAGTAGGCCACTCTCCATTAAAGCGGTTAAACGACGTGTCAGCATATTGGGCGCGATACTGAGGCTTTTCTGAAATTCATCAAATCGCGTCAAACCATGTAACGCGTCACGAATGATCAACAGACTCCACCATTCACCAACACATTCCAGGCTGCGGGCGATAGGACATTGTGTTTCATTGAGACTTTTCCGTCGCATACCATTCCAATATGTTACTTGCATAATGATAGTGACATTACATGGGTTACTTTCATTATGCAAGTTAGTGTGAAACATGTTTAATTTGCGCACCTTGTTACGTTTTTGTTATCGCGATAACCGGTTACCAAAATTATTGTGGTATCTCTTTATGACACCAGATGCATTTGCTGTCGCGGATGACCATAAATTTTCAGTATTACGCCGGGTAGCATCAAGAGCACAGCCATCTGGAATATTCAGTAGATAAGTATGGACTATTTTTTGTTCAGTGATGTTTCGTTCGCTGTATTAAGGAGTCAGAGATTTTATGTGGCAAGCTTCAGAAAAAAGATATGACTCAATGACATATCAACGTTGTGGCCGTTCAGGGTTATTATTGCCGGCTATTTCACTCGGGTTATGGCATAACTTTGGTGAAGACACGGCAGACAGCACTAAACGGGCAATTTGCCGTAAAGCTTTTGATCTGGGGATTACCCATTTTGACCTGGCCAATAACTATGGCCCGCCACCAGGTTCTGCAGAGATTGCCTTCGGTAAAATCCTGAAAACGGACTTTGCCGGTTACCGGGATGAGTTAATCATTTCTTCAAAAGCGGGCTACGATATGTGGCCGGGTCCGTATGGGCAATGGGGAAGCCGTAAATATCTGATCGCCAGCTGCGATCAAAGCCTGAAACGACTGGGGCTGGATTACGTTGATATTTTCTATTCACATCGCTTTGATCCGCTGACACCGTTAGAAGAAACCATGATGGCGCTGGATCATATTGTCCGCTCAGGCCGGGCGCAGTATGTCGGGATTTCTTCTTATAACTCGCAACGTACCCGTGAAGCGGTCGCTATTCTGAAAGAGCTGGGCACACCTTGTCTGATCCATCAGCCAAGCTATTCCATGCTGAACCGTTGGGTGGAAGAAGACGGGTTGCTGGATACTCTGGATGAGTCAGGTGTGGGTTCAATCGTGTTCTCGCCACTGGCGCAGGGCATGCTGACCGGAAAATACCTGAATGGGATCCCGGAAGGCAGTCGCGTTACCCAGCATAAGTCGTTGCGCGAAAGTTTTCTGAGTGAGGAAACGCTGAACCATATCCGTAAACTTAATGAGATTGCGCAACGTCGCGGTCAGACATTGGCGCAGATGGCGCTGGCGTGGGTACTGCGCGGTGGTCGGGTTACCTCTGCGCTGATTGGTGCCAGCCGGCCGGAACAGGTAGAAGATTGTGTTGGTGCTCTCGCTAACCGTGATTTTACCGAAGCCGAGCTGGCGGAAATTGATGTTTATGCGCAGGATGCCAACATCAATATTTGGGCCGCTTCGGCGGAACGTCAGGGGCCGGCCCGTAAATAGTTAACGATGAGATTAGGTGCCAGATTAATGTTTCTGGCACCTAATCTTTACCACTGCGCCAGATTGAAATCAGCACCCAGATACCGCCGCTGGCTGCTGCTATAAAACCAAACAACCCCAGAGTGGAGAGTCCGCCATCCGGGCCATTAATATTTGAAACAATGGCCGTGCCGATAATCAGTGCAGCAGTAATAATGCTGAGTGCCAGGCGACTGACCGCACGGTCAATTTTCTCGCCAAAATGTTTGAGAGGAATGACTTCGACCTGGATCTGCAGCTTGCCCCGCCGGGCTGAACGCAGAAGCCGGCTCAGATCTTTCGGAAGACTGGCAATGAGACCCAGTGCGTCGATTAATGTACGCCAGCCGCGTTTAGCTATGGCTTCGGGGGCTGAGTAAGCAAGAAGTACTTTTTCAAGAAATGGCGCGATAGCGCTGGTCATATCGAAACCGGGATTCAACTGCCGTCCCAGCCCTTCCAGAGTAATGAACGCTTTGAACAGGAGCGCCAGATCCGGCGGCAGTGTGAGTCCGTGATCACGCAGTATGGTGAGCAGCTCAGACAGCAGGCGGGCTATATCTAACTTTCGCAGCTCGACACCATGATACTGATCGACGAAAGCGTCGATTTCGACCTGTAGCGTGTCACTGACTGTCTCTGTATTTTCACTCCAGTCGAGCAGCACATCGGAAACGGTTGCCGAATCGTGACTGACAAGGCCGTGCAGCAATACCGCCAGCTGATAACGACGCTCTCCGGAAATGCGTCCCACCATACCGAAATCAATGAAGGCAATACGGTTATCCGGCAGATAGTAGATGTTGCCGGGGTGCAGATCCGCGTGGAAGAAACCATCCTCCAGAATCATCTTAAGAACAGCATCAGTGCCACGTTGTGCCAGCAGTGCACGATCTAAACCTGCGGCATCCAGCGCGGCCAGATTGCGGCCCGGTATCCCCTCAATATAGTCCTGCACATTGAGGCGCTCGCATGTCCAGGTCCAGTAGATACGGGGGATAACAATTTCGGGGTGTGCGTCAAAGCTGGTGGCGATACGTTCAGCACTGCGTCCTTCAGCGGAGAAATCCAGTTCCCGGCGCAGTGACAACGTGAACTGACGGACGACTTCGCGAGGGTGATATCGTCGCAGATCAGGGGCTTCTGATTCGAGAATTTCAGCCAGCCGTTTGATCAGACGCAGATCGGCTTCAACCAGCGGACGAATTCCCGGGCGGCGTATTTTGAGAATGACCGGTGTGCCGTCGGCCAGCCAGGCGCGATGGACCTGTGCCAGCGAGGCGGCGGCTAATGCTTCTGATTCCAGACGGGGGAAGATGTCTTCCGGTGGCTCGCCAAGATCCTCTGTTAACTGTGCTCTGAGATCAGCGAAAGGAACCGCGACCGCAGCATCCTGCAGCTTGCTGAATTCAGCAATCCAGTCGGGCGGGAACAAGTCGACACGCGTGGCCAGGATCTGTCCCAGCTTAACGAAGGTTGGCCCCAGCTCTTCCAGTGCTCGTCGCATACGCGCAGGCGATTCGAGCCGCGCCAGATCTTCTGACACATGCCAGTGCAGGGCACGGCCTGTGCGCTCGAGTACACCCGCCAGACCAATACGGCGGACCAGATCACCGAAGCCATAGCGGATCAGGACGGCAGCAATATCATGCAGACGTCCCAGATCGCGGACTGCGCTGATCGCCTGCCAAAGCATTATTTATCCCTGCCTGGTGATTTTGGCTCGTTTTTATCTTCAGTCTTCGGCTGCAGTTTTTGAACCAGACCGTTCAGTACCCCGGCAGCCAGAGTGGCAAACAATGCGCCTTCTTTACGCAGGGTCTGCGTTCCGGCTGCGACTTGTTCGCGAGTTGTATCAGCGATGATATGGGCCAGCTGGGAAACTGCGGATGCGACTTTCTCTCCTACAACCGTGCCACTGACCCGGGCATGATGCGCTAAATCATGCAGGGTAGTCCGTGCCGTTCCCGTTGCGCTCTGTGCTGCATTACTGAGTGTTTCAATAAACAGCGACTCGAGTGCCGCGAGGTCAGTCATCGTGCTTTTCAGTTCCTGCTGAGAAAACTCACTGGTGCGGCCTGCCGCTTCCTTGAGTGCTAACTGAGTGGCTTCTGCGGCAGCAGCCAGAGCATCATCCAGACCCTGCATGGCTTCTTTCAGCAGTTTGGCTTCATGACCGGTATGGCTGGCGGCACCCTGTTGTGCCCCTTTGATTACCGCACCCATCACCTGTCTGATTGATTCAGTATTCAGTACGCCACCTGAGAGCGCGTTCAGCGTAATTGTCCGTACACGCCCGGAAACTGCCGCTGTATCATTTTCCAGAACAGATTGAACCAGCAGCTCAACTTCTTTCGCTGTAGCGGCAATCTTTTGTGTCTTTTCCTGTTCCTGCAAAAGGTGGTCTATTTCTGCTTCAGCCTGAATCCAGTCTTCTTCTATGCTGCCACCGGTAAAACCGCGTTTTTCAGCACGAAAATAGGCGGCTTCAGCAATCATTTGATAGCGTTCTTTGGCAGAAACAGGCTGGACAGGTTCAGTGACGGGTTCCGGTTTTACACTCTTTGCCGCGCTGGATTTGGGTTTGCGCATGATCATTGCTCCTGATTTAAAGACGGGCTGAAAAATCCGGCATGTGCAACATCATCCCATCCCCGGAATTTCTGTCGCAACTAAATGAATCTCTAATAAAAATTTTAGATGCAACCATCCGGTACATCAAATTTTCAGATGAAGATAAGGCGAGAGTTTGTGTTTTAAATCAATTCAGGGGAAAATTTCCGTAATAGATGTGTTTTTCAATATTGCTTTGATATTTATAAATAAAAAGTTATAAATATTATTCTCTTACCTTTCGTGCAATTTTACCGATATTGCTATTCTTCAGCGGTGTAGTGAGTCAGAACCTCCTGCTAGAGGCTATTAATGAATAATAATTCGCTCAGAACGAGCCGCTTTACCAGAGAATGGGTTATCTTTTTTTTCTGTTTTGCCGTTATGGGCAGCTGGCTCGGGTACGTAAGCTATGATGAATATCTGCGTGTCGATACTCTGGAAAGAGAGCGCCTGACTGATAATGCCGCGGTTATCCATGATCATATTTCTCATCAGTTAATTTCCATCGGAACCACGCTTTCCAGTGTCAGACGTAATTTAGGCGTATGGTCGCGGCAGCAAGATGGCATGTCTGTTGCCCATGAGCACCTCAAGTCATTGGCCGATGCGATGCCAAATGTGCATTCGATAGGCATTCTTGACGCCGACGGCAATGTTCTGACATCAACCAGAAAGGCAGTTATCGGGAAAAACTTTGCGTATCGCGAATATTTTCGGGCCCCACAGAAAAATCCTGATCCGGATACGCTGTATATCAGTTCGCCTTTTCAATCCGTTTTAGGTCTCTGGACTTTAACTCTGTCGCGTGCGGTTATCGGCCCCGATGGGAAATTTGCCGGTGTTGTCACTGCATCCCTCGCAGCGCAGGAGTTCAACGTTCTCATGCAGGCCATTCGCTATTCCCCCGATTTATGGTCAGCAGTTATTCATGGCGATGGCACATTGTTTCTATCATCTCCGGACCATAAAGAACCTATCGG
>RRZU011057370.1_pt1 | contig 23345 bp, 21 predicted proteins | sample 2165561 | NCBI WGS metagenome assembly RRZU01 (sample SAMN10456909, study PRJNA506462) | wastewater metagenome | isolation source: wastewater sludge | place: USA: Moscow, Idaho | reverse complement strand
TAGTTTAATCTTTGGGGAAATATATCTTCCCTACCGAGGTTTTCTAAATGGAAATTACCACTTGGGTTTTGGAACGCACTTTTGGAATGACCACCTTGTCTTTAGAAATGGTCAACTTCGAGTCAACTTCGATTTGGCTCCTGGTATAAGGCTTTATTCTATTATGCGGTCAAATAAAGAATTTGAAGGTGTAGATATATGGAATCCAAACATGGATGAACTGTATATTGAAGCTTCTGGTTTTTATGAAAACTCTTTGGGAAAACTAAGTTCTAGTTTGAAAATTGGAGAAATGAGATATCTAAGATTCCCTCTACCAGACATAATTTCTCAATTTGACCAAGTGCCTGGAACAGAGGACTTAAGGTATGATGATTTCGAGACTTCCTATATGGGTGCTTTACTTACTTTGGACTTTCAAAGCAAATTAGGACTTGGTTATCATTTCTCTGGTATAAATTGGGACTACGGTAATAGAGATGGGAAAGATATTATAGAAAATTACTTGTATTATAATAAGTATTTTGATTCTTTAGATTTTGAAAGCCGTATTGGCTCTTTGCAACTTAGACATCCTGTAGGACCTGCTTCTGTTAGAAACGAAGGTCCTTTTCAACTAGGAAGAAGCGGAAAAGGCTTTGATATTTATTTGGGAACTAAGTTTAAAGGGTACAAAATTGGATTTTTATATGAGGAAATATATGACAAAAGATATGATTACAATGATATAAGAACGGGCATTTTAGTAAAGTTTGGTGAAAGTTCTGTAACAGAAGCTCTTGGTAAAGTAAGGTTTGACTATACAAGAGCACCTCAAGGCTTTGGAGCACACGTTACTATAAAAGAAGATGAGTTCGGCTATAACAATTCAATAGATACAAGCAAATATGAACTAATTGGAGAAAGTCAAAATTTACGAGTTACAACTTATTGGCAAAATGGACAAAGCAGAAATTTTTATGAACATAATGTCTCTAGTTGGGGAAAAACGAGTGAAATTGTAGAAGTAGAAGTTCTTCCTTGGTATTTAACTATAGAGTCTCTTGTAAGTCCTCATACAGATTTTTCCTCTAAAGAAGCTCTTGCAACTTGGGAAAAACATAGACAAGGACCTGCTGAACTTAATCAAAAAGTGTTTTATAAATATTATAAAAAAAAGTAGAAAATTATTTCTACTTTTTTGCATCTATATTCCTCCAATAAACTACATCTTCAAAATTAATATGGTCAAACTCTTCGTATTTCCCATTGTAAGAAATTTTTATTCCATCTACCCATTTACCAGTATAATCTCTTTGCAAAAGACTTTCTACTATTGATAGTTTGGTAGAAAAAGCACCTAGACTACCTTGAAAATAAGGATACCAACTATCTTTTTCATTAGTATCTGCTAAATTAAAATAAGCTATCTTTTGGTTCCCTTCGTTTTTAATTTCCAAAAACTCTATTTTTTTATTTTCAAAATTTTCTTTGGAAAGAGTGTTAATTAAGACCTTTAACTTATCTTCTAAAGAAAGACTCTTTTTTATTTCAATTTGAGATTTAATTCCTATTTCCTCAGTCTGTACGTTTAAAGAATAAATATTTAACTTTTCTTTTCTTGTTGAAAAAAATAATATAGCTAATACACTTATCAAAATTATTGGGATTAATAAAAAGAATTTTTTCATATACTCACTCCATTTTATATTCGTTATACCAAAAAGGTTTCAAAAAATCGAAAAAGCACGTTGTATAATAGTTAACTCAAGTTAGTTATTTTTATTTACGGAAGATTCAAAAAATAGTTTAGCCTTTTACAAAAAAAGTGTTTCTTCAGTTCTTTTTTAAATCCTCTACTTAGTATAAAAAACAAAGGAGCTTGAGAAGTTACTTCTTCTTCTCCAACTCCTTTATCATTTCATCTCTGGTTTTAATAAGTTCTGTTAAAAAATCATCTTTACTATTGGTATTGGGTTTTCCTAAAGTAAGCTTCCCTTCACTTAACCATTTAGAAATTAGTTTTCTACTAATACCAGTTTCTTTTGTAAGTTCATCTATGGTAAAATTTCTGTTAAAATTATCCATAATGTGATTTCTTACTCTTCTAAACTGTTTTTCTTCTTCTTCAATCATTTGCAAAAGATAATTTTTTTTATCCATTTTATTCCTCTTCCAGTTCTTTCAAAACCATTTCATAGTGTTTTAGAACTTCTTCAAATTTAACTAAATTTCCTTGAAATTCATAAACCTCAATAAAATCTTCTAGCATTCTGCACCTCTACTTATGTTTTTTCACTTATTATAGTTTCGGCATTTTAATAAATTTATTTATGTTTTTCACTTAAATTATTTGATTGTTTTTGAATCCATACAAATTATACATCCATGCCTAATCTCTTAAACTTTATTAATGTCACAATTAATTTTATTAAGTATTTTTATAAAAAAATTAAAATCATGATTAAAATATTAATTTTAATTAACTTTAAATTAATTTTATGAATAACTTTGTTAACTTTATTTAAAAATATATTGACTTTATCAAAAAAATGTAATATAACTTTAACAGAATAAGAAATACCACATAAGGAGGAATATGAAAAAAGAAGTAATAGGATTTTGTCCCATTTGTAACTCTAAGTTTCAGGTAAGTAAACTTAGTTGCCATCATTGCCACACTTCCTTAGAAGGAAGTTTCGAACTTTCCAAATTTGACTATTTAACAGTAGAACAAAAATATTTTGCTGAGATATTTATAAAAAATAGGGGCAATATAAAAGAAATCGAGAAAGAATTAGGTATATCTTACCCAACTGTAAGAAAAAATCTTGATACAATTATTCTTGCACTGGGCTACAGTCTAAATAATGAAGGCGATGATGAATCTGGTTCAAAAAAAGAAATTCTCGATAAGTTAAATAAAGGTGAAATATCTGCTGAAGAAGCTATTGAACTTTTGAATAAAAAAGGTTAGGGATTTTATGGATGAAAAAATGTTAATATTGAAAATGCTAGAACAAGGAAAAATAAATGCCGAAGAAGCTTATAAACTCCTTATGGCAATAGAAAGCAAAAAAGAAACATATTCAAAGACCAAACATCACGATAGACATAGTTACAATAACAAAAAATCTTATTTATCTATAACCTTAGAAAAAGAAAATGGAGAAAAATCCGACGTTCGTATCCCAATATCCATAGCACGTATGGGGCTCAATGCTGGTTCAAAATTTTCTTCTCAATTAAACGGGCTAAATATCAATGAAATAATAAATTCTCTAGAACAAAGTGGCGAAGCTTTTGTTGTTAATAATGGAAAAAACGAAACAATTATTTTAAAATTAGTTTAAAGGAGTGATTTTATGTTTTTCGGTATTATACTTTTAATTATTGGAATTTCTATACTTCTTCCCAAAATACCTATTTTTAATATATTTTTAGGAGGATTCTTAATTTTATTTGGGCTAAGTATGTTTTTGGGAAAAGATATTAAAAACATGATAGGTTATAACAAAAAAAATCTAACAGTTTTTAGTGAAAATACTTTTATCTATAATGATGATGAAAAAGAATATATTACTATATTTGGAAGTTCAAAATTAGACATAGATAAAGTAAATATTAATAAGAATAAAAAAGTAGAAATAATTAGTATTTTTGGAAATAGCGAAGTAAATGTTAACAAAAATATTAATTATAAAATTAAATCAACAACTCTTTTCGGTTCAACACATTTACCCCAAAATCAAACTGAAGGCTTTGGAGAATTAGATGATAAATCTAAAGCTTTTAACGAAAATCAGCTTTATGTGGAATTTAAGGTAGTATCTCTATTTGGAAATGTAGATATCAAGGAGGTTATGTAATGAGATTCGAACTTCATTTTGATGAGTATAAATCACTGATACGTAATTTTGATTTTACAAATTTTGCTTATTTTTTCATAGGTTTAGCTGCTGGAATATCTGTATTTTTCACATATAAATACTTAGTTTCTAAAAAATAGGAGGAACAAATGAGAATTATTTTTGGATTATTATTTTTAGCATGGGGTTCATCAATTATTTTTGATTTTGATTTTAACTTTTTTAAATACTTATTCCCATTATTTTTAATAGGAATAGGTATAGATATAATATTTAAAGACAATGAGTGTTACAAAAAATATAAGAGAGAAAAAAAAGAGAAAAAATATTCTAAAAAATTTGAAAAACATGAAGAAACAATGAAAACAGTAAATGACGAAAAAGAGGAGGACCTTCATGAATAGAAGAACGTTTGTAGGAATTTTGATAATATTATGGGGAATTAGCTTTTTAATCCCTTTCCCAATAGGAAAAATCGCCCTAGGTTTAATCTTTTGTTATATTGGTTATATGATAATTTTTGGAAAAAAAGACAATTTCTTTAAAAATGTAATTTGCAAAAAAAATATAAATGCTAAAGATAATATTTTTACAACATCAGAAACCAAATGTCAAGATAAAGGTGATTACAATGTAATTTTTGGTTCTTGCGATTATGTTATAGATAATGATTCCCAAGACTGTGAAATAAACGTAGTTTTTGGTTCAGCAGACATTAATATTCTTACAGAAAGACCTATTGAAATAAAAGCAGAAGCTGTGTTTTCTACTATTAATTTACCAAATGGCAATAGAATTTCCTTTGGAGATAGCATTTACAAAGCCGGTGGAATAGGAGAACCTCTTACAGTTAAAGTCTCTTCTGTTTTTGCCTCAGTTGATATAAGAAAAATTTAGGCTATGTTCCAGTTAGTTGTAGGGTTCGGGGCGACAGCCCCGTAATTTCACACCCAATCGTCCACGCCTTTGGCGTGGACGATTGGGTGTAGCCTAAGTAGATACTCAATTTTAATAAAAATCTACAGTTAAATACAACAGAACCAAATAAAAAATTGATATTTTACGTTTTTTACTATAAAATTAAAGTAACTACTTAGATTGAAGATTATGGAACCTTCTCCAAACACCATAAAACAAAAATGAAATTATTTATCAAATTATACCTGAATAGTAATAATTAAATAAAATAGTTATATTAAAGGAGTCAAAAATGAGCAGAACTTTTTTCGGAGCAAAATGTGATATTTATATAGGAACTGGTGCAGGTAAAAATTTACTAGAGGAAATGGAAAAAGCTACTGAAGAAATAAAAATTATTTCTCCTTACTTAAGTCCTAGCCTTGTAAATGACTTAATCTATCTTCATCATCAAGGGAAAAAAATCAATCTAATAACCATTAATGATATTGAAGATACTAAAGATAAAGAAAACATAAGACGCCTAATTAAGCAAGTTAAAATAACAGATAAAAATGCCGAAGTCTTGAGAAAAAAATGGCTTTCCATCACTAAAATTCTTCTATCTCTCATTATACTTATAACAATTTCTACTATACTTGCTTATGTTATAAATAAAGATTTAAGATTTTTTTATTTAGTTGTTCCTTTAACTCTTTTTGTATTAATAAGTAAATTTTATAATGAAAAAATCAATAGCCTAAAAATCTATTCCTATGAGTATGTTCCTTTATTTCCTTTTAAAGTTCTTTTGCAACCAGAAGAAGGAAGTAAAAATCACAGATTAAACCTTCATAGCAAAATTTATATTATTGACAATAAGATTGCATATCTTGGAAGTCTTAATTTTACTCATTTTGGTACAAAATTAAATCACGAAACCAGCATAAGGACTACAGATAGAAATTCCATACTTTATATTAATTCTGAATTTGACAGCCTTCTTAATAATGAATATTACGAAAAAAGAGACCTTCAAGAATGGGGAAAAACTTTATATGATGAGCCAATAAATTAAAAAACGCCTAGGCGCTTTTTAATTTATTATATCTTTTTCTATTTCAACCACTTGGCCTAATTCAAGGCTCTCTAAATTAAGTTTTCCAAAACTAAGTCTTTTTAAAAAAACGACTTCATTTCCAACAGCTTTTAGCATTTCTTTTACTTGATGATATTTACCTTCCGTTATAGTAAGTTCAATTATTTTATTCTCTACTTTTTTCACTTTTGCATCTTTAGTAAAATATCCATCTAAAATTGTAACGCCTTTTTCTAGTTTTTCTATAGCTTCATCATTAATTTCATCACGCAAATGAACTTCATAGGTCTTGTCTACATGTTTTTTCGGTGATAATAGTTCATGAGCAAATTTCCCGTCATTGGTAAAAAGAAGTAAACCCTCTGTATCCTTATCAAGTCTTCCAACTGGGAACAGGTCTTTTTTTATAACAAAAGATGGTAAAAGCTCCATTACTGTTTTTTCTTTCAAATCTTCTGTAGCTGTTATGTAACCTTGAGGTTTATTCATAATATAATATCTAAATTCTTTATACTCAAGTTTTTTACCCTTATATGTTACAGTATCTTTTGCTAAATCTATATGCTCCTTTGGACTTTTAATTATTTTTTCATTTACTTTTACAAAACCTTTACCCAAAATATCTTTAACTTCACTTCTACTACCAATACCACATTCAACTAAAAATTTATCTAAACGCATAATTATCCTTTCAAATTCTTTTTTATTATTAACTCTGGCTTCCTCTGAGGGGAAATTACGGAACTTTTCCCAAAACCCCATAAAAACAAAATAATTGAATTTATTTGTTTGTTATATCTGATTAATAATTACATTATAGAATAAATAAAGCAACATTTCAATTTATATTTAACTCTAGATATTTTTCTAATATTTTGATACTTTTTAATCCTTTTGTTTACAATATTTTACAGCTATGATAAAATATTGAAGAGGTGAATTATGAATAAACAACATGAAAAAATGGGTACTGAAAAAGTATCAAAATTATTATTTAGCTTTTCTTTGCCTGCTGTAGCAGGTATGATGGTTAATGCTTTATATAACATTGTAGATAGAATCTATATTGGAAATATAAAGGGTATCGGTAATCTAGCTATAGCAGGGGTTGGAGTAGTCTTTCCTCTAATGATTATATCCTTTGCCTTTGCAATTATGACTGGACTTGGAGCTGCAACTAACATTTCAATCAATCTTGGTCAAAAAAATAAAGAAAGAGCAGAAAAATATTTAGGAACTGCCACAAGTTTTGGATTTATTGTAGGAATTATCCTAACTATTCTTACACTTGTTTCTTTAGACAAAATAGTTTATTTTCTTGGAGCAAGTGCTCAATCTGGCATCTATGCTATAGAGTATATGAAGGTTATTGCACTAGCTTTTCCAATAACTATAGTAGGATATATCACAAATGCTGCCATAAGGTCTGACGGTAAACCAAAGTTCTCTATGTTTACACTTCTCATAGGTGCAATTATAAATATCGTTCTTGATCCTATTTTCATTTTTGGTTTGAATATGGGAGTTCGTGGAGCTGCTATAGCTACAGTTATTTCTCAAGTAATTTCTGCTGTATGGACTATATACTATTTCAAATCAAAATTTAGTGTAATTAAACTTAAAAAAGAAAATTTGAACCTAGATAAAGAGATTATAAAAAGTATATGCCTAGTTGGTCTTGGCCCTTTTGCTTTACAATTAGGTCAAAGTTTGGTGTTTTTCCTGTTAAATAGCACTTTGAAAAGACTTGGAGGAGACCCTGCTGTGGGAGCTATGACTATAGTAAACAGTATAGTTTCATTCCTTATAATGCCTGTATTTGGTATCAATCAAGGACTTCAACCCATTGCTGGTTACAATTACGGAGCAAAAAAATATGATAGGGTTAGAGATGCTCTAAAAACAGCTATATTAGCTGCAAGCTTCTTAACTTGCACAGGATTTTTAATGATACAACTTTTTTCCAAAAATATTATTCATGTATTTTCAAGAAATCCAGAGCTTGTAGAACTTAGTTCTTATGGATTAAAAATGACTACACTTATGTTACCAATAATTGGTTTCCAGATTGTTTCAGCCGTATATTTCCAAGCTGTTGGAAAGTCAAAAACAAATTTATTTTTAAGTATATCAAGACAAATTCTTTTCCTTATACCAATTATGCTGGTTCTTTCTTCTATGTTTGGTATAAAAGGTGTTTGGATTGCAGCGCCTGTAGCGGATTTCTTAGCCTTTATGGTTACTTTCTACTTTATAAGAAAAGAAATGTCGTTATTAAAAGTTTAATATTCATAGTTTTTAATTATTCAGATACATCCAATCGACCACGCCAGTCGGCGTGGACGATTGGATGGGAGATTACAGAGTGTTGCCCCGAACCCCAAACAAAAAAATTAAGTTTATTTATCTAATTGTGTCTAACGTAATAATATTTTTTATTTTAAAGAGCCTTTGGCTCTTTTTTTTAAACTAAACTTCACAAGATATCGTAAAAATATTTAGACAAAGGCTTATTAACTATGTTATAATACCTAAGATATTCTATATAATGGGGGAAGTTTATGTTAGATTTGATTAAAATAGTAGCCGACCAATTAGCACTTCCAAAAACTAGTGTGGAAAACACAGTTAAACTTTTGGACGAAGATGCAACAGTACCTTTTATCGCCAGATATAGAAAGGAAGTAACTGGTTCTCTTGACGAAGAACAAATAAGAAATATTGAAGAAAAAATAAATTATTTGCGTAATCTTGAAAAAAGAAAAGAAGAAGTAATTAGACTTATTGAGGAACAAGGAAAACTTACTGATGAATTAAAAGTTTCCATTGAAGCTTCTGTAAAACTTCAAGAAGTAGAAGATTTATATTTGCCTTATAAGAAAAAGAAAAAAACTAAAGCAGATATTGCAAAGGAACAAGGCCTTGAGCCCTTAGCTAATTTCATTCTTAGTGCAAATAATGTAGAAGATATTAAAAAAGAAGCTGAAAAATTTATTAGTGAAGACCTAACAAATATAGACTTAGCTATTGAAGGAGCTAAACTTATCCTAGCTCAAAACCTCTCTGAATCTGCAAAATACAGGGAATCTCTTAGAGAAAGAATGATTAAGTTTGCTGTAATTTCTAGCTCACTAATAGAAAAAAATAAAACAAAAGATGAAAAACAAGTTTATAAAGATTATTATTCTCATGAAGAAAAAGTAAGTTTTATTGCTTCACATAGGACTCTTGCTCTTAATAGAGGAGAAAAAGAAGATATTTTGAGAATTTCTATAAAATTTGATGAAAAAACAAGAGAATTTGTAAATATAGAAGGACTTATAATTTTAGGAAACAGAAAAATCGAAAGTTTCATGAGAGAAATTGTAATAGACTCTCTTGATAGACTTATTTTGCCTTCTATAGAAAGAGAAGTAAGAAATATTCTTACTGAAAAAGCAGAAATTGATTCAACTAAAATATTCAAAGAAAACCTTAAAAACTTACTTATGCAACCACCTCTTAAGGAAAAAGCAATCCTTGGTCTTGACCCTGGATTTAGAACAGGGTGCAAAACTGTAGTAATTAATAAAAATGGGTTTTTTGAACTTGATGATGTACTTTATTTGGTAGAAGCTATGCACCATCCTAAGCAACTAGAAGATGCAAAGAATAAAATATTAAAATACATAGAAACTTACAAAATTGACATTATTGCCATTGGAAACGGTACTGCTTCTAGAGAAACAGAAAGTTTTGTTGCTGGTATCCTTAAAGAATGTAAAAGAAAAGTTTTCTATATAATAGTAAATGAAGCAGGAGCTTCGGTTTATAGTGCTTCAAAACTTGCAGCAGAAGAGTTTCCAAACCTTGATGTTACTGCAAGAGGAGCTATATCTATCGCAAGAAGAATACAAGACCCTCTAGCAGAACTTGTAAAAATTGACCCAAAATCTATAGGTGTAGGAATGTATCAACATGACCTTAACCAAAAAAACTTGGAAGAGTCTTTGGGAGATGTTATTGAATCTGTTGTTAATAATGTTGGAGTCAATGTAAATTCAGCTTCTTGGGCACTTTTATCTTATGTGTCAGGTATTAAGAAAAATATAGCTAAAAATATTGTAGATTATAGACAAGAAAATGGAAACTTCAAAAAAAGAAGTGACCTAAAAAAAGTTAAAGGTCTTGGAGATAAAGCTTACACTCTTTGTGCTGGTTTTATAGTTGTTCCTGAAGGAGATAATCCCCTAGACAATACTATAATCCATCCAGAATCTTATGAAATAGCAAAAGCACTTTTAAAAGAAGTAAGCTTAGATCTTAAGGATTTGGAAAACAGAGAAAAGGTAGCAAAAGCCTTAGAAGGATTTAAGGTAGAAGAATTTGCAGATAAAAATTCCTATGGTAAAGAGACAACAAAGGATGTTTATGAGGCTCTTTGCAAAGATAGAAGAGACCCTAGAGACAGTATCCCTCAACCTTTACTAAAATCAGATATCTTAAAAATCGAAGATTTAAAAGAGGGAATGGATTTAGAAGGAACAGTTAGAAATGTTACAAACTTCGGTGCTTTTATAGATATTGGTTTAAAAAATGATGCACTTTTACATATATCAGAATTCCCTACAAGAATAAATGACTTACTTGGAGTACTTGCCGTTGGAGATATAATAAAAGTTAAGGTTAAAGGTGTAGAGCTTGAAAGAGGAAGGGTATCATTAACTAAAAAGGGGTTATAAAATGAATATCAAAAGAAATTCCTTAATGCTTAAATCAATTTTATATAATGATATTGCCATAATTTTAAGTGCATTTTTTGTATTTTTTACTATATCCTTTATACTTCTTAATAGTAATACTAAAAAAATGCCTGCTCTACTTGAGGATTCTAGTGTAAAAATAATGAATTCCTATGAACATTTTGTTAGTAGCTTAGAAGATAATCTAAACGAAGTGGTAAATAACGGAGATTATAATTTCTATTTGTCAAAAATTGATGAAATAAATGAAACTGAAAAGAGACTTATTGAATTTACAGAATCTAAGCCTAAAGAAAATTTTACTCTTTATAAAATGTCTGATGACTTTCTTGGAATTGTTAAAAACAAACTTGAAAAAAATGAAAATTATATGCAAAATTCCTTAGGGGTTTCTATTGTAGATGAGTATGGAGACATCATTGTTGAGAGCTTTTCTTTCCAAGGGGATCAAGGTATATATACTTTAATTAATGATAATAAGGACTTAAATAATTTTAAAAAAAATATAGCTTCCAGAGCTAACTATAGTTATTTTGATTATATTGCTGAGACTGATGAAATAGTCCTCAGAACTTTTGTCAAAGTAAAAAGTAATTTTAAAAATGTCAAGTATGTGGTTATGACCACTTTGATTGGAAGCGACTTCTTAGAAAAACTAAGAGAATATGTAAGTTTAGATAAGGGCATAAAGATTTTTGTACTTTTCAACGGTGTTTACATTGATGGCGAACTAAACATTGACAAGGGGAAAACTTTTTTCCCAAGTATGGGTTTTGTATATAATAAAAATGCAAAAACTCTTGAAGAAAAAAGTATAGGTGGTAAATTGTATTCACTTTCCTATGCAAGAATTAAAGATAGTAATGATAAAGTCATTGGACTTATTGGTTTAGCAATGCCTAAATATTTTATCTTTGATTTTACATTTAGAGACTATCTATTAGCAATAAGTATTGTATTTGCCCTACTTTCATTAATCTCTTATGTTTTTGGTAAAATTTATAGAAAACAATTTGCACCAATTCAAGAATTGACAAAGATTAGTAAAGAAATAGCAAATGGTAATTTTGAAGTTAATATAAAAGTTCGTGCTGAAGGTGAAGTTAGGGAACTTGCTGATGCCTTAAAAAACACAGTAAAACTAATTAGAACCACTCAAAAAGACTTATTGGATGACAACGAGAGGCTCAAAGAAAAATTAAAAAGAACTACTATGATTGAAAAATTATTACTTAATATACACAGCGAAGATAATGTTGACAATATTGTATTTTTCATATTAGGAGCTATAACATCAGAAGTTGGTCTTGATTATGGGAGAGCAATATATTTAGAATATGATTCTGAACAAGAAGTTCTCCGAGGTAAAAGTTCTTCTACAAACCTCAAATTTATTGATAATGAAAATGAATTTTTTAAATTTCAAAGTGGCTTAAAACTTCATTCTGAATCTCTGGATAAAGTCGTAAAACTTATTAATCTTGATTTAGACGATAACATTGTGGCTGAAAGTTTTAAGAAATGCGAAATAATTCATCACAATGATAGAGGGTTTAAATTTAATCTAGGAAGTGATTTATTAACAAGTTTAGGGCTAAATAATTTTACATTATTCCCAATTTTTACAGCTAAAAAAAGCTATGGTATTATTATAATTGACCAAAGTATGGAAAAGAAAAATAACCATGAAGATGATAAAGAATTATTAAATTTATTATCCATGAATATTTCTATACATCTAAAAAATAAAGAACTAGAAAAAGAAAAATTAAATTCAGAAAAAGATACTACGATTTCTTATCTAAGCTCAAAGATACTTAGAGAAATTCAAATTCCAAGCGAAAGTATAAAAGATATTATAGAAGAATACAATAAAAGTGATTATATTTCAAAAGATAAGATTTTTAAAATTTATAAAAGTATCAACAAGATAAATAATCTAAGTACAGCTGTTTTGGAATATGCTGATTTATCTTCTTATAATTTTGAAAAGCTTGATTTGAAGGAAATTGTAGATAGAAGTATAGAAAATATAAAACCTATGCTAAAAAATAGCGTTATTGAATTATCAAAATTATATACTCATAAAAATACAGTAATTGCTAATGGCTCAAAGCTAGAAACAGCTATTACACAAATACTTATAAATGCCATGGAATCTGTTGATAAAATTGGTGGAAGACTAAATGTGACAACAAAAAATAAGTCAGGTGGAGTTCAAATCAAGATTACTGACAATGGTGTAGGGATAGAAGAGAAAAATATGAAAAAAATATTTGATCCTTTTATAAGTACCAAAGGTTCTTCTGGACTTGGGCTTGCAATAGCTAAAAAAATTATTGGAGAACATAGTGGGGAACTAAGAATAAAATCTGAACCTAACAAAGGAACTGAAGTTAGAATACTTTTAAACATATATGAGGAGGAATAAAATGCAAGAAAAAGAGTTAGACTATGGAAAAACACTTAACCTTCCAAAAACTAGCTTTAATATGAAGGCTAATTTACCAAACAAAGAGCCTGAAATACTAAAAGAATGGAAAGAAAAAGATATTTACAAAAAGTCATTAGAAGGCAAAACTAAAAAATTCATGTTACATGATGGACCACCTTATGCTAATGGAAATATTCATATAGGTCATGCTTTAAACAAAATTTTAAAAGATATAATACTAAAATATAAAAGATTGCAAGGCTTTGAAGCTCCTTATATACCTGGATGGGATACTCATGGACTTCCTATAGAAATGAAAGTTGCTGAAGAACTTGGAGATAAAATAAAAGAAATGTCAGCACTTGAAATAAGACAAGAATGTACTAAATATGCAAAAAAATGGGTGCAAACTCAAAAAACATCTTTTATTAGACTTGGAATTTTGGGAGAATGGGATAATCCATATCTAACTCTTAATCCTGAGTATGAAGCAAAACAATTAGAAGTTTTTAAAGAATTATACTTAAATGGTTATGTATTTAAAGGACTTAAGCCAATTTACTGGTCACCAGTAAGCCAAACAGCTCTTGCTGAAGCTGAGATTGAATATAAAGATGTAGTTTCTCCGTCAATCTATGTAAAAATGATGGCAAATGCTGATTTACTTGCTAAACTTGGAGTAGAAGAAGCTGGAGTAGTAATCTGGACAACAACTCCTTGGACTTTACCTGCAAATATGGCTATATGTTTAAATGCTGAATTTGAATACGGTCTTTATAAAACTGAAAAAGGTAACTTAGTTCTTGCAAAAGAATTAGCAAATAAAGCCTTTGCTGAAATGGGAATTAAAGAGTCTGAACTTCTTAAAGAATTTAAAGGAAATGAATTAGAAAAATTAACTTATTCTCATCCTTTCTTAGATAGAAAAGGGCCAATTATTTTGGGAGACCACGTAACTCTTGAAGCAGGTACAGGTTGTGTACATACAGCTCCAGGACACGGTCAAGATGACTATGTTGTTGGAACAAAATACGGTATAGAAGTTGTTTGTCCTGTAGATAATCATGGACATTTAACTGAAGAAGCTGGAGAAAAATTTGCTGGTTTATTCTATAAAAAAGCAAACAAAGAAATTGCTAACCACCTAGAAAGTACTGGACATTTACTAAAATATAGCGAATTTACACATTCATATCCACATGATTGGAGATCAAAAACTCCTGTAATATTCAGAGCTACAGAGCAATGGTTTGTAAGAGTAGAAGGGTCTGATATTAGACAAAATGCGCTAGATGCTCTAAAAAATGTAGAGTTTGTACCAGCATGGGGAATAAACAGAATATCTTCTATGATAGAAAATAGACCTGACTGGTGTATCTCTAGACAAAGAACTTGGGGAGTTCCAATTCCTATATTCTATAATAACAAAACAGGAAAAGAAATATTTGAAACTGAAATCATAGATAAAGTAATCTCTTTGGTTAAAGTTCAAGGCTCTGGAGCATGGGTAAAATATTCTGCTGAAGAGTTAATCGGTGAAGAATTATTAGAAAAATATAACTTAAAAGGTGTTGAACTTAGAAAAGAAACAAATATAATGGATGTTTGGTTTGATTCGGGAGTTTCTCATAGAGGAGTTCTTGATGCAAGAGAAGGACTTTACAGACCTGCTGATTTATATCTTGAAGGTTCAGACCAACATAGAGGATGGTTCCAAACATCACTTCTTACTTCAATAGGAAGTACAAAAGACGCTCCATACAAAAAAATTCTTACTCATGGATTTGTTAATGACGGAGAAGGAAGAAAAATGTCTAAATCTGTAGGAAACGTCGTTTCTCCAGAAGATGTAATAAAAGTATATGGTGCAGATATTTTAAGGCTTTGGTGTGCTTCTGTAGATTACAGAGATGACGTAAGAATATCAGATGTACTTCTAAAACAAATGGCTGAAGCTTATAGAAGAATTAGAAATACGGCAAGATACATCTTAGGAAATATTTCTGATTTTGACCCTGCAAAAGACAGAGTAGCTTATGAAGATATGAGTGAAATTGACAAGTGGGCAGTTCATAAACTTGAAACTTTGAAAAACAGTGTCACTGTAAACTACGATAAATTTGAGTTTTATAATCTTTTCCACGAAATTCATTATTTTGCTGGAGTAGATATGTCTGCTTTCTATCTTGATATAATAAAAGATAGATTATACACAGAAAAACTTGATTCTAAAGAAAGAAGAGCTGCTCAAACAGTTATGTTTGATACTTTAACAGCTCTTATAAAAATGATATCTCCTGTTTTATCTTTTACAGCAGAGGAAATCTGGGCAACTATGCCAGCTGTAGCTAGAGATGCAGAATCAGTTCATTTATCTTCTTGGTATAATGAAAATCCTCAATTTATAAATAATGAATTGGGAGCAAAATGGGATAAAATAATCAAACTTAGAAAAGAAGTAAACAAAGTTCTTGAAAAAGCAAGACAAGGTGAAAATAGAATAATCGGAAATTCCCTTGATGCCGAAGTAACTTTAGTTCTTTCTAATGAAGAATATAAAGATTTAGCAACTGAAACTGAGCTTCTTGAAATGGTATTTATTGTTTCTAAATTAAGTTTTGGAAATAATACTGATGATACCTTTACAGAATCTGAAGAATTAAAAGGAATTTTTGTAAAAGTAACTCATGCACCTGGAGAAAAATGCGAAAGATGTTGGAAATACTCTGAAGAGTTAGGAACTCATGTAGAACACCCAACAACTTGTCCAAGATGTACAGGAGTTTTAGTTAATAATTAATAGTTAATAATTAATAGGGTTTGTAGGGGTTTGCCGGTGGCAAACCCGAGTAAAATAATTTTATTGAAATCCTATTTGTAGTTGACCACAATAGTGTTTCCCATCGGGAAACCCCTACAAATCATACTCATTCATTGAAAATTTTACTTAATTTGATGTAATTTTAAGAATTTTATCATAAAAACCTTAAAAGAGAAGGGGACGTATCCCCTTCAACCCCAAGTAAATAGGTTTTTGTCAAATATACGGGGTTGAGCATCCCATGTTCACGGGTTTGGGCAGAGCCCAAAATACTTTTGCTAAAAATAGGAGAAAATCATGCTATTTTACCTAATAATAGGAGGTCTACTTTTATTAGACCAAATTACCAAAGCATTAATACATAATAATTTCCTTGAAGGCGATACTCTTCCAATAATCAACGAATTTTTTCATTTGACTTATGTTCAAAATAGAGGAGTTGCTTTTGGATTTATGCAAGGGAGATTACCAATAATTAACCTTATAAGTATAAGTGCTGTTTTATTTATGATTTATTATTTAATAAAAAATAAGAATAATAACAAAACCTTAGAAAACTATTCTTGGCTTTTTATTATTTCAGGAGCTTTAGGAAATATATTAGACAGAATCTTTAGAGGTTTTGTAGTGGATATGATAGACTTCAGAGGTATTTGGACTTATATATTTAATTTTGCTGATATTTATATAAATATTGGAGTATTTTTAATGATACTAAATACTATTATGGAAGAAAGAGAAAAAAAAAGAGGAGGAACCAAATAAATGACATTTCAAGCTATGATACTTGCTCTTCAAAATTTCTGGAATTCAAAAGGGTGTGCCATTAGTAACCCTTATGATATAGAAACAGGAGCAGGAACTTTTAACCCAAATACATTTTTAATGAGCCTTGGACCTGAGCCTTGGAACATAGCCTACGTAGAACCATCAAGAAGACCAAAGGATGGAAGATACGGAGAAAATCCAAACAGAGTTTACCAACATCATCAATTCCAAGTAATTATGAAACCAAGTCCTGACAATATTCAAGAACTATATCTTGATTCTTTAAAAATGCTAGGAATAGATCCTACTAAACATGATATAAGATTTGTAGAAGATGACTGGGAGTCACCGACTTTAGGAGCTTGGGGATTAGGTTGGGAAGTTTGGCTAGACGGGATGGAAGTAACTCAGTTTACTTATTTCCAACAAGTTGGAGGACTTGAACTTGAATCAGTTCCTGTTGAAATAACTTATGGTCTTGAAAGACTTGCTATATATATTCAAGGAAAAGATAATATATATGATTTGGAGTGGACTGAAGGAGTAAAATACGGAGATATGAGACTTCAAATGGAATATGAATTTTCAAAATATTCTTTTGAAATAGCAGATAGAGAAGCTCACTTTACTTGGTATGATATGTTTGAAAAAGAAGCAAATAGAGCTCTTGATGCAGGACTTGTTTATCCTGCTTATGATTATGTATTGAAATGCTCACATATATTTAATGTTCTTGACGCTAGAGGCGCTATTTCTGTTACAGAAAGACAGTCTTATATTTTGAGAGTAAGAGACCTTGCAAAAAAATGTGCTGAAGTATTTGTGGAAAACAGAAGAAAACTTGGTTTCCCTTTACTAAAAAAAGAGGGAAAGTAGGAGGAGAATAGTTTGAATATATTATTAGAAATTGGAATGGAAGAAATTCCAGCTAGATTTTTGAAACCTAGTTTAGATGATATTAAAAATTATATAGAAAAAACGCTTAAAGAACAAAGAATTGCCTTTGGAGAAGTTGTTACTAAAGGAACTCCAAGAAGACTTTTACTTGAAGTAAAAGATCTTTCTGGTAAACAAGAAGACTTAGATGAAACAAATATAGGACCTGCTAGAACAGTTGCTTTTAATGATGATGGGCAACCTACAAAAGCTTGTCTTGGGTTTGCAAAATCTCAAAATGTAGAAGTAACAGACCTTGAAATTATTGATAATGGTAAAGGTGAATATATTGCTGTAAAAAAATTCCTAAAGGGAAAAAATACAGAAGAAATACTTCCAAATATATTAAAAGAACTAATTTTATCTTTAAACTTCCCAAAATCTATGAGATGGGGACTTAAAAAATTCAAATTTGCAAGGCCTTTAAGATGGATAGTAGCTCTTGCAGATGACAAAGTTATAAACTTTGAAGTAGAAGGTGTTAAAAGTGGTAAAGTAACTAGAGGTCATAGATTCTTTGGAAAGCCAGAATTTGAGGTAAATTCAATAGAAGACTATTATGATAAAGTTAGAGAAAACTATGTTATTGTTGATATTGAAGAAAGAAAAGAAAGCATAGTTAATCAAATAAATGCTAGATGTGTAAAAAATAACGAGAAAGTTCACATTGAGGATTGGTTATTAGATGAAGTTACAAACCTTGTTGAATATCCATATCCCTTAGTTGGAAGTTTTAATACTGAGTTTTTAGAAGTTCCTCAAGAAGTTCTTATTATTTCAATGCAAGTACACCAAAGATATTTTCCTATTTTAGATGAAAATGGAAAATTACTACCTAAATTTGTTGTAGTTAGAAATGGTATAGAAGATTCTGAACAAGTTAAAAGAGGAAATGAAACAGTTATTGGTGCAAGACTTAGTGATGCTAGATTCTTCTACAATGAAGACTTGAAAAAGAATATGGAAGAATTTGTTGAAAGCTTAAAAACTGTTGTATTCCAAAAAGATTTAGGAACAATTTATGCAAAAGTAGAAAGAAGTAAAAAAATAGCTGAACATCTTGTAAAAGAATTACATTCTGATAAACTTGATTCAGTTCTTAGAACAGTTCATCTTGCAAAAGCAGACCTTATGTCAAATATGATTGGGGAAAAAGAGTTTACTAAACTTCAAGGATTTATGGGACATCAATATGCTATGGTTGCTGGAGAAGATAAACATGTTGCTCTTGGAATAGAAGAGCACTATTTACCTAGATTCCAAGGAGATAATCTTCCTACGACTTTTGAAGGAGCTATAACAGGAATTTCTGATAAGCTAGATACTCTCGTTGGATGTTTTGGTGTGGGACTTATTCCAAGTGGTTCAAAAGACCCTTATGCCTTAAGAAGAGCTACACAAGGAATAGTAAGTGTAATGCTTAATTCTAAACTTAATATTTCTATAAAAGCTCTTATAGAGAAATCTTTAGAAATTTATGAAGAAAATTCTATATTAAAAGCTTCAAAAGAAGAAGTTCGTGCAAATGTATATGAGTTTTTTAAACAAAGAGTTATAAATTTACTTGTGGAAAAAGGTTATAAAAAAGATATAGTAAATGCAGTAGTTAATGTATCTTTTGATAATGTTGTAGAAGTTGAAGAAAAAGTAAAAACTCTTGAAAAAGTAAGTATAGAAACTGAATTTGAAGAAATTGTGAATTTACTAAAAAGAGTTGGAAATATAATTAAAGACAGTAATGAAACTAATATAGATTCAGCTTTACTTAAAGAAGATGCAGAAAAAGCTCTTTATGATTTCTCAAAAAATTTTGAAGAAAAATCAAAAACTGAATTATCTAACAATAATTACGAGAAATACTTTAAAAATATCCTAGCTGGAAAAGAAGTAATAAATAGTTTCTTTGATAATGTAATGGTTATGGATAAAGACGAAAATATTAAAAATAATAGAATAGCTTTACTTAAAAATCTAGACAATGCATTTAAACTTGTTGCAGATATTAAAGTTATTGACTAAAATAAAAAGCAGGAAAAATTTTTCCTGCTTTTTTTATCTTTAAAAATAATTCTATCTATAAAGCATTGGATTTAGAGCTTTTCCATTTTTTCTTATCTCAAAATGTAGATGAGGCCCTGTAACTCTTCCTGTTGCTCCAGTTGTTCCTATTCGATCTCCTGCTTTTACTTTCTGTCCTGCTCTCACAGAGAATTTACTCATATGAGCATATCTTGTTTCATACCCGTTAGCATGTTTAATTATTATAATTAGTCCATAACCACTCATACTTCCTGCTGTACTCACAGTACCGTCTGCCGCAGCATAGGCCGCTTCATATCTAACTGGTGTATCTATTCCTTGATGGAATATTCTTCTTTTTAGTACTGGATGGAATCTCGACCCAAATGGACTATTTATTCCTGCCCATCTAACAGGCCATCTTATAGCAAAGCCGTCTCTTGCTTTTCCTACTTTACCTCCACCTTTTGCTGGTAACTGAGCAAGTTTTCCTGTAGTTATTTTTGAACTTGCTAAACTGTTATTATAAGTTTCCAAATCTGGATTTTTAAGAATAATTTCTTGACCTTGCTTTATTTCACTGGTATCAAGACTATTTAATCTTAAGATATCAGTCACTTTAACTCCAAATTTATTTGCAATAGCTAAAATTGTATCTCCCTTTGTAACCTTATAGGATATATAATTCCCGTTATATATATTTAATTCTTGACCAATTTTCAAAGTTTTTGTCAAATCAGGATTATTAAATTTCAATATATCTTCACTTATGCTATATTTTTTTGCAATAGCATAAATTGAGTCTCCTTTAGCTATTTTATGTTTTGTAAGAATAACTTGCTCCACAAAGCCTTCTAGTATTTCTTCTTTCAAATTATATTCTTTTTCAAATACCTGAAAGTTAGAAATCCCTTCAATACTTTCTTCTCCTCCGCCTTCTTCTACTATATATCCTGCATCCTCACCACTTTCAGATAAAACAGTATTAATATCTGAAAAATCTTCAGTTGCAAGAGGTTCGTCTTTCGAGAAATGATTGTAAGCAGCAAAGGATACGCCACTAACAAATAATACTACAAGGGATAATACTAGTATTATTTGCATTTCTTTTTTACTAAACATCATTTCCCCCTTGAAGATATTTTTCTATTAATTCATCATTGGTTTTGAATTGTTTAATTCTATCAATTATTCTTTTAGCTGCTTCTGCTTTATCAAGTTTTGATAAGTATCTTCTAATTGACCAAATAGCATCAAGTCTTTTATTTTCTATTAATAATTCTTCTTTTCTTGTTCCTGAACGTAGTATATCAATAGCTGGGAAAATCCTAAGTTCTGCAAGACTTCTATCAAGATGAATTTCAAGATTTCCAGTTCCTTTAAATTCTTCATATATTACATCATCCATTCTGCTCCCTGTATCAACAAGAGCAGTTGCGATTATTGTCAAACTTCCACCTTTTTTTATATTTCTAGCACTACCAAAGAATTTCTTTGGAGCATAAAGTGCTACTGGGTCTATACCTCCAGAAATTAATTTTCCTGAAGAAGGCATAACTATATTATATGCTCTAGCAAGCCTAGTCAAGCTATCCATTAAAATAAATACATCTTTTCCATCTTCTACAAGTCTTTTTGCCTTATCCATGACCTCTTCTGTAACTTTTATATGATTACGTGGGTCTTCATCAAAGGTAGATGCATAAACTGTTGCACCATGTACATTTTCTTTTATATCTGTTACTTCTTCTGGTCTTTCGTCAATAAGAAGTATCCATATTTCAATTTCTTCACCATAATTCGCAATGATATTATTCGCAAGTTGACTAATAAGCATAGTTTTTCCTGCTTTTGGAGGAGCAATAATAAGACCTCTTTGCCCAAGACCGATAGGAGCCATTAAATCAATTATTCTCCCAGCAATATTATCCTTTTCGCTAGTTTCTTGTATAACTTGTTTTGTTGGATAATAAGGTACAAGGTCATCAAATTGTACTCTATTCATTATAGTATCTAGTTCTTTTCCATTTACAAGTATTAATCTCTTCAATGCATAATTTTTTTCATCAGGAGTTGGAGTTCTTATTTCCCCAAGAACAACATCTCCATTTCGTAATAAAAATTTCTTAACTTGAGATGCAGAAATATATATATCTTTTTCAAGATTTGAGCCTCTCAAAAAACCGTACCCATCTGGTAAAATCTCAAGAGCTCCATACCCATATATTTCTCCGTTAATTAGTGCATTTTCTACTAATATCCTATAACAAAGCTCCTCTTTATTCAAGAGGCTAATTTTTTCTATAGGTAAGTCTTTTGCTAATTCTCTTAATTCTTTTACCTTCATTTTTATTAATTCTTCAGGTACTAATTTCATATTTTCCTCCAAATTTACATACGCCCTAGTTCCAAGTAAGTTTTTATCCCCGATATAAATCCTCTAGCATTAAAAGGTTTTGATATAAAGCCATCTGCTCCTGCTTCAAAGGATTCTTTTTTGTCATAAGCCGAAATTTTTGCTGAAAACATAACTATTGGAATATTATCAAGTTGTTCATTTGTTCTAAACCTTCTACAAACCTCTACTCCATCAATTTCTGGCATCATAATATCAAGTATAATAAGATCTGGAACTTCTTTTTCTACAGCTTCTAAAGCTTCTTTACCGTTGTAAGCTTTTATTACCTTGTACCCTTCAAGTTCCAAAAGCATTTCTACAACCTCTACTACATCTACTTCGTCATCAACAACTAGTATTTTTTTCATGTTACCCCCTTAAAGAATTTAATATAGCTCGTTGCAAAGGTGCAACAGCTTGAAATCATGTTTTTTCACCATATCTTCATGTCATCAACTTAAAAAATTATTTTTCCATTTGGTTCTGTAGGGGTAGACCTCGTGTCTACCCTTAAGTTAAGGAAATTGAGGTTCTCTCAGTCCTCTAAAACCAAATTTTCTCTATTTTTTAGAATAAAAAACTTTAATTTCAAATGGTTTCAAATGATATTCAAGTGTATAAGGAACAGCTTCAATTTTATGCCCTAATGAAATATCTTTGATTTCACCGTTAAATAACTGAGGGAAGTTATAATACTCTACTCTTTCCCACTCATTTGGGTTTAAGTTAGCTATTACAACAATAACTTCCGATTTGTCTTTGCTTTCTTTTCTAAAAGTAAAGATATTATCCCCTAAACTTATATTCTCTATATAATTATCTTCTCTTAAAACTTTATAAGCTTTTTTAAATTCATTTATTTCTTTTATTTCTTGGCTTATATCATATTTTATCTCTTCATAATCACTTGGATTAGTTGTTACAACATCTATTTTTTTTCTAAATCCATATTCAAAACCTAAAGTTATGGCAACTGATGAACAAAATAGACTATGAAGTGCATAAGTAAACACTGCTTTTCCTTTATTTCCTTCAAACTCTTCTGCAAATCTCAAAGTATCGTGGTTTTCTGGAAAACAAAGTGAATTATAGTCTTTACTCCATAAGTTATAGTCTTTCAAGAACCAAGGTGCTTTATAATCCCACCATTTGAAGCTATTCATAAGTATATCAAACCCTGAGTCTCCGATAGCCATAAGTTCTTTTGGTGTACATCCCAAAGTTTCTCCCAAAAACACTATATTTTTATCTACTTTTTTAATATTTTCTATTAAGAATTTCCACAAATCTTCTGGTATATGATAAGCTGCGTCACATCTAAACCCTTTAATTCCAAGGCTTAAATAGTATTTTAGCAAATCAAGCCAATATGCCCATAACTCT
>RRZU010350400.1_pt1 | contig 23356 bp, 21 predicted proteins | sample 2165561 | NCBI WGS metagenome assembly RRZU01 (sample SAMN10456909, study PRJNA506462) | wastewater metagenome | isolation source: wastewater sludge | place: USA: Moscow, Idaho | reverse complement strand
AATTTATCACGAAATGCTAAAGCAGATATTTGTTCTAACTCTTGAATTGTTATACCTTTGTATTTATGATTTAAATATACATCATCTAGTGCATTTTCATATATAGTTTGTTGAGTTGCGGTTAAGCTTCCTTCTCCATATTCATGAAGAACAACATTTAATAAAGTTGTAACAATAGTTTTTGAATCTTTATCTATTCTTTTTATTCCTCTTTGGTCTTCATACATATTAATATCACTTAATGAAAAACTCATTCCTTCAAAGTTACCTTCTATCAATCCAACATCATCGCCAAATTTATTTTTTAAAAATCTTTGTAAATTTGCAGAAGAACCTCCAACTTCAAAATATCTAGTTTTTACTTCATTCCATCTACCTACAGTCTCTTTTTCAAAATCTATCCTATATATTGATGATAATATTTTTTGGATTGCTACAGATTTACCTGCTCCTGAATCTGCAATTAAACACATGTGTGGATTCATATTTAATCTTGAACAAAAATTGACATAACTACCATATATGTTATATCCATAGAAATCAACAGCCAATTTAGTCCACTTCTTTTCTGCTTTTCTTAAATCTTTTTCAATTATTGTTTTTTTGCTTCTTATTCCAAAAATTTTAGATAAATTTGATGTCTTAACCATTAGGTCATAATCTAATTCTCTTGTAATTAATGGTGATTTTTTTTGAATATATAATTTATCTAGTCCATCTTTTTCTGTTATTTCAAAACCAAATTTAGAAGCCATATCAGTAGCAAATGATGTTTTTTCAGAAAAAATCATCATATTTGCAATTACACTATCACCCTCTCCTCTTGATTCTTCTTCTCCTAGATTAACAAAAAAAGGTGTAAGTTTTCTATCTGCTCTTTTTGAATAAGAAGTATAATCTTTAATTTGTGCCGATAATCTCTTTTTAGATAAATCTATATATGCAAAAAATATACCATTAAAGTTTTTATCTATAGTTTCTCTTTGTGGAATAACTGTTTTATTATTGATTTTTAAAACTTGGAAAAGTTTATATTGTTTATTTTGGATATAAGCCCCATCGCTTAAAATTTTTTTTATATTATAATAAAATGGTTCAAATAAATCTTCTGAATCAATACTTTCAATATTTAATGAAGGCTTTATAACAAAATTATCTTTATCATTTGTGTATTTATTAATATTATATATATCAAGTATAAAATTAATAGTTTCTACATTATTGCATTGAGTTAATTTCATAGAATCTTTAAATTCACTTGCTGTCTTGTCACAGAATGTTGCAATATAACCCATCTCGTAACCATCTTGTTTTATAAGAAAATAGTATAATTGAGACCTTTCGTTATCTTGAAGTCTTTTTTTTAGATTTGCAAAATCTATAGGCTGAAATAAATCATTATCTGTTATTAATTTAAAAACATATAGCTTATCATTTCCTTCTGGCATATCATAAAGATAAACTCCTGTTTCATTTATTTTTTTTATGCTCAAAACTCTATTAAAATTTAATACTTTAAAATACTGCCAAACTGGATTTAATAAAAATACTAAAATAGATACTATTTTTTTTATCACTAGATATTCCCTCTTTTATATTGTTTTTTTGCCAAAGCTATTAATTGTTTTGTAAGCATTACCTACAAAAGAACCCACTATACCCTGATATGTATAATCCCTAGTTTCGCCAGAACCAATTTTTGAAGATATAACAGAAGCATTTTTTACATGGAAATACTCTAAAAAAATATTAGGAACTTGTGTATGTAATGCAAAGATTAAAAATACTCCAAAAACAGTACCAAAAAAATCTGTACCAATTTCATAAAATGAACCACTATTATTTAATTCATTTTTATACTTTATTACAATATTCATACCTATTTTATAAACAAAATAAACAGGTAAAATAATATATGCAATATTTAAGCAAATCCATAAAAATTTAATCATTAAAAAAACAGGTAACACCTGAGCAGGTTTATTTGAAGAGCCATAATAACTCGCTATTCTATCAACTTGAAGAGTTGCCCAATCACCAGAATAAAAAAGAGCTACGAATTGAGAAAAAGTTCCACCTTTTAACAGTGTAAATCCACCAAATAAATCTAAAACAAAAACTAATGCAAAAATACAAACTGTTGCAATTATTTGAAGCATAAAAGCTACTATAAAAACAGTATATGCAGATTCATACTTTTGTTGAATTTTCTTTGCTCCTATTAAATATACTAATAATGGAACTCCATAACAAGCTAATAAAAAAAGCATTCCAAAAATCATTACTAATATTACTTCTGTTGAAGATAAATCAAAATATCCACTCACCCTATTTTCCTAGTGGTGAGTTTGGAAGCTGTAATTTTTGAGGTGTTACATCTTCCCCTATAGATATTGGTTTATTGTTTTCTTCATAAGCTTTGTCTTGATAATCAATTCTTTCTAATTCTTTACTTTCTTTTGTTACTTTTCCTTTTTTATCACCATTTATTTCAACAACAAAATCAGCATAGAACCCACTATCCTGATAAACTTTAAAGAGTGGATACTTATCTTCACTTAAAAGTAATCCACCTAATTTAAAAAGACCGCTTACAAATTGAATCCCCGAATGTACTAGATAAGTAGTTGCATCTGGAGCTTCTGTATTTGTAGTTTTTGTTTGAGTTGTTCCTGATATAGAAGAGTTTAAAACAACTTCTTCTCTTTTGTTGCTTTCTTCTAACTGATTTAAATAAGCTACACTTTGATTTAATGCTATATCACCAGTTTGGCTCATTAAATCACCTGTAAGTTTTTTCATTTTTTTATCATTTATAAAGTTAGCTACATTTAATGATGTTCTATCAAGAGTTAATATAACTCCTGTTTGTATAGGAATTTTTTTATTATCTTTACCTAATAAATAAATTGGTTTTGCGATTAAAGCATTTCTGCTTGTAATGGGAATAAACATAGCCATCATTTTTGAAGTACTTATATTTAATTCATTATCTTCAAAACTACAATCAACTATTCCATAACCTTGAATATTCTCAACTTCTATAGCATTTCTAGTAAAGCAATACCCAGTAAAATAAATCGTTTTAGTTTGATTCTCTTCTTTCTCCTGCTCCGCTTTTTTCTTGTCTTCTATATCTTGTAGCTCTTTCATCTTTTGATTATAAACACCTACATTATCTGCTAAGACTACCGCTTTGTTATTTAAAGTAATTGGATAAGTTTTTTTATCATTTTCATTATCATATCTAGTTATAAAATTATATAGAGCTATATCTCTATATTTATCATCATTATCTTTAGAACTAGATGTTTTTTCTGAATCTTTTTTTGATTCTCCATAAACACCACTTGTATCTTCTCCTCTTAAAAGAGCTTCTGCTTCAAGTTGTTTATTTAACTCATCTTCTGATAAATTATTTGTTCTTACATTTGCAAATAAACCTAAATTTAGTAGCAAAATTACAAGAATCATATTCATAAGTTTCATATTTTTACCTTTTTAGAATAAATTATATTTATTTTATGAATATTATCTTTTTAACTTTTTTTTGCTATGAATTAATAGATATTATTAAGATATTAGTTAGTATTATCTTAGAATGTAAGATAAATTATTTTGACTTTTTGATACATTATTGTTTTTAAATAATTCAATTTCATCTTCTTGTTGATTTTTATTGTCAATTCTTTCTTTTAGTGCAAGTATCTCTTCAATAAAATTTTCTTTAGTGTAATCAATTTTAAGTAAAGTAGGTTTTTTTTCTTTGTAGTGAGTTATTTGTTTTTTTAGAAAATAATCAAAATCTATTTCATCATTTTTATTTAAAAAAAACCTATAGTTATCTATTACCTTTTTATCAATAGGTGTTAAATTTGGCTTATTCTCTTTGATTTTTCCTTTTATAAAACTTTGCACACTTTCACAATTAGATATGTTAAAATATCTTAAATTGTGAAGATGTAAAAGCAAAGAATCATCTGTTAATGGGTAGCTATTTTCTCTTAAAGGTTCAAGGTAGCTATTAACTGGTATTAACTCTGGATGTGGAAAATATGAAAATAGATTATCTAGTATATACCCATTTTCAACTCTAGGATAAAGAATTAAACCTTGCAAGTAGTAATTTCTTAATGTTCTCATATTTTCATAAACCTCTTTTATTTTTCTTCTATATAATTATCTTCTAATTGTTTAATAGATATATAATTTGAAGTGCCATCAATTTTATAGTATTTTCCTTCTATTTCATTGAATGATGCTGTATAAATTTTTTTATCTACTTTTATAGTTTGAGAAGTATATAAATTTCCACCCAAGAAAGCCATATTGCTATTTATCAAAAATAAATTAATTGCAACATCATTTGTTTTTGCTTTAAAGCTTAATGTATTTTTTTCTGCTTCTGATTTTTTAGCTTGTTGAATCTCTTCTAATTTCTTTACTAATTCTTCTTCTCTTTTTTGCTTTTCTTTTTCAATTTTTAATTTTTCTTGTTCAAAATGTAATTTTTGAATCTCTAACATTTCTTTCATTTTTTGAAGTTCTGTATTTTCAGAATAATTAACATTGCTTGTATCAGAACTTATAGGGATAGTATCATTTAAAGTTGTAGTTGTATTAATTGAATTATCTACAGAACTCTTATCCTTATTTAAAACTACAAAATCTTTACCACTATTTGAATTGGAGATATCTTGTTTAAATTCTAAATTATCTTTAATAATTTTTGGGCTAGATTCATTTTTTGAATTTGAATTCGCATCAATCTCTGGTAATGGATTTTCTTGATTTTGGCTCTTTAATTTTTCTAGCCTATACATTTCTTTTCTTTTTTCTAAGCTATCACTATCTACTATTATGTTATCTTTTGGATTATCGTTAGTAGGATTTGTAACATCTTGTTCTTCTTTGTTATTAGTTACCTCTTGTACAGGATATTGTTCTGCTAGGCTACTCTCAACATTTATTTTTTTTGGTGTAGGTTCACTAAACATTACAATAATTGATATTATTAGAACTATAATTAAAAATCCCAATCCAATAAAAGGTATGCCTTTTTTTAATTTAGCTACTATATTTGAACCATCATCATTATTTAAATTTATTTTTACTTTTTTAGTTTTTTGATTTGATTTATTCTTATTAATTTTTTCTTGTATTTCTTCTTCCTCATCTTCCTCATCTTCCTCATCTTCCTCATCAATTAAATCATCTTCCTCTTTAACATCTTTCTTATTTGATTTATTATTCATTTCTTCATTTTTATTTTTTGTTTTTAAAGAAGATTTTTCTTCATTTTCTTCATTATCTTCATTATCTTTATTATCTTCATTTTGATTTATCTTTGAACTTTCTGCTTCTAAAACAAACAATAAATTTTCATTTGTTAAAACATTGTCATTTGTATTGCTACTCATTGCTTTTTCTCCTTTTTAATTAATTTAAAGCATTTTTTATACTTAAAGATATTCCATTTCTATAAATATCACCAAACTCATCGTCTCTAATAATGTAAAATATTTCATTCCCTTTTTGTAAAGTTAAATAATCTAAATTCTTTTTTATATCTATCTTTGTTTTTTTGCTTAAAGATAAATATTCTTCCACTATTTGTAATTTTGCATCAGTTGTTAATGCTCTTGATGGAACATATTTAATTAATGTGCTTAAGTAGTCTTGTGAGCATAAGTAATTATTTCCATTGTCTATACATTTATCATCTTTAAAGTATCTTTTAACAAATATATTCATTGTATAGTTTCTAGTTCCATCTGTTAAACTAATAGATATATTACCACTTTGAGCATTCTTTGATGGTTGAAGTCTTATCATGTTTTCAGAATAATCAAAGTTAGCAGTATCAAATGATGGTAAACAAGTTACAACTTTTAACTGTTTTGGAAGAACAATAGTAGAAATATAACTTGGGTGCAAATATAATGTATCTATAGTTTTTAAAACTTTTATTAACGGTTTTTGCAAAACAGAAATATCTAATGTTCCTTCCAGAATATCTTTTTGTCTATCAATTTTTTTATTTATTTCTATTGAATCCTCTAAGTCAATATCAATTTTAAACCTTTTCTCTTGAACATAAGGAGGAATATTTTCTTTACTTTTATCAAATGGATATTCTTGATTTTCTACAAATCCGTATTTTGTTTTGTTATCTTGATTATTCTGGTCATTTCTACTATTTGCAAACAAACTAGTATATAAAAAAATAAATAATAATGGTACTATAATCTTAGTTTTCATTTTTAACTTCCTCTTTAATATCTTCTTTAGCGGAATCATCAAAGCACTTATAGATAATTTCATAGCACATTCTATTTATACTTCCATAGAAAATTTTATCCAACTCCTCGTTTAAATTATAAAGCCTTTTATTATCTAATATTTCAAACATTAACTGTCTTATATACATTTCAATTTCAGCCATTCTATATTCTAAATCAACTTTTTTAACTATTATTTCCATTAAGTCTTTTTCAATAGTTGTTCTTTTTTTCTTTATATCGCTTTTTACTTGTATCAACAAACAAGCTATAAATATTGACTCATTATTGTTATCTGTAAACAAATCATCATTTTCATCTATTAACTTAACCAATTCATTTACATTTCCAGTTTTCAATAAAGTTTTAATAAAATTTTTATTTACAATTGTTCCAATGAAATTTTCTAATTTTTTAGAATCTTCTTTTAAATGAAAAATTTTTTCAAGTATCGCACTATTATTTATACTTTTTAATTCAGATATATAAGATGGAAATTCTTTAAAAAATTTATCATGATTGTTTAAAAAATAAATATAATTACTAAAATCGCTTAACATTCCATTGCTTTTTGTTTTTAATGAAAAACTATAATATATAGGTGAAAGATAATTGTATTTTTTTTCAAATATTGCACAAGGGTAATTCTTTTGTAAAGCATTACATTCGGTTTCGTTCATAGCATTTAGAAATTTATTTTTAAATGCTAAACTAATTTCTTTTGAACTAAGATGCTTAAAGTCTTCAAAAAACTTTATAGTTTCTGGACTTTCTGTATATTTGCTCAATCTTTCATATATGCTAGTAAAATTTAAAATTTCATTGTTCTTCTTAACTTTTTTTGTATTTTCTATTATCTTCCTTGTATTTATAATTTCTTCATAAATATATTTGATAGTTTTATATTCTTCAAATATAATTTTTTTAAAATGACTATCTTTGTTTGCATAAACACTAAAATCGACATTTGGAAAATCTATAATTAATGCTTTTGTATTTGATAAGTTATCTTTCATTTTTTTAGTGCTTTCATAAATTTCATTTATAAAATCAACAAGAGAAATTATTTCAAATATATCATTTCCTTCAAGTATTTTAATATGTTTTTTCAACACATTAGGAATAGTTTCTACTGAAAACATTTTTCCATCAAATAAATTTAAATTAAATATTAATGTTGTAGTTTTAAAAAAATCTGTTAAATATACAGCTAAAACATCTTTATTTTTAAATTCTAGTGAACTACCTGATGATAAATACATTTAAACCTCTATGCTTTCTTATTTTTTACTTAATGGAACAGTATAATCATTCCCTAAAACAATAATTCCTAAATTATAATTAATAGAAGTAATGCTCCATACAAAAAGCTTATCGCCTTTTTTGAATACAGTTTTATGTAATATTAATTCATTATTTTTTGTAATACCTGCATGTTCTTTTAAGTAATTATATGCTTTTGAAAAATTATCAATTTGAGGTATATTACTAGAATCATTTTTTAAATTTTTTGATACTGTAGAGATTTGCTTATCTACCATATTTTTATTTATTTTTTGATTTGGAGTAACTGGACTTACTGATTCTACTGTTTTATTATATTTTGCTAAGAAATCATCTGTTATAACTCTATTAACAACTTGAATCTCTTTAAAATCTAAATTAGCACTAGTTATATGTTTTTGTTGAATTGGAGTTTTTACTTCATAAGTATTATCTATATTTACATTTTTTTCTTTACTTTCTAATGCTTGTGTTAATTTTTTTATAGTATCGTCTTTTTTACTATTTAAATATGCTACAGTATCTTGTATTGCTCTAAATAAATCTCCTGCTACGATAACTGTTTGCATATATGTTCCATTTAATTTTTCAACAGTTGGAGCTAATCCATATTTAGTTAATCTATCAACTAAATACATTGCATCAGCTTCTCTGCTCTCAACACTAAAAACAATAAACTCTTTATTCTTAACAGTTACATATTTTACATCTAATCCATTTTTAAGACCTATTGCTGTTGCTTGAATAATCTTTGCTTCTGGAAGAGAATTTGAATTTAAAACAACACCATACCCATCTAAAAAAATTGAACTATTTTGATTAGAGATTAAAGCTAAATCTTTTACATATCTTGTACCTATAGCAAGAGTGTCTTTTACTCCATTTTCATAAATAATATTATTGTTAGCATTTGCTATAGAGCTAGTTCCTATCAATAGTAAAATAATTGTTAAATAAAATTTTTTTCTCATAAATTCCCTTTTAATTAAAATTGTATTTTATAAAGTTATCTAAATCTTCAAAGTTATCTTCATATTGATTTACTGTTAGAGATTTGATATTTGATATATCTACTCCATTATCTTTTATGAAATCAATATTTTTGACAAATTGAGTACCTTGATTATTTGTTATTTCTAAAATAATAGGTTCTCTTTTTTCTAGTTTCTCTTTTATCTTGCTATCAAAATAAATTGTTAAAATACCGCTTTCATCTACTAATGTAGTAGTTAGCCAATTATTTTTAGTAATAATTTGATTGCTTAAAATGTCATAGTTTTCAAGAAGAATATAAAATTTTGAATCTATTAATGTTGTAGGACTTATCATCGAATAGCTATCTATTGCATTTTTATATTCTTTAATGTTTGAACTATAAACATTAAAATCATTTTTAATTTCTTCTTCAAATTTTAAGTTATTATAAATTTCAAAAAATGAATCAATAGAATTTTTATCTATTGTTATTCCTATAGCCATTTCATGCCCACCAAAAGAGAATCCTAAATTTGAATAATCTAAAGACATTTTTTCTAAAGATTTTTTTACTAAAGCCCCTCTCCCACTTCCTACATATTCATTTCTATTGCTATCAAAGCTTACAACTATATTGCTTTTTAGATACATTCCTAAAATATTTTGAGATAACAAACCATTTAAACCTGTATAGTTATTGTCAATTTTTATGATTAAAACATCTTTATTCGATAAATCCATAGTGCTTAATCTATTTATGATATCTTCTTGAAGATTTTTTAAAATAACCTTTTTTGAATCATTATTTGTTTTTAAAAGATTTAATATAGAAACTTGTTCTTTTGTTGATACAGGAGATAATAAAGATTTATTATCAACTTCATATTTAAATAAATATTCTAAATCTTTTAAATCTTTATTCATTCTTGAATATCCGTTTATTTCATTTATTAGGTTAAAAGATATATCTATTGATGAAATATTTTTACTAGGAATATTTTTTAGAAAAGTTAAATTTTTTTTATTATCACTCATTAATTTTAATGATTGCTCTAAAAATATTTTATTATCATAAGACATACTTGCCATATCTGAGCAAAGAGTTATTCCTGCATACATCTTTAAAACTTTAATTAAGTCATGAGGTTTTATTTTATCTTTACCAAAAAAAACTCTCATATTATCTTCAAAATCAGTAATCATTTCATAAACAATTCTACCTGTTGAAGTTGATATGCTGTTGTTTTTATTAGGATTATAAATATAGTCATATTCTTCATTATCGTTTGGGTGATGGTCGATTACTAAAACATTTTTTGTATCTTTATTTAAATAACTATATGTTGCCCCAGTATCAAGTAAAATAATTAAATCATAATTAGAATGAAGTTCATCAAAAATCTTTTTAGGTATTTCATACCCATATTCCCTTTTATTATAGAAAGTATCTATTTTAGTACTTAAGTTTCCATTTACTCTTTCTTCTAATAATTTCAAATATAAACTAAGTTGTATTCCACTAAAAAAACCATCTACATCATAATCACCTACTACTAATATCTTACTATTGCTGATTATTTTTTTGTATATTTGCTTCATGAAATTTCTAGCTAAAAAACTATCAATTTTTAATTCATCATCAGATAAGCTTAAGCTACTTTCTAAAAAATCCTCTTTGAAATAATTTATATTTTTTATTTGTTTCATTTTTTACTCATTAAAATTTTATGTTATATTTTTCTTGTATAACTTTCTGCATTACAAGTTGATTTTCTATAAAAGTACTAAAATTATTCATAAAAGATGTATTTAATTTTGTTAATTCTTTTAAATTTTCTTTTAATTCAGCATTTTCTTTTTTTAGAAAACTAAGTTGTTGTGTTAAGCTTTCTTTGAAAATTGATATATCAGTAGATATGTCTTTTTGAATTTTTTCAAAAACAACTAAACTATTAACATTTAAATTCATATTATTGCTTGATGCTATATCTTTTTGTTGCTTTTCTTCTTCTTCTTCTACTAAAATTGCATCTTCTGTTTCATCTTCATTTTGCTTATTGTATTTGATTTGTTTTGTGTTTAATTCAGATAAAGTATCTCCTTTAGAGATATTAATTAACCTAGCAATAACATGAACTTGGTCTTCGATATTCATTTTTGAACTTATATCACTTGCTAGTCTCTTAATATTTTTAAAAGCATAATTCTTAACCATATTTAATAAATTAGATAGAAAATATATATTTTCATTTATTTTATTAAAGTTTTCATCTTCTTTATCAATATCTTTATAATTTTCAGTATGTACATTAATTATCTCTTCTAATATTTCTGATAGCTTAAAAATCTCTTCTTTAAAATAAACATTAGATTTTGTTTCTGGGATTCCTTGCGATAAAGAAGAAAATACCGTAATAGCTTCAAGAGAAGTATTTGCAAAAAAATTGTTGATTTTAGTTAAACAAATTAAATCAGAATGTTTATTGTTTAAATCTTTTAATAAATCAATCTCATATTTAAAAATTGTTTTAATAGCAGTAATGCTCAATTCATTAATAGACATTAATAGTTCTATTATGAAAGTAGAATCTTCTTGCTTTTCAAAATTCTTTATTAAACTGCTATAAACTATCAAGCTCAATTCCTTATCTTTTCCTATTGCAGAAGGGAAAGCAGTTTGAGGAGATAAATCTTCAATGTTCATTTTTACCATATTTTATTCCTTTTTTGTATATATTATTCTTGTTGCTGTTTTTTTTAAAATCCTAAGAAAAATACGGTGTTTATTACTTCGCCTATATTATTCCAAATTCCAAAAACAGTAACAAAGATAAATTCTATTATATAAGTTGAGCTAAGGAATATCAATAACGATATTCCAGAAGCTTTCGCATAAGCATAATTAACAGAATCATCATCACTTTTTCTAGCTTGTTCAATAGCATTGCTTAGTGTAACTCTAAAAGCTAGAATTGGTGTAACTATTAAAATAAAAATTATAAAAATAGTTATAAAAAAAACAACAAATGAATATGCTGTAATATTTAATACATCTAAAAAATTTGATAATTCTGAATATGCTTTAAAATCGTTCATTATTTAACTCTCTCTTGTTTAATAATCTAGCATTAAAACCGCCGCCAAAATCTTCCCATACCCAGCAGGTGAACCACTTGAACCAATAACTTCATCTAATCCCATTCCATAAACTGCAACAACTTGAAACAAAAACATACCCATTAAAAATCCTAAAATTGACATACTTAAAGCTTTTGCATGTGTAGTTGTTGCACTTGTATCACTTTCATTTCTTTCATCATTTTTCTTAAAATGCCTTAGTGCTAACATATATGCACCTATTGGTACAATTGCTAAACAAGTAACTGCGAAAAACATTAAAAGTAATTTAACAAGTAAAGGAAAAATCTTTAATATCAACTCTATAAATTCTTGGAATTTTTCTAAAAACTCTTCATATCCTGCCCCAAATGCTAAACTTGGGAAAAGCACTAAGCTTAATAATAATGTTATTTTTAAACCTTTTTTTGCTGTATTTTTCATTTTAATTATCTCCTATTAAAGTTTGATTTAGTTTGTTGTCTTTTGAGTCTTTATCGCTCAATAAATGTAAACTGATAATTCTTTTTGAATTGTTTTTTTGATAATCATTAATTGGAATAAGTGCTATTTGAACCAATCCATTCATTAAAGAATTTTTCAATACTGGAGTAAAATTAGAAAGACTAATCTCTCTATCATTTGCTATGTAATAATAAACAGTTATACTTTTAGAAGTTATTTTATTTTTATAGCAAAGATTTTCTACTATAGACTGTAATTCTCCGTCATTGTAAATAAAATCTTCAATATTTCTTTTTCTAGCAACTTCTTTATTCATTACTAAGAAAAATACAACACCTGTATCTTTTTCATCTGTAGTTGTTTGTATAAAAGATAAATTTTTTGTTTTCTTAAATACGATTTTCGGGAAAGCTGTATTAATAATTGAATTCAAATTTGTCTCAATTAAACCCATGTTGTCATCTAAATATTTTTCAAATTTTGTTTCCAAAAACCCTATAACTTCTGATTTTATATTTTGAGTTTCTGATATCTCTTTCCCATCATTTTCGTCTTTAAGTAACTTCGCTATTTTTTCATACATACCATCTTCTATTTCACTAATCAGAAATTTATCAAAAAGCTCTTCAAAGAATGAAAATCTTTTTGAATATCTTGGACTTTGAAAACGATTTGTTGCAAATAATGCAATTCTTCTATTTCCATCTGAAAACTTTATAATTTCAATGCTTGGATTTGCTAATCCATGTTTGTTGAGTGCTTTCATACTTTATGCTCCTATTTTAGTTTAATTTAATTACATCATTTTTATTGTAATTTTGTACTTCATTATTTTTAACTATATTTTTATAAAAATCTATAGAATTTACCTTATCCACAAGTTCTGCCAATGTTCTTGATGGGGAATAAAAAGTAAAACTTATATTCTTTTCAAAATTTAAAATACCCTTATAAATATCCAAATCAATTTTTTTGAAATCTAATATTTTGTCAAAAAAAGTATCTAACATATATTCTGCTTTTGGCATAGAGATACATTCTAAATCTTCAAAGTTCTTTTTTGTAATAAAATGCTCATCTTTATCTTCCTCTTGTAAAATTATTTTTGATTCAGAAATGTTTTGTTCCAACTTTTCTTTTAACTCATTCAAATATAAGAAAATTTCTGTATCATTGAAATCTTCTATCCTATCTTGAATGTTTTTATATTCCTCATATAACTTAGATTTTTTCATATCTACATTTATATCTGTTGAAGAAACTCTTCTTAATTGTGTTTTTGAACATTTACTAATTCTATAAAAATTTAAAGCTTCTGTTAAATCATATATTTTTATGTCTTCTAATTTTGAAGCTAATGTAACAATATCTGCTTCAAAAAAGAATTTTTTTGTAACTTTGTTTTCAGATAATAAATTTTTATTTTTATCAAAAATTTTTTCTAACAATTGTTTTTTTGAAAGAGGTTTATATTTTGAGTATTTTTCATATATATCTTTCATTGCAACTTCATCTTTGTATGGTAATGCTATTTTATGATTCTTTTTAAATAGCAAATATGAATAATTGTTATTTCCTAAATCTTTTTGCATAACATAAGTATTGTTTTTAAGCTTTATAGTACAAGTTCCTAAAGGTTCTCTGTCTTGCTTAAGCACATATAACTCTAATTCTGTATCTTTAATTTTATCTATTGAGCCAATATTGTTTTTATAAAAATCAGAATAACCATTTTTTAATTTTTCAATTGAAGATTCAATTTCATTTAATATTTTTCTTGAACTAGCAATATCATAGAATATATCGCTTAGAGCTTTATTAGATTTTTGCATTATTCTTAACCTTGATTTTTTTTACATCATTTAACGATATAAATACTTCTTTTTTACGAAACAATAAAGGAACACCTTTGTTGTTTGTGCTTATTATTTCCCATTTGTCATTCAACAGATACTTTGAATTTTCTATATCTTTTTTTTCTAACTTATGTAAAATAAATGCTCTAATAACCATATAGGTTACAATAGTCATTGTAGTAAGAAAAATCAAGGATACAATAACAGCTAATATTAAGTCTAATTGTTCTGAATTCATTTTACTTACCCTCTTTCAGAAAATTTTGTATATAAATACCAGTTAGACTTTTTTCAACACCAAGTCTTGTATAGTTTTCATCAGTCTTCTTTAGTAAATTAGTTTTTATACTAATATTATTTACTAATTCTGAATTGATACTTTTTTGTAAAGATAATGTTTCTTTCTCTGTTTCTTTACTCTTATCTATTTTTTCTGAAAACTTATTTTGTGTTTGCATCGCATTTACCAAAGAAGCGAAAAGAAATATTAAAGTTAATGTTTTCATTTTTCAAGCTCCAACTTTGTTATCTTTTATAAAAGTTTCCATATCATCTGATGAAATAATTTTTATTGTTTTCTTATTTCCATTTCTTAATACTTCAACAATTTTTTTATCTGATAATTCAACTTCTTTATCTTCAATTAATCTATATAATGTCGTATAGCTAATTGGAGTTCCTGTTTTTTTTAAAAATTTAGCAATAGACAAATGTTTTTGTTTATCTAAATATTCTAAAAATTTTTGTTTAAACACATCAAAATTTAAGATTTTTTTCTTGCTATTAACTCTCTTTTCCTCAATGCTTATAATTTTTGTTTTTAGAAGTTCTTTCTCTTCTGATGTAACAAATTTCCATACTGTTTCATAATCAATATCTGTATCAATTCCTAAATCAGCTTTATCTTTTTTCAATAAGCTTAAAAAATTTGTAAGACTTATTTCATCTTGTGCTACATTCCTTGTCAAATTTTCACTCCTTTTGATAATTTATTTCAAATTTATTTAGAATATTATCTGTATAACTTTTTTTTGCTATGAATTTTTGAAAAGAATTGAAAGAAAAAAGAAAAAATTTAAAATAAAAATTAAAGGGCTTTTTTTAATTTTCAATATGAAGTAAAAAGGTATATTTAGATTTTTTTTTGCAATGATACATTATAAAAAATCTAAAAGAGGATTACATGTCATTTTTTCCTAGCAAAGAACAAAAAGATTTTAAAGAATATATTGAAGATGGTAGTAAAAATAATAAAAAAGTTAAAGTTAATATAAAAGCACCCGCAGGTAGTGGGAAAACTTCTAGTATTTTATACTTATTGGAAACATTTACACAAACTTCAAAATGTTTGTATCTTGTATTTAATACTCAAATGAATAAAGAAATGCAACAACGATTAAATTTTGCTAATTCTCCATTCGATATAAATAAAGATAATTTGGAGCAATATACATTTCATGGGTACATAAGAAAACAATTGCAAAAAAAATTACCTAATATTGGATTTGACTACCAAAACGGTAGTTTAAGCGATATTCATTTTAATAGGATATTCCAAAAATATAATATTATTTTAGAAGATAAACAAAGTTCAAACTTATTTATTGAATCTTTTAACTCTTTTATTAATCCTTTTGTTAAAGATATAATTAGTTTAGATAAATTTCAAAGTGAAAATGAAGTGAAACAACTTCAAGTTAATACAGAAGTTTTTGATATCGCTAGAAGATTAGGCAAGGTAATGGATTTGATTCCTTTTAATATGCAATCAAATATGAACTTATCAAATAATGAAAGAGACATTATAGTTAAAAAAGTTTTTTATGGACTTATGGAAGAAATATTTGAAAACAAAGTATTAAATGATTTTCTTCCTCATGACATATATTATAAGTATATAGATTTACACTATGGAAACATAAATTTATTTGAAGATTATGAATATGTATTTGTAGATGAAGCACAAGATATTGATAAAATTATCACTGAACTATTAAATAAGAGTAATGTTAATTTAATAAAACTAGGAGATACTTTTCAAAAAATTAATGGTTTTAGAGGTACTGTAAACTCTTTAGGTAATGATAATGAAACAAAAACATTTTACTTAACAGCAAGTTATAGATTAACTCCTTATATGGGATTTATTACGGAAGCTTTTTTAAAAAAAGAAGGAATTAAATTTGGATATGAGCCAAAAGAAATACCATCAATTTTTGGTTACTCAAAAAATGATATTAGCTTAACAAAATCAAAAATAAAACAATCAACAGATAAAGAGTATTTCAAAACTATCATAGATGATTTATCAAAGGTAGATATTTATGAGAGCTATACTTTTCATGATGTAAATAAAAATAGAAAAAAAATTGAAGAAAGTATTAAAAATGGTAAAAAAAGCTTAGTAGAAAAAAGCTTTAAAGAGTTTATGAAAAACAAAAACTATATAGAGTTTTATAATACATTATATGAAAATACAGATATTTTTATAGATGATACTTTAGATAAAAAAGAAGAGAAAATTTATGGTTTAGAAACAAAAGAAAATATTGATTTTATAAAAGAACTGAATAAACTTGCTAGAGACTATACTTTTAAGCTTACTAAAAAAGAAATGAGAGAAATATTATCTACTGAAAATGGTTCTTATGGGTATTTTACTAGAAATAATAAAAAAGCAATAGATGTTGTACATAAATTTGTAAAAGATATCCCAAACGAGCAATTAAGTGAAATACCTTTATTTAATATAAAATTTACACTTTCTAGTTCTGATGCTTTTGATTCTCTTAGAAAAAACAATTTTAAAGCACTTAGCACACAAGAAAAAGCTGTAATAATTAATCAGCTAAATAGTATTGAAACCAAAGATTTTATAGGTAGTAGTGTTTGGGATTTGAAATTAAAATTATCTAATATTGAAATTCCAGACAAAATTCTTAGTAAGTTTTTAGAAAACACTAATAATTGTATAGGATTAGCTGATATTAAGTTTTTACAAATTTCTGGTAAAAAAGTTTCTTTATCTGATTTAGGAGCAACTGGAATAGACATTAAAAATATTGTAGAAAACAATATAAAACAAATCAAAACAGTAAAAACAAAAAATAAAGATAATTCTGAAATAACTATTCAAGATTTAAAAGATATTACTTATATGAAAGGTTTTGATAAATTAGTGCCACTTGATAAATTACTTAGAAGCCAAGTAGATTTAGATTTCTTTACTAATCAAAAAATGTCAATGACAGAAAATTTTTATAAATATTCTGAAATAAAAGATGCAGTTAAAAATAATCCAAATATAGAGTTAGTTAATGATGGAGCTTATTATAATATTTTTGTTTCTACAACACATCAAGTAAAAGGATTAGAATTTGACAACATCATGGTAGCAAATGATATTTATGTTATCAAAGAAGAAGAAGGTGTTGATATAAAAACTTTTGAAGAGGAGTTTAATATTGCTTATGTTGCACTAACAAGAACCAAAGGAACTGTATTTTTAGAAGAAGGGAGTCCATTAATAAGTAATATTGATAATATTGTTAAAGATGGGTATGAAAGGTATTATCAAATTAAGAATAGTGATGTATTAGTTATTGAAAGTCTATCTGATAAGACTAACAATCAATTACCAAGCTATGAAATTATAATAAAAGATGAAGCACATTTAAAAATTAAAAGAGAAAAAGCATATCTTTTTGATGGAGTGTCTTATCCTAATATTAAAAAAATGCAATTCGCAATAAATAGTAGCACTAATGATTTAAAAGTAATTGAAGACTTAGATGAAAAAACAAGAATAGAATTAATTGATAGTGGTTATAAAATTGAAGCCTTATCTCACTTAGAAGCTACTCCAACTGAAATTAATGAAATAATTAATAATTGGGAAAATGATATTGAGCAAAAAAAAGAAGAAATTGAAGTCGATTTAAAAAACAATCCTTATGGATTTTAAAAATATGAATAAAAAAAGAATTTTTAGTCTTAACTTCATAGCAAAAAAAAGTTATACAGATAATATTCTAATAATATTTAGTTTTTTTAAAAAAAATAAGAGGAAAACCCTGTAATGAAAAAGAAGAAAATTTTAATATCTCTTTTACTTTGTTTGTCTTCAAATAGCCTTTTTGCAAATGCTACTGATGATACAAATGATTATGTAATAGTTAAGCCTAATGAGAATATAAAAAGTGTTATATCAAGACTAGGAAATAAAAAGAATATTACTTACGAGGTTTATTTTGAAGATTTTAAATTAAAAAATTCAAAAGATTTAAAAATTAGCAATGTAAATGAATTAATTGACTATGTAAAAAATACAAATGGTTATGACATTACAGCAGAAAATAAAAACAAATCTAAATATCAAAATAAACTTCCAATCTCTTTGTCTTCATTAAATGTTCCTAAAAAAGAAGTACCTAAAGAGATTCCTAAAGAAGTGCCTAAAGAAGATAAAACTGCTTCTATAGTTAATTTCAATCAATTATATGTATTTATTAATGAAAGCAAAGAACCAACTAGAGATATTGTTGATTTTGGCTCTAATAAAAAAGATGATATTAAGAGTGAAAATACAAATTTAAAAAATAGTCAAGACCTAGCTAAAGCTACAGATGTAAATTTTTTAAAAAATAAAATATTTGAATTAGCACAATCTAATAATAAAATTGACTTACTCTTTTTAAAAGAAAGATTAAGAGAAATAAATGATTTAGAAACAGCAAAAAAATTAATTAAAGAACTAGAAAGGATTTAATAATGAAATCAAAAAAAATCAAAAATATGATAGGACTTAGCATCGCAACATCTTTACTATTAGTGAGCTTCACTGGGTGTAATTCTAAAGTTATGCAATCAAAAAGTAATTCTTTAGAGAAACTAAACAGTGAAGAAATGAGAGATAATAGTACTTTAAAACAGCTAAGTGGAGAAGTAAACAAAATTACTAGAAAAAGTATCTATCTTACTGATAAGAAAAAACTAAGTCAAGCACTTAATGAACTTGGTGTCCTTGATAAAAGAACTTACATTTTAAATGATAAAGATATGGATATAGGGGGATTCCCTAATCTTAAGTTTAGTGATTTTTTTGAATTAAATAAAATTTTAATGAGTGTTTATAGTGTTGAAATGAAAGTAGAACAAAATAGTTTAGATGCAAATTTGCCAAAAATGATAAAACTTGTACCAAAAGAGAAAACTACTATATTAGATGAATTAAGAATAAATCAAAATGGTGTATTAATACCATCATCTTTACTTTATACTATTTCTAGTCATACAGGTGGGTGGAAAATTACTTATTCCGATGATTTAAAAAATGATTTTGGCAAAACAGAATATCAACATTTTCAAGGAACTATAAGAGAATTCCTAGATTTCTTTGCTCAATCGAATAACTATTATTTAGATTTTGACTATGTTAATAAAACTATTTCTCTTTCTAAATTTAAATCTAAAATCTTTAGATTTAAGGGTGCTAAAGAAAAATATGTATATAAAAATACTGTTGGAGTAGATATGAGTGTTGGTAACAATAGTTCATCTGGTAGTTCTGGCGGTAGTTCAAATAATAACGACAATAGTGGTGTAGAAGTAACAGACACTTATGATTTAATTACTAATCTCAAAGAAAATTTAAAAACAATTATTACTAATCAAAATGAAAATGAATATTTTAATATTATTCCAGAATCAGGACATATTGTAGTTTCTACATCTTATAAGAAAATGCAAAAAATTGAAAAAATAATTAACTCAATAAATGATGATAGTTTTAAAAATATTTATATAAAAGTTACCCTACTTCAAACTAAATTAAAAAATTCTCATCAAAGAGGAATTAATTGGGGATATGTAAAACAAAAACTAGATGAAGACGGAAACATAATAGGATTAGCACAAGGGGCTATAAATGGTAAATTAACGGAACTTGCTAGTACTATTGATGATGGGGCTTTCTTTAAATTTAGAGGAACAAATGGTTTAAGTGCAATTGTTCAAGCACTTAATGAATTTGGAGATACAGGAATTGCTTATCAAGTTTCAGCAACTACAACTAATAATGTACCTGCTACTATGAATATCGCAAATGTTCAAGATTATATTTATAGAACAGAAATTGACAATAGTAGTGATACTCCAACTATTTCTGCTGAACAAAATGAGGTAGAAGGTGGGAAATTCCTATATGTTAAGCCATCAGTATATGATGATGAGATAAGAATATCTTTATCTATACTTGATAGACAAATCAATCCTTTTGAAAAACATGAGTTCCAAAATAGTGGATATCTACAATCTAAAAATTTAGATAAAAAACTTATGTCTTACAACTTAACATTAAAAACTGGTGAAAAAATTATCATTGGTGGATTCATGGAAAAAACAATGAATTCTCAATATGGTGGACTAGCTAATAAGCCAGAATTTAGTCTAAGTGAATTATTTGGAGTTAAAGGACAAGATTTTAAGTCAGATGAATTAGCTTTAATGCTTGAAGTAATAGAGATTTAATTAGATGAAAAGAATTAATTTTAATAATTTTAATCCTTTTAAAAACTCTTCAAAAAATAAACTATTTTTAGAAGATAACTTAAAAGAGGTAACTAGAAATTTAATTAAACTAATTAATCAGAAAGAAAAATATAAAAAAACTCCAAAAAATGAAAATATGGATTTTAATGAATTCATTTCTTATTCAGAAAATATGGAATTTTTAGCAAATTATCTTAATTTTAAATTTGTTGATTATAAAGATAAATTACCAAAAACTTTAGAAATTGTAATACCAAAATCACAATCTCTAATAGAAAATAATATCTATTTTTTAATTGATTCATCTGATGAATTATATAAGAAAAGTTATCTTTTAGTCCATGATATAAGAAAATTAAGTATTGTTGAATTAGTTAAAGATTCATCTATTGAATATGATGAAATAGCTTTAGCATCAAAATTAACTATGTCTATTTTATTAGGTTCACAAGATACTATACAATCATCTTTAAATGCCAATAAAGGTGCAGAAGATTATATGAATGAAGTTATATCTTTAGCAAAATTAAGAAAATCTACTGAAATATATATATCTCTTCGTTCGCATAATTTATCTATAAGATTAAGAAATAATGAGGGAAGTAAAACAATTTCTGTTAAAGGAATTCTTGAAGCTCAAATATTAAGAAGATGGTTAGAGATAAAAAGTAATGCAAAAGAAGGAGATAAATCTTTTGATGGTATGTTTATGGTTAATCAAGATGAATACAGGATTAACTTTCAGACAACTTATCGAGGATATAGAGCAACTGCAAGGGTTTATCAAAATGAATTTAAAGGTATTGGAACATTAAGCGAAGCAGGTTATTCAAAAAAAGCAGAAAATTTAATTAAAGAAATATCATTATCACAAGATGGAGGTATGTTGTTTGTTGCTCCAACAGGACAAGGAAAAACTACAACAGCAAATATTTTATTAGAAAATTTAGCTTTAATAGGAAATGAAGTTATTGCTATTGGTAATCCAATTGAAAAATTCATTCATAATACAGACCAAGTTGATATGTCTCATTATGCTAATGCAGAGGGTGAACATAAACTCACTAAATCTCATTTTATTTCTAATGCTATGAGAAGTAAAGCAGATGTTATAGATATAGGAGAGTTAAGAAATAAAGAGGATATGGAATCAGCTTTAGAATTAGCACTAACAGGACACTTCTTTATAGGAACTATACATGCTTTTAATGTTACTACAACAATAGAAAAATTAACTAGAGTTGGTGGTTGGAGTGAAACGGATATTAAATCTTTACTTAGAGGTTTAGTATTTCAGCAATTAACAAGAGCATTATGTCAAGAATGTAGAATTAAAGAAAATGACAAAGATGGATATAGAGCTAACCACAAAGGGTGTCCTGCTTGTAAGTATGGTTATAGAAAATTACAAACACCAATCGCAGAAGTTGCAAAATTCCCTACTTTTAAAGACTTTGATTTAAGAGATTCTAAAACTTACGATGGACATATTGGTTTTATAGAAGATGCAGAAAACAAATACAAAGAAGGAATCATTGATGAATTCCATCTAAATAAGCTTAAAAAAAGAGAAAGATTACCACAATATTGGACTTTTATTGATTATAAATATTTAGATAAAGATGATAGATTAACATATAAAACATTCAATGATGATAGTGAAGATATTGATGATGAAGAGTTGTATGAACAAATTAATAATGAACTTAATTCTTCTAGTGAAGAAAACGAGGAATCATAATGCCAAAAATGAACGAACTCAACAAAAGATTACTTCTAACTTTTATTGTAAGAAGTCAAGAAACTGGAAGAAATGTTCATAGTTCTATTGTTAGGTTTCGAGATAAGGTAGCGAAAGATAAAGTTAGTAAAGATGTTTCTGGGGAAATAATCAAAAGACTTGAAAAGGGTGAATCGCTTGAAAAAGTCTTGTACGAGACAGAAGTTATTAATAAATTTCAGTATTCAATTTTAGAACTTGTAACTGATAAAAAAGAAGCTTTTAAAAAACTATCTTCTTTTAATAAAGTTGCAAAAGGGGCAGATAAGTTCTATTTTAAAATTTGGATTAAACTTTTTGCTATATCAGTTGGGGTTTTTATTGGATTATACACAATTAATAAAACTGTATTCCTTCCTCTAATTACAAATATGCAAAAAACTGCAAAATCAGGACAGAGTAGCTTTAAGATTGATGATGCTTTTCAATATATTTTGGATAACAATATTGCCTTATTATACATAGGAGTGTTTTTTGCAGTTTTTTTTATTAGTTGTTTATGGTTTTATATAGAATCATCAAGAAATAATATATCTATGCACTATAAATACTTTAGATACAAAGCAATTATTCAAAATTTATTTTTATTAACAATTATAGAGGATTTATTAAAAGTTGGAATGAATACGACTAGTGTCTTCAAAGCTCTAGCTACTAGCATAGAACCTAAGAATTTAAGAAATAATCTTAATAATATAAAAGAAGCTATAGAGAAACAAAATAATGAAAAGTTTGAATTTGAATTAAGGAGGTTATATATAGATGAAATATCAATTTTTGACATAGTAAGTGGTAATGAAGATGGAAATTTAAAAAATGGATTTGTAAATGCTGTAAAATCAGCAGAGGAATATAAGGTGGAAATTGGAGATTTTTATAAAGAAATTTTTGATGTTCTTGCTTTTACTCTTATGGCTCTACTTGCAGGTTTTGCAGGTGGTTATATTGTTGGTTTAGAAATAAACATAACAACAGGTATGTAAAATAAATAATATTAATTTTAGGAGTTAAATTATGGTAAATAAGGAAATGATTGGTTATGCAATTTT
>RRZU013522232.1_pt1 | contig 23370 bp, 22 predicted proteins | sample 2165561 | NCBI WGS metagenome assembly RRZU01 (sample SAMN10456909, study PRJNA506462) | wastewater metagenome | isolation source: wastewater sludge | place: USA: Moscow, Idaho | reverse complement strand
TCTCAAGTAACTTTAGAATATAGCGATGACAATAAGCCAACTCGTATTGATGCTATTGTAATCTCAACACAACATGATGATTTTGACGAAGAAGCTACAATGCTTGCAAAAATCAAAAAAGACATCGTTGAAATTTTGATTCCAAGGATTATTGCAAAAAATCCAACGCATGCTCATTTATTCAATGATGCTATCCAATACCACATTAACCCAACCGGAAAATTCGTAATTGGAGGACCGCACGGAGATACTGGATTAACAGGAAGAAAAATCATTGTAGATACTTATGGTGGAAAAGGTGCTCACGGTGGAGGTGCATTCTCTGGAAAAGATCCAAGTAAAGTAGATAGAAGTGCGGCTTATGCTACACGTCACATCGCTAAAAATCTAGTTGCAGCGGGCGTTGCTGACGAGATTTTAGTACAGGTTTCGTATGCTATTGGTGTAGCTAAACCAATGGGTATTTTTATTGACACCTACGGAACTTCAAAAGTGGATTTGACAAATGGTGAAATTGCTAAAAAAGTAGAAGCTATTTTTGATATGCGTCCGTACTTTATCGAGCAACGTTTGAAATTAAGAAACCCTATCTATAGCGAAACTGCTGCTTATGGGCACATGGGACGTACTCCAGAAACGGTTACTAAAACATTTTCGGCTCCAGGAGGCTTAACAAAAACTGTAGAAGTTGAGTTGTTCACTTGGGAAAAACTAGATTTTGTTGACCAAGTTAAAACAGCATTTGGAATATAATATACCATAGCGCTTTCTGCTATTAGGCAGAAAACACTCTTTAATAGAGAACCGCACTTCACAAGAGTTGCGGTTTTTTTGTTTCCAATGCTTTGTACTATGAACTGAAAAAGCCGCCATTTGCATACAAATGACGGCTTATACTATGTTTTTAAATCAATAAATTAGAATTTGTAAGTAATTCCAATTTTAGCACCGCTTACAACATTACCACCACCAACTTGAAGGTTTACACCAAAGTTATCACTAAAGAAATAACGACCACCAACTTGAAGACCTATTCCAAAATTGTCTTCGTCGCTATAGTTATTAGAAACACCATTATACTTTGAATTCCAATTATAGTAATTCAAATTTGCACCAGCATAAAAATCCCATTCGCTAGGAATATCAAGTACTTCATTAAAATGGTAATTCCCATTCGCTTGAATACCTAAAATACTATTTTTATAACCAGCTGTATTGTATGACTGAAAAGACAATTCTCCTCCTACAGTCCAATTCTTAGCAACACCAAAGTCAAGACCCACATAAACAGGCGTTCCCCATCCTGATGTTCCCACTCCAGCATTTAATTGAATACCTCCTTCTTCTAATGGAGCTTGAGCATTAGCAAAACTAAAAGCGAATACTGCTAATAAAAGTGCGATTTTTTTCATAATTGAAATTTTTAAATTAAACGGATTTCACTTTGTGTGAAATTTCATAGGTAAAAATAATGTTTTTCCATCATATAGAAAGATTTTAATTAAAAAAAAAACGTCTTTTGTCCTTACAAATTATACTTCAAAGAAAAGATCACGTAACGCGGTTGCACGGTATATTGTGAGGTTCTTGTGGCAAACTGGCTAAAATTATCATCATTTAATGAGATTGTATTAAGCAAATTAGTACCACTAACTTTGTATTCTAACTTACTCCCTTTCTTTTGATAAATTAAACTTGCGGTCAGAAAATCATACTCATTATCCACAGTTTTTGTGTTATTGTAATAATGATAAAATTCATACTCGGTTACCAATGAAAAACTTTTCAAAAAGAAATAATCTAATTTCGCAAAAGGCCTTTCCGTGAAAAAAGTAGTATTGTTGTAATCATTCTGCACTAGATTGTACCCCAATTCAAGGTTAGGTAGGTTTTTATAATTCGTGGATGCTTTCAAAGTATAGCTTTGGGTAAAACTTTCCTTTGTGGACAACACATTGTTTTGAATGTTGTTGAACTTAGACCAATTCAAATTAGCTCCTAAAGATGCTTTGTAATTTTTCAAGAAAGAACGCCCGTAGGAACCACTCCCAGATAAGGTTTCATCAGCAAAACCGGAGTTAAAAGGAGATGACGTTTGATTAACTCCGTTGAATAACGCACGAGTTTTTATTGCATCGACTCTTTTAGAATAAGTAGCAAAAGCAGTTATGTTTTCAAAGTTGAACATGTTATATTTAAAATAACGAAATGAATGAACTTGCGAAGTTGCGTTTTCTAAAAACCGATTTCCTTTTGTTAAACTGTTATAATTGGAGAACACAAACCCTTCAATAAGTTGATTAATATCCGTAAAACTATTAGTGTAGGAGAAATTATAAGTTAATGTTTCTGCTTTTTTAATTTGATAAATGGCTAAGAAATCAGGTAACACTCTAAAAAAGTCTTGACCATTAGTCGTGCCTAATTGTTGGTTTGTCATGTTGTAACTATGCAAACTAACACCTGGCGTAAAAGTGAACTTACCAGTTAAAATTTTATAATGTAGTCCTAAAAATGTATCATTAAAATTATAGTTAACATCATTTTTATTAGCAGAACTATTCAGATCATTAACTGTTTGATTGTCTAGAATCTGATAAATGCTAGAATTAAAATTTTGATTAGAATAGGTGTTCCCTATGGTTACATTAATATTGCTTTTGTTAGTAAGCATGTAATAATAATCTAATTTAGCATCAATTTTGTTCGTTTTTACAAAACGATTTTGATTAATATCATTTCTATTTTGGCCTGAAATATAATCGGCTAAATTGAACGGTTGCGATTTTAAATTGGCATTATAAAAAGGATTTTCCTCTTGGTACAAATGCTGCATTTCGAATGCAAAAATATTCTTATCGCTTTGTGTGTAGTACAAAGATAGATTTTGATTAACTGAAATTGGATCTTGTTTTTTAACCGTATTTATGTTTTCAGTAGCAGAATTACCAGCAACAATTGATTCTCTTAGCAACGAATTATTCTCGTCTTGCTTAGACAATTTAGTTAAAACATCATAATCAAATTGAAATCTCGTTGTAGGCTTATAACTAGAACTCAACTTGAATAATCCCAAGTTACTTTTTTGATTGGCAATCTCTTGTCGGTTTTCAGTAGAGAGAATCGCAGAAGAATTAGGTTGCAAAATGTTGGTTTGTGATTTTGTTTCCAAATCAGTTAATGACGAAGAGATTATCCCGAAACCACTAAGCGACCACGCTTTATTTACATTATAAGAAAAGTTTGTAGCTCCAAATTTTGTCTCGATTTCTTTAGCGCGATTGTTTCTTAAAAGCGAAATTCCTAAATCATTAGAAGAAACATTAAAACTGGAGCCCCCTTTTTGCATCATGCCTCTAAATCCTCCCGTAAATTTGAAATAATCTTGAACTGTCAATGGTAATTCACCAATATTGTTGAGATTCGTGATTACGCTGATGCTGTATTTTGGATTGTAATAAAATATTTTTGGGTTAATAAGATAGCGACTTTCCTCATGTGCTACACCAACTCCTGCCGTCATATCTCCAAACCAGAAATTCTTCTTTCCTGATTTAAGTTTGATATTCATCGCAATATTGTCCTGATTGTTCTCTACACCTTTTAGCGCACCTATTTCGCTATAGTTTCGCAACACTTGTATTTTATCAATAGCGTCGGCCGGAATGTTTTTGACCCCCAACTTTGTGTCGCCATCAAAGAAATCTTTTCCTTCCACCATTAATTTGGACACTTTTTTTCCTTCGACTTCAATTTCCCCATCTGCGTTGACCTCAACTCCAGGTAGTTTTTTCAGGATATCTTCTAGTTTTCGTTCTGTTCCGGATTTAAAAGAATCCGCATTATAAACAATAGTGTCGCCTTTTATCGACACTGGCATTTCACGAACAATTTCAACCCCATCAAGTTCAATTCCGCCTTCTTCAAGTGCGATGTTTCTGCTATTATTTTCCGAAGTTGTAGTAATCTCCAGCTCTTTGTTTTGCATTCCCAAATAACTGATTTTTAAACTGTACGCAGTATTTGGCTTTAGATTAAGAAGGAACTTTCCTTTATCATTTGTTATGGCATAGGAATCCATCGCTTTTGTCGCTTTATTAACTGCCATCACATTGGCCATTTCAAGACCAACTGATTTAGAGTCCGTTATGAGACCCTCTAGTTTTACGGATTGTGCGAAAGAAATTGAGGTGATAAAAAACAGGATAATTAGTATAGTATTTTTCATTTAGAAATGATAGGTGAATCTTTATAATATTGATTTTAAACTCGTATTCGGCTTGCTTTTTACCCTCCAAATCTCGTTCTCATTCCACCATTTCTGCCACGTCCTTGGTTCATGTCTCTAAACTCCTCCATTTTTTTCACTACAGTTTCGTCAAATTCTTTTTGAGTAGTCACTTTCCCTTTAGTTGGGGCTTTTATTTCGGTTTTAACTTTAGGATTCAGTACTACTTTTGAACATAGAATAACTGTTTTACCATCATTTACTTCTAAAATTAAACCCGGTAATCCCCAATAATTTCGGGGCCCTTGATTCACTGGGATTTCGGGCGTATACCACGCTGTAATTACAGTTTCTTTTGGCATGTCTAACGCATCTAAAAGGCTCGTTTTCTTGTCAGTATCTGCAGGTTTTGTTGCTGCCGCATCTTCTCTTCTAGGTCTTAAGTTTCTAAAATCTGTTTTACTTGCAGGACGCACAGCTGTTGCTTTAAAACAATTATAACCACCAATCATGCGAGTTTCCCCTTCCATTTTCCATTTTAAATTAGGCAACGAATCTTTTACCAAAAACTCTTTCCCCATAAATTCTTTATCCACCGTATATGATTTTTCTTTTACATTTTTATAATAGGTTCCGCCGCCGCCAGTCATAGAAGACATCATTCGCATACCGCCACTGCCCTGTCCTGGAGCATCTAACCTCTCTTCTTCTTTATATATTGACGCTGATTTATCAAAATTAAGAATGAATGTTTTTTCAAACATTTTTTTCATTCTCTCCTCTATCCTTTTTTGCATGTCTGGAGTCATTTCCCTATTACCTTCCATTCGTGATTTAAAATCGGATGTACTTGTTTTCGATTCATAAACGGCCATTCCTTGAAATTCTTGAGCCCGAAGCCCCATATAGGATGCTACTGTTAGAACTACTGCGATAATTACTTTATACATATTGTTGGTTTTTAATAAATTAAGAGTACAAAACGGTAATTTTGTTACACGTTTTTTTGTTAAAATAATAAGACACTTATAATCATATAAGGTTTAATTGTAAATTCGCTTTTATGAAGAATTTAATAGCAGTGCTTTTTATCACTTTTTTTTCAGTTGTTTATAGTCAGGGTCAAAACTTGACTGCTTTCAAAATAAACAACATCTCTTTTGATGGAGACCAATTTTTAGGATATGATCCTTTTGGATTTTATTACACTACAAAAAACAATATTTTTTCTAAAATTAGTTCTGGAGAAGTATTGGAATACAAAAACATTTATTTGGGGAAAATCACTAAAGTGGATCTTCAAAATCCACTAAAAATCGTGTTGTTCTATGAAAACTTTAATACAGCAATACTATTAGACAATCAATTGAATGAAATTCAGAAAATTAATTTTTCAGAATACAACACCCCTATTGTTACCTCTGCTATTGGCATTGCATCGCAAAATCAATTATGGATTTACAACACTATGAATCAGCAACTAGGACTCTATGAGTATCTAAAAAATGACTACAAGACTATAAGTGTACCTTTTACAGAAGCCATCAAATATTACACCTCAGACTTTAATACTTTTCATTGGATTAATCCAAAAAACCTGTGGTATGCCGCTGATATTTTTGGAAATGTAAAATTTAAAGACCTAATCCCGGACTTTGACAACCTCCAAATTATTTCTGAAAATCAGTATCTTTATTCTAAATCGGGGATTTTGACTCTCAGAGATTTAGTTAAAAACGAAAACTACCAAGTAAAAATTTCAGAAAAAACCTTTAGCAAATTCTATTATAAAGGTCAAATTTTGTCTATTTTTACAGCAGAGGGAATTACAAATTATAAAATCATAATACCGTAATGCACATAGCAATAGCAGGAAACATAGGCTCTGGAAAAACAACATTAACACGTTTATTAGCCAAACATTTCAAATGGGAACCACATTTTGAAGATGTAGTTGACAATCCATACTTAGATGATTTCTATCATCAAATGGAGCGATGGTCGTTTAATTTACAAATTTATTTCTTGAACAGTCGTTTTCGTCAGGTAATGCAAATACGAGAAAGCGGCAAAAAAATCATTCAAGATCGGACTATTTATGAGGATGCTCATATTTTTGCGCCTAACCTTTATGCAATGGGTTTGATGAGCAATCGTGATTTTCAAAATTATTCTTCTCTTTTTGAATTAATGGAATCTACGGTAAAAGCTCCTGATTTATTAATTTATTTAAGAAGTTCTATACCTAATCTAGTAGGACAAATACACAAACGAGGACGCGAGTATGAAAACTCAATTTCTATTGATTATTTAGGCCGTTTGAATGAAAGATACGAAGGTTGGATTCAAACTTATGACAAAGGAAAATTATTAATTATAGATGTAGATAACATCAATTTTGTAGACAGCCAAGAAGATTTAGGAAATATTATTAATAGAATCGATGCTGAATTGAACGGATTGTTTTAAATCTTATCTATGTCGCTCTAGTCGCTTTGTTCTTGGCAAAGACCCGATAGAGAATAGTGACTATATTTACAGAAGCACTAAACATAAAAAACGCCTCACTGCTAAGTTTTAGAGTGAGGCATTTTTTTATCAACTTCTGTCAATAGTTAAAGGTATTTGCACTTATTTCAAAGCATCAATTTTTGCTTGAACCTCCGCATCAGTCCCTTCAAATTTTTGAACTTCTTCCTTACCGTTTATCACTGTTGTAACCGTTGCAGTTACTTTACCATCAATATTTGATTTTTCAATTGAAACTTCCTTAGAACTGATTTCAGTTGCAACAGGTTCTCCCGTTATCGTGTGACTTCCTTCCCCTAAAATTGGTGCAATTACCAATCCAATCAAACAGGTCAATTTGATTAAAATATTCATTGATGGTCCAGAAGTATCTTTAAATGGATCACCAACAGTATCACCAGTTACCGCCGCTTTATGAGCATCAGAACCTTTATATGTCATTTCACCATTAATCATAACTCCAGCTTCAAAAGATTTTTTAGCATTATCCCAAGCACCACCGGCGTTGTTTTGAAAAACAGCCCAAAGCACACCCGAAACAGTAACTCCTGCCATATAACCACCTAACATTTCAGCAATTAATTGGTTGTTATCGCCATAAACTAGTTTTCCAAGTAATACAATGGCAATAGGAAAACCAATTGTCAAAACTCCTGGCAGCATCATTTCGCGCAAAGCGGCTTTAGTAGAAATATCAACACATTTCGCATATTCCGGTTTGCCGGTTCCCTCCATAATTCCTGGAATTTCTCTAAACTGACGACGTACTTCATAAACCATATCCATCGCTGCTTTTCCTACCGAGTTCATTGCTAATGCAGAAAAAACCACTGGAATCATACCACCCACAAACAACATGGCTAAAACAGGTGCTTTAAAAATGTTGATTCCGTCAATTCCTGTAAAAGTAACATAAGCTGCAAATAAAGCCAATGAAGTTAATGCCGCAGAAGCAATTGCAAATCCTTTTCCAGTTGCCGCGGTTGTGTTTCCTACAGAATCCAAAATATCAGTTCTTGTACGAACTTCTTTTGGCAATTCACTCATCTCTGCAATTCCACCTGCATTATCAGATATTGGTCCGAACGCATCAATTGCTAGTTGCATTGCCGTAGTTGCCATCATTGCTGAAGCTGCCAAAGCCACTCCGTAGAATCCTGCAAATGCATACGAAGTCCAGATTGCCGCTGCGAACAAAAGTACAGTTGGAAAAGTCGAAATCATTCCTGTTGCCAAACCTGCAATAACATTAGTTCCCGCACCAGTTGATGATTTTTGTACAATTGCCATAACAGGTTTTGTACCTAATCCCGTATAATATTCTGTAACAGAAGAAATAACAGCACCTACTACTAATCCAACTATTGTAGCATAGAAAACGCGCATGGACGAAATTTCTTTAGTTCCTTCACCAAAAAAGTCCATTTTCATGGTTTCCGGCAACATATATTGTACTAAGAAGAAGCAAGCTATAGCGGTTAATATAATAGAAACCCAATTTCCTATGTTTAAAGCCGTTTGAACTTGTGCTTCTTTAGCATTTTCATCACTAATTTTCACTAACATTGTTCCTATTATGGAGAATAAAATTCCAAAACCTGCAATCGCCATAGGTAATAAAATAGGTCCTATTCCGCCAAAAGCATCTTGAATATTACCTCCCATATCTTTGATTACATAATTCCCTAGAACCATTGCCGCTAAAACTGTTGCAACATACGAGCCAAATAAATCAGCACCCATTCCAGCAACATCACCCACATTATCTCCCACGTTATCAGCAATAGTAGCTGGATTACGAGGATCATCTTCAGGGATTCCAGCTTCAACTTTCCCCACTAAATCCGCACCAACATCGGCAGCTTTTGTGTAAATTCCACCACCAACACGTGCAAATAAAGCAATAGATTCAGCTCCAAGAGAAAAACCAGCTAATGTTTCCAAAACGATTGTCATATCTTCGGTAGAAGTCCAAACTCCATTCATGAAAAAGTGAAAAAAGAATATAAAGAAAGTGGTTAGTCCCAAAACGGCTAAGCCTGCAACCCCTAATCCCATTACAGTTCCACCACCAAAAGACACCTTTAGCGCTTGAGGCAAACTCGTACGCGCAGCTTGAGTTGTTCTAACATTTGTTTTCGTTGCTATTTTCATCCCCATATTTCCAGCTAAAGCAGAGAAAAATGCACCAAAAATAAAAGCAACAACTATCAATATGTGCGTAGTAGGAACAATAAATGAAATACCGGCTAAAACGACACTAGCTCCTATTACAAAAAAAGTTAATAATCTGTATTCTGCTTTTAGGAAAGCCAATGCTCCCTCATAAATGTAATCTGAAATCTCTTTCATCTTACCATCTCCAGGATCTTGTTTTAAAACCCAAGATCTTTTGGCAAACATAAAAGCAAGTCCAATAAATGCCATAGCAATTGGCAGGTAAATCATTATTGTATTCATAACTGTGGTTTGGTTTTTGGTTAAATTAATAATGTAACTAAACGAAAATAAACAAAAAAAAGCAATACTCGATTGAGAGTATTGCTTTTTTTTGTTTATTTTAAAAATTATTTATTTAATTCTTTATAATTTTATTTATTGACGAAACTTCAGATGAATTTACTTTGAAAAAATAAATTCCTGTAGCTAATTTTTCAATATTAACAGTATTAACTTTATCACTTAAAACCTGATTAAATAAGTATTTCCCTGAAACATCGTACACATCGAGACTTGATATAGTGCTTGATTTTAACTCAATTGTTAGTGCATCTGTAGCTGGATTTGGATAAATATTTAAGTTTGACTTTAGTTCTAAATCACTCACACTTAAATTAGAACCTACTGGCGAACTCAATTTAATAGAGTTGATACTGTGGTTAGTATACGATTGGTTACCCACATATCCTCCTGCTGAAATATAAAAACGCACCTCATCAACATCTTGAAAACCTGTACCTAAAGTTATAGTCATTGGGGCATAAGCTCCACCATCAAAAGCTTGAAAAGTGGTAGTAGCTACTTCAAGATTATTTCTATATCCTTTTACGGTGTTAATTGTTGACTGGATCTCTCCCCAATTATAGTATTGAAATTGATTCAGTTTAAATTTAGCTCCATTTACTGATTTAATAGCCATGCCTTTTGAGCCTATATTACTAGGATCATTTCGTGTTAATCCTGAGTACGAACTACTGTTGCTCGACAAAAAAGTATTGTCTTCCCATGACAACTGATTTAGCTTTGTGCCATTTACATCGGAAATGTTATAAATTTGAATATCAATATCTGTAATATTCACGGAACCTCCATCGCCATCATTTGCAATGTTATCGGTTGCTATACCTACATTGTTTGTAAAAATCAAAGTAGGTGAAGTACTAAGAGACTGTGCTGAACTGACTTTAAATAATAAAAGCGTTCCTAAAAATAAAATGTAATTTTTTCTCATAAAAAAGGTATTAGATTTGTTGGTCAAATCTAATACCTTTTTTATGAGAAAAAATTATTTATTTAATACTAAATAATCCTTCTGGTTTATTTTCAATTTGATTGAAACGCTCTGTACATTTTTTAATGATATCATAAGCTTCAGTAACATCTCCCCAACCACCTACATCTACGCTTTTGTTTTCAAGATCTTTGTATACTTGGAAAAAGTGCTCAATTTCTTTTAACAGGTGTGGATTCATATCTGACAGATCATTTAATGAGTTCCAAATTGGATCTGAAACTGGTACACATATTACTTTTTCGTCTGGTCCTTTATCATCCGCCATATGGAAAACACCAATTGGTTTAACCTCCATAACACATCCAGGAAAAGTTGGTTCGTTTACCAAAACCAAAACATCTAATGGATCTCCGTCTAAAGCTAATGTTTCAGGAATAAATCCGTAATCAGCTGGATACATCATTGAAGAAAACAACATTCTATCAAAACGCATTCTTTTTATTTCGAAATCATATTCGTATTTATTTCTACTTCCTCTTGGTATTTCGATTAACACATCGAACGTAGTTATTTTATCTGCAGTCATCTTACTATTTATTTTTCTATATTTATGGGTGCAAAAGTAAGGAATTTATCTATTTTCTACAATAAAATTATTTCAGCACTCTATTACTTCTTTTTCACGAGATTGCAGTTTAGTAAATTACCTTCCTATTTCGTTTTTTCAAATAATAATGCCATAAAAGATAGGTTGCATAGGAACGATACGGAATCCATTTTTGAGCATGCTTTTCCATAGCATCCTTATCATGAATATCAAGTAATTCCTTCATTGTATTTACTACTGCAATATCACCTAATGGCAATAAATCTGGTTCTTGTAGGCAAAACATTAAATAAATATCAATCGTCCAATTTCCTATTCCCTTCACTTTTATGAGTTCGTTTCGTACTTGCTCCGCTGTTTTATTTGGTAAACTTTCTAAATCAAGCTCTTTCTCTAAAATGGCTATTGCCAAAGCTTTTATGTATGAAGTTTTTTGACGGCTTACGCCAAAAGCTCTATAATCCCCATCTGATACTGCAATTAAAATCTCTGGTGTCATATCTTTATAACTCGCTTTTATCTTCAAAAAAGTGGCTTTTGCGGAGTCGATAGACACTTGTTGTTCTAAAATCAGCAAAACTAAAGTCTCAAATCCCTGTGGTCTAAACGGAATAGCTGGAAGCCCATATTGCTCAATGATTGTCTTGAAAATGCTATCTTTTCCCGAGATGTAATCAAATGCTTCTTGCATAACTAGATGTTTTTAGCCCAGATGGAAACGGCATCCTTTTATGCCAGGGTTTGGCATAAAAGGATGCCGTTTCCATCTGGAATAGCTCCTAGAAATTAAATCCAAACGAAGCTTTTACAGTGAATTTATTTGTATCAGGCGTGTTTAGATAATTCCCTCGCCAAGCAAAATCCACACGGAATAATTTGAAAATATTTCCAATACCAGCGCTATATTCCCAATATCCTTTTTCAGGTGCATTGTAGATCAAGCCGGAAGCGTTAATGGCTCTGTTATCATCAGAAATACTGCCATAGACTCCTTTTACGGCTACTATTTCTCTCCAATTTAATTTTCGCATGAATGGAATTCTAGAAAAAAGACGGCCTCCAAAATTATGATTCCATTGCAAAGTAGCATACTTATCTGATACAAATTCATAGTAATTTAGGTTACTAAATGTATTTTCTATCGAAAAAAAGGTTTGATTTCCTGGAATAACACTCATCAATCCTAGGGGAACGGTTCCAAAAGTTTTTCCAACTTCAATAATAACATTAGAGCGACCTAACGGACCAATAATTATAGGTTGCTTGTAATACAATTGTAGTTTATCATATTGGAAATCACTATCCAGCAATCCTTTAAATCCATGACTGTAATTGACAAAAAAGCGACTGTATGGACTGTCGACGGTTTGGCGCTCAACTGCAAACCCAATGGTTTTTCGTTTTGGAGTATAATCAACTTGAAGGCTTACTTCTGATTGCTTGACATCACTTTTAACAATTCCGTTGGCAACATCGGTGTAATAATCTAAACTAAAGGTAGGTGAGGCTGATTCAAGAGTTCTATAGGAGAATCCAGTTTGAAAAGTTAAATTTTTGACTGGCTCCATTTCTATAGCTACATTACTCAAGTTAATAGCCGTCAATTTGCCATTACTTCCTGATGTAAATACTGATGAGGATGCAGAGCTTCTACCCAAAACATCATAGGTTGCAGTTAAGCTAGCCCCTATTTGTTCTATATCGCGCCTATTGCCACCAGATAAAATGAGGCGATTTTTGCGATCTACCATCCATTTGCCTGAAAAACCATATTTGAACTTATCGTCTTTAAAACCATAAGCTGTGTATCCTTGCACACGCCAACTATCATCCGTTCCGAAATAAGTTCTTCCGCCAGCTCGCAATCGAACGCCTTCTACTTCATTATATCCAAATGTGGAAAAAATAGGGCCATAATCAAAATTGCCAAACTGCACAAACCCACTAGCGAGCACCTGAACAGAACTGTATATTTGTTTGAATTTCTTGACTGTTTGCAAGGTATCGAGCATTTTATAAACTCCTATTTCGTCTTTTGATAAATTCTCAAAACGATTTTCTTCCCAATATTCATCTGATTTATTATAAATATCAGGTTCCTTATAATTAACCTCATCTTTATAAAAAACAATTGGTTTGGGATTGTTGAATTTATGGTCTCTAAAAAAAGTGGTTCTTTTTCCATAAATTCCTTTTGATTTTTCTTTTTTGTTTAAAGCAAAATCGGACATCAAATAATCCTTAGTTAATAAGAAAACTGAGTCGCTGACTACTTCAAATTCTTGCTCTAAGTAAATGTCTTTCACCCAGTTAATATTGGCGCTTTTAGTAACGGCCATATTAATTTTCTTGATGGCAAATGTGGAGTCATTTACCCAAAAATCTCCTTTAAATGTCAATTCGTTTTTTCGTCTAGGGTAAAATACAATATTGTAACACCATTTTTTATCAATGTAGGCACTGTCTCGCAAAACATAATTATAAACATCAATACCTGTTTTAGAAAGCGGGCTGGTAAAGCTTTTGTCAAAAAAAGTTAAATAGTTGTTATAAATGTCATAATCCGAATACAGATCTTTTACAAAATTCAAAATTTGTTGGTTCCCATTAAAACCAGATGTTTTACTAGCCTTTACTTTTTCTTTTATTTTCTTCAATTTAATGTCTCCATAAACATCCGACAATGCTTCGTTTATAAAAATAGGCAAATACGTTTTACCCGTAACTTTCGAAGTGTCCATCTGTTTAAAAATAAATTCCATGCCCTTAAAAATCCTGTTTTTCATAAAAGCACTATCTATAGAATTCATGTCAAATTCTATTTTTTCATACTTCTCCATCTGGTACTGATTAAACATGTACAATCCATTCTGGCGTTTTTTCGCCCAAATTTTTCTAAGAATATCAAGAGCGGGATTATTCTTTTTAGAAGTTTTACCAGTAAAAATCACTACTTCATTTAAACTCTCCGGCTCATTAAGCTGAATTTTCATATTGTAATTAACGGCTTTTTGTAACGTTATTTCCTTTTCTGAAAACCCAACAGATGAAATCAGCAATACAGTATACGTTTTTAACGATTCAAGATCAAATAGTCCGTCCTCATTGGCAACGATTCCTTCGCTAGAATCCTTAAACACAACATTTGCAAAGGGAATCGGCTGATTCATTTTGTCTAATACCACTCCACTAACTTTTGTTTGCGCAAAAACAGCATTTGCTGAAACAAACAAAAAAACCAACAAAAACAAAACATTCTTTTTCATACTTATTCAAAAAAAAACTTCATCAAATAGATAATTGATGAAGTTTCAAATATAGTTAATTACAGTATTCTTTTATTCGATAATTATAATTCTAAAAGTTAAACTTTCCCTAAACTCAATTACTTTAAAACTACTATTTTTTATACAGTACTTTTTTAACTGCTTTTATTACATCAACTGCATTTGGCAACCATTCTTTAAGCAATACTGGTGAGTAAGGTGCTGGAGTATCTGCGGTAGTGATACGTTGAATTGGTGCATCTAAAAAATCAAAAGCGCGCTCTTGCACGATATATGTAATTTCCGAAGCGATACTTGCAAAAGGCCACGCTTCCTCAAGAACCACCAATCGGTTTGTTTTTCTAACAGACGTCAATATTGCTTCATAATCCATAGGACGTACCGTTCTCAAATCGATAATTTCGCAAGAAATTCCTTCTTTGGCTAATTCGTCAGCAGCAATATGTGCTTCTTTGATAATTTTTCCAAAAGAAACAATTGTTACATCAGTACCTTCACGCTTAATATCAGCCACTCCTAATGGGATTGTATATTCACCATCTGGCACTTCTCCTTTATCACCATACATTTGCTCTGATTCCATGAAAATCACAGGATCATTATCACGAATAGCCGCTTTCAACAATCCTTTTGCATCATAAACTGTAGAGGGAACTACTACTTTGAGGCCGGGAGTGTTCGCAAACCAGTTTTCAAGAGCTTGCGAATGCGTTGCTCCTAATTGTCCTGCCGAAGCTGTTGGACCACGAAAAACGATAGGCACATTAAATTGTCCTCCTGTCATTTGACGCATTTTGGCAGCATTATTTATAATTTGGTCAATCCCCACTAAACAGAAATTGAAAGTCATGTATTCCACAATAGGTCTACATCCGTTCATTGCTGATCCTACTGCAATACCAGTAAAACCAAGCTCAGCGATAGGAGTATCAATTACTCTTTTCTCACCAAATTCAGCAAGCATTCCTTTTGACGCTTTGTAGGCACCATTATATTCGGCAACTTCTTCGCCCATTAAGTATATGGACTCATCGTGACGCATCTCTTCACTCATCGCTTCGCAAATAGCCTCTCTAAATTGTATCGTTCTCATATTATATCTTATTGTGTCTAATTTTCGAAAAGCAAAAATAAATATTTAAAACCACTTAAAAGCATAAATCAACCTAAATTAATTCAGGATTTATCTCATTGTTTTTACGGGAGCTATTTCCGACTATCCGCTGTATCTTCCTGTGGCTAAAGGAGCCACAGGAAGGATGCCGCTACTATCCGGGCTACCAAAACGTAGTAGCTAAGTAAAAATATTATGCACGCATAGTATTTTATTCAAATTAAAATTTTAAATTTGTAAAAGAAATTAAGAACAATTAAAAATATACTTATGAAAATATTAGTTTGCATCAGTCACGTTCCTGATACTACTTCAAAAATTAACTTTGTCAACGGTGATTCTGAATTTGACACTAATGGGGTACAATATGTAATCAATCCAAATGATGAATTTGGTCTTACTCGTGCTATTTGGTTCCAAGAACAACAAGGCGCAACCGTTACAGTTGTGAATGTTGGAGGACCAGAAACCGAACCTACTTTAAGAAAAGCATTAGCAATAGGCGCTAACGAAGCCATTCGTGTAAACGCAAATCCAACTGATGGATTTTTTGTTGCTAAACAACTTGCTGAAGTAATTCAAAACGGCGGTTACGATGTCATTATCGCTGGAAAAGAATCTCTAGATTACAATGGCGGTATGGTTCCTGGAATGATTGCCGGAATTTTAGGATACAACTTTCTTAATTCTTGCACTAGCCTAACTGTTGATGGAACAAGCGTAAAAGCAGTTCGCGAAATTGATGGTGGAAAAGAAACAGTTGCTACAACTTTACCATTAATCATTGGTGGACAAAAAGGATTAGTAGAAGAAAAAGACTTGCGTATTCCAAACATGAGAGGAATTATGACTGCAAGAACTAAAGCATTGACCATATTAGAACCTGTAAAAGCTGACGCAAATACAAAAGAAGTAAAATTTGAAAAACCAGCTCCTAAATCAGCAGTAAAATTAATTTCTGCTGATAATTTAGATGAATTAATTAATTTATTACACAACGAAGCGAAAGTAATATAATTTTAAATTATGAATTTTAAATCGTGAATTAACGTTCTCAGATACATTTAAAATTTATAATTCAACATTTAAAATAAAAACATTATGTCAATATTAATATATGCGGAATACGCAGAAGGAAAATTTAAAAAAGCAGCATTCGAATTAGCTTCTTACGCAAAAAAAGTAGCTGAAAGCTTAGGAACAACAGTTACGGCAGTAACTATCAATGCTGGAGATGTTTCAGAACTATCAAAATACGGTGTAGACAAAGTATTAAAAGTAAACAACGATGAACTATCAGGCTTTACAGCAAAAGCTTATGCCGACGTAATCAAACAAGCGGCTCAAAAAGAAAATATTAAATTACTATTATTATCATCAACCACAGATAGCGTTTACCTTTCTTCACTTGTAGCAGTAGCTTTAGAGGCCGGATATGCTTCAAATGTTGTAGGATTGCCAGTAAGCACTTCTCCTTTTCAAGTAAAAAGAACCGCTTTTTCAAACAAAGCTTTCATGGTTACTGAAATAAACACTGATGTAAAAGTACTTGGACTTGCTAAAAATTCGTATGGTATTTCCGAAAATGCCTCTACATTAACTCAAGAAGATTTCAATCCAACAATTGGAGAAAATGATTTTGGAGTAAAAGTTGAATCAGTTGAAAAAGTTACTGGAAAAGTTTCTATTGCCGATGCTGACATTGTAGTTTCAGCAGGTCGCGGACTTAAAGGTCCTGAAAACTGGGGAATGATAGAAGAGTTAGCAACAGTTCTTGGCGCGGCAACCGCTTGTTCTAAACCAGTTTCCGATTTAGGTTGGAGACCTCACGGAGAGCACGTAGGACAAACTGGGAAGCCTGTGGCAGCAAATTTATACATAGCTATCGGAATTTCTGGAGCAATACAACACATTGCCGGAATCAACTCATCTAAAGTAAAAGTGGTTATCAATAGTGATCCAGAAGCACCATTCTTCAAAGTGGCTGATTACGGAGTTGTAGGCGATGCTTTTGAAATTGTTCCGCAATTAATTGAAAAATTAAAAGCTTTCAAGGCAAACAACTAGTTTTATCGATAAAGTAATTCAAAATGCTATCTAAAAAATTAAGATATTTGTATCTTTGCCTTTAGATAGCATTTTTTTATGCAAACTATTTATTAGAAAACTTACGGTAATTACCATTACAACACTTATGAGCTTAGTAAAATTATCCATAAAAGGCATTTCATACAGTCAGACTCAAAACGGAGCCTATGCTCTGATATTAAATGAGGTTGATGGCGAACGAAAATTACCAATCGTTATTGGTGCTTTTGAAGCTCAATCTATTGCTATAGCCTTGGAAAAGGAAATAAAACCTCCGCGTCCGTTGACTCATGATTTATTTAAGAACTTTGCGGAGCGTTTTGACATCATTGTCAAGCAAGTTATTATTCATAAACTTGTTGACGGTGTTTTTTATTCCAGTATTATTTGCGAAAGAGATAAAATCGAGGAAATAATTGATGCCCGAACCTCTGATGCCATTGCTTTAGCGTTGCGTTTCAATGCTCCTATTTTTACCTATAAAAACATCCTGGACAAAGCTGGTATTTATTTAAAATCAAATCCATCGGACAGTACTAGTGACTCTAAAGATATTGATGATGTGCTGTCTAATCCAGAAACTTTTGGCCATGAAGAAAGCAACCAATCTGGAGAAACCTATTCTAAACACAGCCTACAGGAATTAAATGAATTATTAGACCAAGCCGTATCTCATGAAGATTATGAGAAAGCAGCCAAAATAAGAGATGAGATTTCTAAAAGATAATATAATTTGTTCTTTTGGTTACAAGTAAAATAACAATAAAAATCCGAATAGACTAAAAATGAAGCAATATTTAGATTTAGTGCAACACGTTATGAAAAACGGTTGTCAAAAAGGAGATCGTACTGGAACAGGAACAAAAAGTGTGTTTGGTTACCAAATGCGCTTTGACTTGAATGAAGGTTTCCCAATGGTTACTACTAAAAAGCTACACTTAAAATCTATTATTTACGAATTACTTTGGTTCTTAAAAGGCGATACCAATATAAAATACCTTCAAGAAAACGGAGTGAAAATCTGGGATGCTTGGGCTGACACTAATGGAAATTTAGGCCCAGTTTACGGACATCAATGGCGCAATTGGAATAGCGAAGAAATTGACCAAATCTCGGATTTAATCAAAGAACTAAAAACCAACCCTAACAGTCGCCGAATGTTAGTTTCAGCATGGAATCCTTCGGTCCTTCCTGACACTACAAAATCATTTGACGAAAATGTAGCCAACAACAAGGCCGCTTTGCCTCCATGTCACGCTTTCTTTCAGTTTTATGTTTCAGACGGCAAATTATCATGCCAACTGTACCAGCGAAGTGCTGATATTTTCTTGGGCGTTCCTTTTAACATTGCCTCTTATGCACTACTAACAATGATGATTGCTCAAGTTTGCGACTTGCAACTCGGGGAATTTATTCATACTTTTGGAGACGCACATATTTATAACAATCATTTTGAACAACTCGAATTGCAATTGTCACGTGAGCCAAAACCATTGCCTAAAATGATTTTGAATCCCAGTATAAAAGACATCTTCGCATTCGATTTTGAGGATTTTACTCTTGAAGGCTATGAACCGCATGCCTTGATAAAAGGCAGTGTTGCGGTGTAACTATGAAAAAATGGTGTTTTAGTTAAACAACTAAAACACCATTTTCATTTCCAGCAAACTCATTGAATTTAAAAGAATCGGCTTCAGGCTCATTCACAAAGACACCGTCTATAACATATTTGAATTCATAAGCTGCATCCTTTTTTAAATCGAACACCCCTTTGAATGTACCATTTTTTAATTTGCTTAATGCACCTTCAGCAACATTCCAATTATTGAAATCACCAATAACTGAAGCTTCAATTGCATCTTTTGCTTCTACCGAAAAAGTAACTTTACAAACAGGCTTTGTTTTTATAAATTGTTTTTTAATTGACATAAGTAATTCATTTAGAGATTTATGTGGCAAAGAAAATGAAACTCTTTGAACTTTCATCATACCCAAACAAGTTTTAGTAGAATAGCATGAACAATGTTAATTTATGATTAATTTTACAACTTAAGCTACTGTATTATACCTATTTACATGCAAGAAAACGTTTTCTCTATAAATAATAATTAGCCGAAATAACAACTTCACAAAATAAATTTTATCTTTATCTGCTAAAATCAGAACAATGGAAAGAGAACTGCACGAACAATATGAATATGCCAGAAGAAGAATAAAACAAAAAAAGAGATTGTATTTTCATTTTGTTGTCTTTGTTTTAGGAAGTTTGACTCTGTTTCTTGGACATAACTTCTTGAATAGCACTTTGATTACTGAATGGTACTTGTGGATAATTACAGTATGGTTATTTTTATTTATTCTGCATTTTATAAAAGTTTTTATCACCGACCGATTTATGAATAAAGATTGGGAAAGAGAACAAATTGATCGTCTTGTCACTTTGCAAAAAAAGAAAATAGAACAACTACAAGCGCAAATAGCTAACGACGAACCTATACAATAGTGGAATCCTTATGATAATAATGATTGCGGCAGTTGCCGAAAATAATGCGCTAGGCAAAGACAACGAATTAGTCTGGCACTTACCAAATGATTTTAAGAGATTCAAAACACTGACCTCTGGACATCATATAATAATGGGTAGAAAAACATTTGAAAGTTTTCCTAAACCATTACCTAACCGAACACACATTATCATCACCCGCCAAAAAAACTATCAGGCTGAAGGGTGTATTATAGTAGACAGTATTGAAAAAGCACTTTCAATTTGCCCAAAAGATGAAGATTCATTTATTATAGGAGGAGGCGAAATTTATACCTTAGGGCTGGCTTATACAGATAAAATAGAAATTACAAGAGTACATAGTAGCTTTGAAGCCGACGCTTATTTTCCTGAGATTAATAAAAAGGATTGGAAATTAGAAAAATACGAGTTCAATGAAAAGGATGAAAAACACAAGTACGACTACACTTATGAGACATACATAAGGAAATAAAAAACATCCTTTTTACAGGATGTTTTTTTTAACCATGACTAAGAGGAGTGAACTACTCTTGAAAGAGTATTTGATAACATAAAATAAAAATCACAAATACTAACACTGCTCCAGAAATGAAGGTTATAGTATTTGATACTTTTTGAGAATACATCTCAAAAAATCCTTTAACACCAAATACCACGAAGGTGCTAAAGGCAAAAAAAATTAAAATTTCCAAAAACAAATTTAATCCTAAGAACGTATGTTGCGCTTTAACTACAATACCGCTTTGTAAAACAGTATTTTCAAAAACACTAACAAGAACAAACGAGATGACAAGCGCTAAAAGCACCCATTTGATTTGGCTCACTGACTCTGTTTTAATCATTTAATATGGTTATTTCTTGAATAACAAATTTGTGCAATAAAAACCGGAGTTGCAATACCCACTTTTAGTGATATTTCAAATAAAAGTTTTTTATTTTTTAACGCAAATTAAAACTCAATTCAATTTTGTTGAAACTCACTTTTAGTTTATCAAGTTTGTCATATATTTGCACAAATTAAAAAAATGTCAGAAAAAATAACTCCTTATAAAGACTCTGCCTTAGGCAAAAAAGAACAAGTAGCGCAAATGTTTGACACCATTTCTGGGAATTACGACAACCTTAATCGTGTCATTTCTTTTGGTATCGATATAAAATGGCGTAAAAAAGTATTGCAAATAGTTTCCCAGTCCAATCCGAAAATAATTCTGGACATTGCCACAGGAACTGGCGATTTGGCTATTTTGATGGCACAAACTAATGCTGAAAAAATTATTGGTCTAGATATTTCAGCGGGAATGCTGGAAGTAGGAGAGAAAAAAATCGCTGCAAAAAATCTATCTAATACTATTGAAATGATTTTAGCAGACTCAGAAAACATGCCTTTTGAGGACAATCATTTTGATGCGATTACAGTTGCTTTTGGAGTACGCAATTTTGAGACATTAGAAAAAGGTTTGGCTGAAATTTTACGAGTATTAAAACCTAATGGCGTTTTCGTAATTTTAGAAACATCAGTGCCTGAAAAAACACCTTACAAACAAGGATATAATTTTTACAGTAAAAACATTTTACCTATAATAGGAAAATTATTTTCTAAGGATAATGTAGCCTATGGTTATTTATCTGAATCAGCAGCAGCTTTCCCTTATGGTGAAGCATTAAACAATATTTTGAGAAAAATTGGGTTTATAGATGTAGTAGCGTTACCACAAACTTTTGGCGTCGCTACTATTTATACTGCTTCAAAAAAATAATATGAGAAAAATTGTTGTTTTCTTTTTTCTATCTACCTTACTAAATGGATATGCACAGCGTTCTAAAAATATATTTAGTAAAGACCCCATTATCAATTTAGAAAATTTTCAAAAGCAAAGGATCTATTATGGGTTCTTTTTGGGTTTCAACTCCTATGATTTCAAAATAGATTATAAAACAGTGGGGCCAGATGTTTTGGTAAAAAAAACTACAGGATTTAATGTTGGGATTATTGCTGATTTAAAACTTCAAGAATACATTAGCTTGCGGTTTGAACCTGGACTATATATCACAAAAAGGTTTTTGAACTATCCTAGTAATCTACTTTTTACTAACAATTCAGACGCAATCAGAGAAGTAACGAGCACTAATATTCAATTTCCTTTACTTTTTAAGTTCTCTTCACTAAGAACTGGAAACATTCGTCCGTATGCATTAGGTGGTTTGTCAGCGACCCTGAATTTATCGAGCAACGCTAAATCTAAGGACGACAATTTAGACAATCAATTTAGGGTAAAATCATGGACTACCAATTATGAACTGGGATTTGGAATCGATCTTTTTTCAGAATATTTTATATTTTCTCCATCTATTAGAGGTGTTTTTGGATTAAATGATGAATTAATGAGAGACAAAGACCCAAATAGTCCTTGGACCGGTACTATTGAATCTATGAAAACAAGAGCCATATTCATAAATTTTACATTTCATTAAAAGAAAAAAATTCTTAATAAAAAATTCAATTAAGAATTTCTTCGAAACTCACTCAGAATTATAGCGGTAGCGGTTGCAACATTTAAACTTTCCGTTTTTTGCAGCGCTCCAAAACGAGGAATTGTAAGTCGGTTTAAAATTAGTTTCTCCAATTCAGTTGAAATTCCATTGGCTTCATTACCCATAATAATAACCCCATCAGCTGGCAAAGCAGATTTATATATACTTGTCCCATCCATAAAAGTGCCAAACACAGGCAGTTTTGTTTGGGCCACAAACAAATTCAAATCAATATAACTAACATTAACTCTTGATATTGAACCCATTGTTGCTTGAACCACTTTTGGATTATAAAGATCGACTGTTTCTTTTGAACACAAAACCTGACTAATTCCGAACCAATCGCACAAACGCAATATAGTTCCTAAATTCCCTGGATCACGAATGGAATCAAGAGCTAAAACTAAGCCTTTTTCGATAATTTGTTTTTCAGCAGGCATTTTGAACACTGCCAAACAGGTATTCGCAGTCGTCAAAGCACTTATTTTTTTTAGATCAGAATCATCAATAATTGTTTTTCTTTCATTGGATACTTCCTCAAAATCATTTTGAGTTGAGTACAAATGTTCTAATACAAAATTAGATTCCAGTAGTTCCCGAATTACTTTTACGCCTTCGGCAAAAAATAATTTATTTGCGGTCCGATATTTTTTTTGCTGCAAACTCGTTATAAGCTTTATTTGGTTTTTACTAACCATAGAAATAATGTACTTTTGAATTAAATATTATAGAACAATTGAAAAAAGTTTCCACAAAAATAACAGCATTTATTCTAATTGCAATACTAATTTCTGCTTGTAACGCTGTAAAAAGAGTTCCTGATGGGAAACAACTGCTTGTAAAAAATGAAATTATAGTAAATAACAAAAAAATAACCGAAGAAAATGTATTCAATCAATTGTATCAAAAACCCAACAGCAAGCTAATTGGTTATCGATTGCGATTGAATTTATACAATTTAGCAAATCTAAATCCAGACTCTACTTATCAGGCAAAGTTCACAAATA
>RRZU012111271.1_pt1 | contig 23371 bp, 26 predicted proteins | sample 2165561 | NCBI WGS metagenome assembly RRZU01 (sample SAMN10456909, study PRJNA506462) | wastewater metagenome | isolation source: wastewater sludge | place: USA: Moscow, Idaho | reverse complement strand
CTTATCCCCTATCTCGCAGAGATACCCGACATCGTCACCCCCACCAAGAACCTTAGCATCAAGCGCGAGCTATTAAAGATCCTGATTCTTCACCCCCTACCCGACGAGCCATCGGGGGTGCTGCTCGACAGCTGCTTCGAAACGGTAACCTCCAACCTCGTCCCTGTAGGGCTAAGGATGTACGCCATGAGCATGGTTGCCAAATACTGCGACAAGTACCCCGAGCTTATCCCCGAATTCGTTGCCGTGCTCGAAACCATCTTGGCAGAGCCCCCATCTGTAGGCATGAAGGGCTGGGCAAGCCGACTAGTACAACAGCTCTCTCAGAATAAGAAGCTAAACGGAAATAGACGGAAGCGTTTGTAAGATTAAAGAAATTAAAGAATATCCATAACGTTTAGTCAAAGTTCATTGCCCTCCCACCTGGCGCCTCGACTCCGCTCGGCGACCAAGCTAAGCAAAACCGAAACTCGGCAACCAAGCGAAGCCGATACCGGTAGCCGAGCGGAGCCGAGGCTAAAACAGCAAACCCCACCGGAGACACTCCTGGCGGGGTTTACCAATATTAATTAGGTGTAGCAGTTTGTTTATCGACGACGGCTATTGGGCCTCATGGCGCTCAAGCCCCAGCGACCTCAGCTCGTTCTTAACCTGCCCTAAAGCCTGCTGTAAAGCCAAGCCCTGATTCTGAAGCTCGTTAAGCCGGTTCATTTCCCAATCGGTAAGGTTGAAAGTCATCCTCAGATCACTTCCAAAGTCAACATCTAGCGTATGCATCTTTTCACCTCCCATGATTCTAAACATCAGTAAAAATAAAAAAGCCACCCATACGTCTTTCGAACGTACACGTGGCTAACTTCGTTAAGAGCGAAAAACGGGGCTCGAACCCGCGACCCTCAGCTTGGGAAGCTGATGCTCTACCGACTGAGCTACTTTCGCATGGTGTAGGGGCAAATGTATAAATATTTTTGAATCGATGGCTAGCGCTCCCAAATTTTCTTTCCGTTAAAAGTGGATGCGAGTACTAAAGCGAATCCCTTTTCTTTCGGCCAACAAAAAAATATTTCCCCCATCAGCGCACCAACCAACCCCGTTCGCCGTAGTCTATATCAGCGCTCGAGGCTAGGCGAAGTTTGTAACTTCGCCTTTGCTAAGTAGCGGTCTTTAGACCGCAATCAAATGTAGCAAAAAAGCAAAGCGCAGACCTACGCCCCCTCGGCAGCCAGCCAACGAAAAATATTTCCCCCAGCAGCGCACCAACCAACCCATCTTTTTCATATTTTCAGATGACCTAAAAATATACTAACCCAACTGCTTAACCATGACAAAGCGCAAGTACCGAGGAACCGACTCCCAAATGCTGATGGCCGCCTACCTGATTGCCGATCGCGGTATAGAGAAAGCGCAGCTCCTTGCCGAACGCCGCCCACATTGGGCCGACCCCTTCTTCCCAAACCTAAAGGCCAAAATCAACGAAGCCTTCAGCAAGAATATGGGCGTAGACATCCTCGCCTACCAGCAGGAGGCCACCGCAAAGGTTAAGGGCATCATCGCCACCGCGCACCGCGGCATCATGGACCTGAAGGCCGAAATCGAGGTAGGCTTCCGCAGCAGCCCCACCCGCAGAAGCGTCCTCCTTACCGAGCTCGGCTACGACAAGCTGCCCAAAAAGAACATCAGCCAGAGCCAGTACGTCCAGCTGCTGGCCACCCTACGGGCCAACCTCACCCCAGCCGTAAAGGCCGAGCTGCTTGAGGTAGGCGCCAACCCCGCCGCCATCGACGCGCTGCTGCAGCTGGCCCAGCAGCTCATCGAGGCCAACGACCGCCAGGAGTCGCTGAAGACAAACCGCAAAATCCTAAACGCCGGTAACATCGCCGAGCTCAACGCCCTCTACGACGAGGTAACCGCCGTGTGCAAGCTTGTAGCCACCTACTTTGCCGGCCACCAAACCATGAAGGAGCACTTCAGCTTCGCCAAAGCGCTAAAGGCACAGGGGTACATGCGCCGCTCCAAGAAGAAGGAGCCATCCGCATCGCCCACCAAGCCAGAAGCCGCCGCTCCCAACCCGCAGGCCAGCAGCCGTGGCGCCTCCATCGCCCCCACGCTGATCGACGGCGCCCCTTCAGCCACCATCGCCAACGAAAAAGCAGCCGCTGCCGACGAGTAAGCATCGGCCGAAGCCATTTCAGCAATGGCCGAAGCAATATAGGTGATGGCCGAAATCATTTCAGAAGTGGTCGAAGAGAATTCAGAAGCGGCAGAAACGAAGAAAGAAATGGCCGAATCCATACCAGTAATGGACGAAGCCACATCAGCAATGGCAGAAGCCATGTCAGAAGTGGCAGAAGGTAGATCAAAAGTGGCAGAAACAAAATAAGAAATGGCAGAAATCATATCGGTAATGGCCGAAGCTACATCAGCAATGGCAGAAGCCATACCGGAAGTGGCCGAAGGCGCATCAGCAACGGCAGCCAAAGCAAAGGAACGGAAAGCGACCGCAGCAGGTCGAGCAGCAGCAAAACGGCACCAACAAAAAAAGGACCACCTTTCGGTAGTCCTTAGAGCGGAAAACGAGACTCGAACTCGCGACCCCAACCTTGGCAAGGTTGTGCTCTACCAACTGAGCTATTTCCGCGTATCGTCTTAGAGTGCCGTTGTTTTTCTAAGACGATGCAAAAGTAGCTATAAAATCGGTATCTGCAAATTTCATCAAGAGACAAATTCAAAAATAGTGTCAATTTCCTTCTTCTGCTTTGGAGGGAAATCGTGGCTGGCGTGGCCAACCACCACCATAGCAGCCAGTTCGCAATTAGAGTCGACATTGAGCATTTTTGCGATTTCCTGCTTGGCAATTAGCGGCGACGACATCCAGCAGGCGCCCAACCCCATGTTTACCGCCGCTAGAAGCATATTTTGTACGCAGGCGCCGATGCTCTGCATGTCGGAATAGGCGCGCATGCGGTTTACCTCGTCGTGCGTAAGGGTAACGCCCTGCTCGAGCACCGACTCGTAGGGCGACGAAAATACGAAGATAACGGCAGGGGCTTTCTCAAAGAAGGTCGAGAAGTACTCCACCTGCTTCTTGATCTGCTCGCCCACCTCGCAGTTCTTTTCGGGTAGCGCCTCTATCTTTTGGGCCACAACAGCGGCAATCTCCGACATTTTCTCCCTGCTGGTCATGGCCACAAATCGCCAAGGCTGAAAGTTATTGACACTTGGGGCAAGCCCGCCAATGCGGCATATTTCGCGAAGAGTATCCCTAGCAATCCCTTCATCGGTATACGAGCGAACGCTCGTACGCTTTTGGGCAACATCAATAAAATCCATAGCACGCGTTTTTTCTGCTCAAGTTAAGGCTTCTTGGCAAATAACGCAATAGGATTAGCAATGGTAGGACGGCTGGCGATGTACACCCCAAGGCAAACGAGAAGCATGGATACGACCTTTACCCAGCCCAGCGAGTCAACCCCAAGAAAGAGGGCGAAAACGGCGGCTATAGCCGGCTGCGTGTAGGCAAAGATGCTAACCGTGGTGGCCTTAATATGGGTAAGGGCAAAGGAGGTAAACAGGTAGGCCAAAAAGGTAGCACCAACCACAATAAAGGCGATATCGACAATGGCGTTGAGCGGTTGGGCGAATAGGTTGTACTCCAGCATGGGCTTAAGTCCGATGGGCAGCATCTGCAACGTACCAAAAAGGAAGACCCACTTGATAACCGTTAGCGAGGTGTACTTCGACATGAGGGGCTTAACCGTAACCAGGTACAGCGCGTAGAACGTTGCGTTGCCTAGTATCATGATATTTCCGAGCAGATGCTCCCTTCCAAAGCTTGCCGTTCCGCTGTAGGTTACCAGCGATATGGCCCCTGCCGCTCCAATAACGATCCCCACAACCTTCGATGCCGTAATCCGATCGTTCAGCAGAAGCGAGGAGAGCAGCAGCACCAGTATTGGGCCAAGGGTTACGATAATGGCGGCATCAATCGGGGTTGTTCGGGCAATTCCGTGGATAAACAACGATTGGTTTAAGGTTACGCCAAAAAGAGCCGCCAAAAAGAGCCGAAGCAGATCGCGCTTCTCCACCCTTTCCGACTGGTAGAAAAGCGACACCAGCCACATCAGCGCAGCCGCAACAAGAATGCGGTACATGGTTAGCGTAACCGGATCGATGTACACCTTTACCACCATCTTCGACACAACGTAGTTGACCCCCCATATTAGGTTAGCCCCCACAATTGCAGTAACTGCCCAAAACTTAACAGACCTTCCGTTCAACATCTTCCATTCTTAGTTAAAAAAGAACCTCCGGTTTCACCGAATTTCCCTACATTTGGAAAAATTCAACAGACAGATGAGCCAAGAGATTAAAAAAAATGTGGTTGGCAAAGTTAAGACTTCGAATATAATTTACCCCATCATAATAGGATTCGGCGTAATTGGCTACATGGTTTATGCAGAGTTTAACCCCAAAGCCTTTGCCGCCATATCCTTCACAGCAAGCTCCGCCTTTTGGCTAATCTTAGCGCTCGTTCTTATGGCCTTTAGGGATATCGGCTACATGATTCGAATTCGCCTACTAGCCGACAACCACATTAGCTGGCGTCAGGCGTTTCGGATTGTCATGCTCTGGGAGTTTACTTCGGCGGTTACCCCTTCGGCCGTAGGGGGTACCAGCATCGCCATACTTTTCGTTCATAAGGAGGGACTGTCCATTGGTAAGAGCAGCGCCATCGTAATGGCCACCTCCTTCCTCGACGAGCTCTACTTCCTTGTTGCAGCACCTATTGTCTTTCTTATATTTGGAAGGATGGAGCTTTTCAACGTGCAAGGCTCTTCGAGTTTGGTGCAGAGCTTATACACCATTGCCCTAGTTGGGTACTTCATAAAGCTCGCCTATACGCTCGTGCTCAGCTACGGCCTATTTTACAATCCTAAGGGGCTAAAGTGGCTTATCGTAAACATATTTAGCATCCGCTATCTTCGAAAGTGGAGGTATAGCATGACAAAGGTTGCCAGCGAGATCGTAATGTCGAGCAAGAACCTACGCTCGCGCCCGGCTTCGTTTTGGATAAAGACATTTGGGGCAACCTGCTTTTCGTGGACATCGCGCTATCTGGTAGTTAACGCCCTACTTCTAGCATTCTTCACCATGCACGACCAGCTGCTCATCTTCGCACGCCAAATGGTAATGTGGATCATGATGCTGGTAACGCCAACTCCGGGCGGTAGCGGCTTTGCCGAGTACCTCTTTACCGTATTTTTGGGCGATCTGATACCCGTTGCAGCCGACTTGCAGAAGGGGCTTTCGGTAGCCTTTGCCTTCATCTGGAGGCTGATTAGCTACTACCCTTACCTAATCATAGGAGCACTAATCGTACCACGATGGATTAGGCATAAATTCCACTTCCGGAAACAACCTCACCACCACAGCCCACACATCTAGCGGGTAATCATCTTAAAAAAGGAGTCCATCAGCTCAAGGCCATCGAGATGGTGCTGAAAGAAGCTCTTTACAGCAGGATTAGGGGTAATGCCAAAAACATTTCGCTGCGCATTACAAATCGCGGCAATGCTGCTGGTCGATCCATCAGGATTGCTCTCTTTCGACACATAGCCGCGCTCGTCGCAGTAGCGTAATAGTATCTGCCCCTTCTGCTGAAGTCTACGAACTGACTCGTCACTAAGACGGTAGTAGCCGAGCGCATGCGAAAGGTACAGCCGAAGCGGCTTATCGAAATCGACCAAATAGGTTAGCGGCGACCGCTTAAATTCAGACTTTACGTCTACCATAGCATTCACCAAACTGGTACGAGAAGTACGCACAAATCCCCCCTCGAGCAATCCTGCCGCACAAAGAATCTGAAAGCCGCTTTGAATCCCAACAATAAAACCACCCTGATCAGAGTACTCCGAAAGGCTAGTATATAGCGAACTCTGTTCTATTCTTCGCTTTAGCTCTTCGCTATCGCTGTAGAGCGTGCTTGGCGGAACCATAACTAGGTCGTATTTCCATTGCTCCGTATTGCCTAAATCAACTATTTCTGCGCTATTATGAAAATGTTCTCTTAAAATCTGAACAAGGCTCACATCCATTCCAGGAATATTAACAATCCCTATTTTCATCTATTTAGATATAATCCGGTTAAGTAGCATTCTATCAAATATAGCAGAATGTTTTTACAGCGCCATTTTTTTAACTTTTTATCTTTTGATTTTACAAACTAAAATGAGTTTATTTAACAAAAAGGGAATTATGGCACACGCACTACTGGCTTTATGAAGATTTTCAAGTACATACTACTTATTGTAGCAGTAACATTACTGCTTTTTGGTTCATTTTTATACTACTCGGAAAAAACATTGCCCACCTATAAGCCCAAGGAGGTTATTTTTAGCAGCAGCTCGCAAAGCACCTTCGACAAGGATACCATCACCATTCTCACATGGAACATTGGCTACTGCGGATTAGGAAAGGACATGGACTTCTTTTACGATGGGGGAACAAGGATGCGTACCAGCAAGCCCATTACCCTTAGCAACCTTAAAGAGATTGTAAGAACCCTTACCGCAAATAACGATGCCGATTGCATACTTCTTCAGGAGATTGACATTAATTCGAAGCGTAGCTACAACATCAACCAAGTGGAAGAAATGAAAGCCAACATGCCCGGCTACCAGCACTACTTTGCAGCCAATTACGTTGCCGATCTCATTCCTGCTCCAATATCAAGCCCACTAGGTAGGGTAAGCTCCGGAATCTTAACGCTAACCCAAACAAACCCCCAACAGGTAGCAAGACATAGCTACCCCGATAGGCATCCATGGCCCGAAGGGCTCTTTATGCCTAAACGATGCTTCATGGAGAGCCGAATCAGCACAAAATCAGGGAAAGAGTTGGTTATTGTAAACACCCACAACTCGGCTTACGATAACGGTAGCCTCCGAAAAATGGAGATGGACTTGCTTCGCGACTTTGTTCTTAAAGAGTACCAAAAAGGCAATTGGATTATCGTAGGTGGTGACTGGAACCAAAATCCAACAGGTTACCTCCAGAAAAACGTAGATAAGGAAGCCTTTAAACATTTCACACCTGGCCAAATCCCCGAAGGCTACTTTCCAAAAGGATGGCATCTTGCATGGGATAAAGGAACCGATTCGAACCGTTTCCTAAACAAGCCCTACCAACAAGGAAAAACCATGACAACAACGATAGATTTCTTCTTACTTTCGCCCAACATCGAAACCCTAAGCGTACGAGTACTACGCGATGGATTTACCTACTCCGACCATCAGCAGGTGCGGGCCACATTTGTACTCAAGCAACCTTAATTTTGAATCAAAAGACAACCATTACCGACCATAAAAGACGCGTAAAGAAAAGCTTACCGTAAGCTAACAAAACTCTTAAATTACAGCGAGCTAGTTTGATTTAAAAAACTAATAGCTACTTTTATCTCGGATAATGAAGGGGTAGCAATCGCCTCTAATGGCTGTTTGGAATAGGATGAAGCTATGAATGTAACAGACGAAGAACTAGGATGTTTCATAAGGACTTTAAGGGATAGTGGAGGATACGACCTCAGCGATTATTCTGATAAATCGCTGAAGAGAAGGCTACAGAAGGTCCTAGATGACTCTAGGCTCCCCTTTGGCACCTTTATTGGGAACATCAAGCAAGACAGGCTTTTCGCCGAAAAGGTTCTAAAGGATATTACCGTAAATACCACAGAACTTTTCCGCGACCCACAAATGTGGCAAACCCTAAGGCATCGCATACTACCCCGTTTTAAAGCAAATAAAACAATAAACATTTGGCACGCAGGATGCTCTACCGGTCAAGAAGTTTACTCTATGATCATCTTGCTAAACGAGATGGGCCTGCTTGACAAAGCAAAAATTGTAGCAACCGACATCAACAATGATGTGCTTGATGTTGCCCGTAAAGGACAGTACAAGTATCGCTTCAATATAGGCTACCTCGACAACTTCGATCAGGTTATGAAGCACAACCCTTTTAACTACGACGAGGTTTACGATGTTTCCTACGAAAAGTATTTCGTAATAGATAAGGCTAAAGATATTCTTTCCATAAAAAAGGAGTATACCGAGATCCCCTTTTTTAGGAAGCATGATTTGGTAAAGGACGGAACCTTTGTTTACGCCAAGTTCGACATTGTATTCTGTAGGAATGTAATTATTTACTTCAACAATAAGCTGCAGAACAACGTGTTTAACCTATTCCATCAGAACCTTTACCCAAAAGGATGCCTAATTCTTGGTGCACACGAAGCAATTCTTGGACCTTGGGCTCCCCGGTTCGAAAAGAATGGATCATTCTACACAAAGAAATAAGCAAATGCTATGGCAGCAGAAATAGGTATAGTTGAAACTCGCAACGTTTTTAAGCTCATACTCGAAAAGCACGAGCATGACTTTAGGGACTACTCTATAACATTTCTAAAGCGAAGATTGGAGCACATACTTCAACTCCACGGGATACGAGATACCGAAGCTATAATGCGAAAACTAGATCTGGACAAATCTTACTTTAACCAGTTTCTAGCCGATTTTGTTCCATCAACAACAGAGATGTTCCGAGATCCATCGCTATGGAGATACCTCAAAGAAACCATTCTACCCGAGCTCTCCAAAAGCATATCGCCAATCAAGATATGGATCCCATCGTGGGATAGCGGAGAGGAGCTATACTCGCTTGCTATTACCTTAAAAGAAATGGAACTCCTTAGCCGAACAAAAATTTTTGCCTCAACCTACTCAGAACTTGTAACAAAAAACATCAAAGAAGGGAAGGTTGACCCTAAAAAGATGGAAATGAACGAGGCAAACTACCAACGCTTTCAAGGAAAAACCATATTCGGGAACTACTTTAAGCCCGCAGCAGACGGCTCTCTATTATTTAAAACAGAGTTGATTCGAGATGTAGTATTTGTAAGACAAAATGCTAATTTTGATAGCTCGGTTCCGGGGTGTAACCTTATACTCTTCAGGAATCAGCTTATATATATGAATATTAGCCAAGAAGAGAAGGTTATCAGCAACCTAAGAGACAACCTAAATACAGGTGGATTTTTGGCTATTGGTATAAAAGAGAACCTAGAGCATCTTGGTTGTGGAAGCAGCTTTATCAACTTGAACAGTTCAGAAAAGGTTTATAAAAAGAAAAATGGATAGCCTATGTATAAAGCAATAATAATTGGCGGATCGGCTGGAAGCTTTCAGGTAATAACGAAGATTCTTCATGCTCTACCTGCAAACTACCCCCTACCCATTATTCTTTGCCTGCACAGGCTAAAACATGTACGGTCGGGCTTCGTAGAGGCGCTCTCCATAAAGTCGGGGATACCTATTATAGAGCCTGAGGATAAGGAGGCTATAAAGCCAGGAAGAGCATATCTGGCTCCTGCCAACTATCACATGTATATCGACCTAGGCAATAGAATTGCTCTATCGACGGAAGAGCCAGTTAACCACTCACGTCCATCGATAGACTTGTCGTTTATCAGCGCTGCGCAAACCTACAGAAATAAGCTTTTGGGCATTATTCTCTCGGGTGCAAACAAAGATGGGGCCTACGGACTAAAGCGCATAAAAGATTTTGGAGGAACCTGCGTTGTTCAAGATCCAAAAGAATGTCAGGTAAGCACGATGACGGAAGCGTCGCTCAAACTTACCAAGGCAGATATGGTACTTAGTACAAACCAAATAATTCAGCTTTTGCTGAAGTATAAATAGATAACTATGAAAATTGCGGCAAATATACTTGTGGCTGGATTGTTGCTATTTGGATTCGCTGCTTTTGCCTTTATCCAAAACGCCTTGATCGAGGGAACTACTCCTTGGTATGGATATATATGTTTGGCATTGTCGCTTCTATCCGGCATCATCCTTTTTGCACGATTTCAATTTCAAAAAGATCAGATCAAAAAGCTCTCCGAGAGAATCGAAACCCTTAGCAATTCTCTTAATGCTAGCGTAAAGCAGGTTGAAACAAAAACAGCGAAAGAGTCTAGTGCAGCATCGACCAAAGAAATCGCCCAAAGAATCGTGCAAACGCTAAATCTTGAAGCAGGCATAGAAGCAGTATCGGAGGAAATCCTCATGAAGCTAGCTAAAGAAGTATCATTTGCTCATGGGCTCTTTTACGTAGCTGATAAGCAAAATAAGGGTTACTTTAAGCCCACATCGAAGTACGCATACTACTCCGAGCGAGAACTCGACGGCTTCAAAATTGGCGAAGGCATAAACGGTCAAGCAGCAAAAGATCAGCAACCAGTACTGCTGGAATCAATACCCGAAAACTATGTCACTGTCGTTTCGGGATTAGGAAAATCTAGCCCACGTGCCCTTTCGCTATACCCAATAGTGCACAACAAGAAGACTGTTGCCCTACTAGAGCTTGCTTTCCTTGCAAAGCCTACAACCCAAAAACTTGAGATCATCGGAATCTTTTGCGAAACTATTGGAGAAAAGCTTTCCCAAAAACAACTTGCATAGTAATGGAGGAGAATTCAAAAATACTAGTAATAACAAGGAACAAGAAGCGCTTTGCGACTTACTCCACTGCGCTTATGTTTTTTCCGTTGGTTGCGTGGATGCTAGCTATTGCTAGCAAAAGTTACCCCACAACATTTGCATCCATAGCAAAGATTCACAGCGAGATGCCCGTCATTTGGCTTCTCGATCTTGTTCCCTTTATTTTTGCCGGTGCTATTCTTCTTTTTTTGAAAGAGCATAAGGAAAAGATTTCAGAACTGGAGGATGAGCTAACAGAAAAGAAGGATACAATTAACCGAAACGCCATCTTTGCCAAGCAAATTGGAGAAGGGAACTTTGCCATTGATATCGAAAGCAACGAAAAGGATGTTCTTGCGAAGTCGCTGATTCTAATGCGCGACAACCTCCTTAAGAATAACAACAAGGAAGCCGAAGAGGCTTGGATTGCGGAAGGGAAAGAGGCCATTTCAAACATCCTACGTATCCATAATAAGCTCGACGTACTGGCGTACGAGGTACTTGTCTGCCTTGTAAAGTACTCAAAGGTTGTACAAGGGTCCTTCTACTTCTACGACGAAGAACGTAAAGCTATCGTAAATCTAGCTTCATACGCATACAACCGCCGTAAGTACGTCAACCAAGAATTTAGAATTGGAGAAGGACTTATTGGTCAGTGCGCCTACGAAAAGGATATTATTTATAGAACAGAGATACCTGATGATTACTTTACCATAACCTCTGGTATTCTTGGCGATCAGAAGCCACAAGAGCTAATCATCATTCCTCTTATTACCGATGAGAAACTTTATGGCATATTAGAGTTTGCATCGATATCTGAGATACCGCCGCTTACGATTCGCTTTTTCAAGGATCTTGCAGAGATTATTGCCCGTACCATATTCAACATCAGCGTAAACGAGCGCACCGAAAGGTTGCTTCTCGAGTCGCAGCAAATGACCGAAGAGCTGCGCGAAAACGAGGAAGAGTTGCGTCAAAATGCAGAAGAAATGATGGCAACCCAAGAGGAACTCGAGAATACGAATACTCGCCTCGAAATGCAAATCAACGAGGTAGAAAACGTGCAAAAGAAGCTTCACTCGCTGCTCGAAAATGCCTCAGAGGTTATCTCTATCTACAACAAGGATTTGGCGCTTTCCTATATCAGCCCATCCGTAACATCAATCTTGGGCTTTACCCCCGAGGAAATGATTGACGGTATGGACAAGCAACGCCTTACCAAAAAGGGAGAAGAACATCTCGACGAACTCTTTCAGAACCTACTGTATAATCCTCAGCAAAGCTATACCATTCAGTACACCTTCATGAAGAAGAATGGTGACAAAATTTACCTCGAGGTTACAGGCCGCAACCTTATCTCCGACCCTGCCATCAACGGTATTATTCTTAACATGCAGGATATTACCGAGCGCAAGCGTGCCGAAAAAGAGGAGCGCATGAAGAGTAAGATGCAGGCGCTTTCGGAAAACTCTATCGACCTTATCATGCGCCTTAGCACTATGGGGCAGATTTTTTACGTCAACCCAACCGTTAAGTCGTATTTCGATATCGATGCCAAAAAGATACAGAACCAAACCATAAGTTCGGCAAACTTGCCCAACTCGTTGGTAGAGTTTTTTACGACAGCTATATCTACCATCAGCGAAACCAAGCAAAAGATGGAAGATGAGATTTCGTTTGAATCCAACTTCGGGAAGACGATCATGCATATCGTTGCGATTCCTGAATTTAACGATAACGAACTTGAAACCATTCTATTCGTATCGCACGATATCACCGAGTCGAAGCGCATCGAGATGGAGATTCAGGAAAAGAACCGCAACATTACCGAAAGCATCAACTATGCCCAACGCATTCAAAGTTCGATACTTCCCGATAATAGGTTGCTCCGCAAGTACCTTCCCAACTCGTTCATGTTCTACCTTCCACGCGATGTGGTCAGCGGCGACTTCCCCTGGATGTTCGTTAAAGATCATAACAGCATTTACGTAGCTGCAGTAGACTGTACCGGTCACGGCGTACCCGGAGCGCTGCTCTCGTTCATTGGCTACTTCATTCTTAACAATACCGTAGATAAGGACAGGTCAATGAGCGCCGGCGAGGTACTGGATGCGCTGCACAACGAGGTTCGTACGACCCTTAAGCAGGATAGAGTTGATGCAGATGCCCGCGACGGAATGGATATTGCGCTATGCAAGATCAACCTAAAGGATAATATCCTCGAATTTGCAGGAGCTCACCGTCCGCTATACCTATTGCGCGACAACCAGCTTCAGGAGTTTAAGGGAGAACGAAGGGCAATTGGAGGTATTCCTTCGATGAAAAAAGCAGAAATGCCGTTTACCAACCATACCATCAACATACAGCCATCCGACAAGATCTTTATCTTCTCCGATGGACTACCCGATCAGGTTGGAGGAGCAGAAGGCAAAAAGTATTCGGCTGCTCGAATCAGAAACCATATTACGGCAAACCCAGACCTAACCATGACAGAGTACGAGGTGCTATTCAATAAGGACTTTATGGAATATAAGGGTTCTAATAAGCAAATCGACGATATACTACTAATTGGAATTGAGTTTTAATTAGACACATGTAATAACAACAAGCTATGGACAACAAGAACATTAAGGGGTACATAGAATTCATCTACGATTTTTACAAGTCGATGAAGGCTCATGAGATATCCCTTGTATATGAGGGGGAAATAACTCATCAGATTACCAAGGCCTTTACCACTATGGCTGAAACAAACATGCTAAAGGACGAGGAATCGAATTCTGTACAAAAAAAGGTATTCCACGTGATGGTAGAATGCCTCCAAAACATTAGCAAGCATGCTGATGCCCCAGGCCTTGAGAACGATATTTTTGCCTCTAGGGGACTTTTTATGGTTAGCAAAGGCTCAAACAGCTACAATGTTACAACAGGTAATATTGTTGAAAACGACAAAATATCGGAGCTAACTGCCCTGCTCGACCATATCAACTCGTTGGATAAGGATGGCCTTAAAGCGCTTCATAAAGAGCAGATGCAAAAGGGTAGCCTATCAGAAAAGGGAGGTGCAGGACTTGGCTTTATTGACATTGCCCGTAAAACAGGAAATAAGCTCGAATACCATCTTCTTCCTGTTGACGACCTGACCCACTTTTTCGTGCTAACATCAACCATAACAAGAGAATAATAAAGATTTTACCATATTTTTGCGACATGGAAACAATTAAAATACTTGGAACAGACGACACTCCTAATGTAATTCTGGATGCTAACAACGAGATTTTCGAAATCTCTGGACGCTCGCTTCCAGAAGACGTGAGCGCTTTCTACGAGCCAATTCTTAGCTGGCTCGACGAGTATGCCCAAAATCCTAATCCAAAAACCGTTTTCACCTTCAAGCTGGTTTACTTCAACACAGCCTCTTCGAAGCTGCTTCTAGACATCCTGATGCGCTTCGAGCACATGAAGGAAGACGGTGCCGATGTAACCATCCGCTGGTGCTACCCCGACGATGATGAGGATATGGAGGAAGCTGGCGAAGAGTATGCCGATATCGTAGACGTACCTTTCGAAATGGAGGCTTATTCCCTATAAATCAATTTGAGAACTGGCTGGCGATAACTTGATAGTATGAGCGAAGAAATCTTAAGAGCGCTGATGCAGCTTTTTGCCCTTATCGTAAAACAAGACGAAGGGGTAGAGCGTAAGGAACGAGAGTACGTAGAAAACTTTCTGGTTCAGCAGCTCAACGAGGATGCGGTAAAGGAGTATCTTACTCTTTTCGACCAGCATGCAGGACTGCTAGCAACCGATGGCGAAGAGGAAAAGGAAACTAAAAAGAGTAGACTTACCTCCGTAAAAGATTCGGTGCGCATTCTTGGAATCTGTAAGAAGATTAACAAAACGCTTACGCAGCGACAAAAAATTGTCGTTCTCGTTCGTCTATTCGAGCTGGTAAACTCCGAGGGTCGCTTCTCGGAACAGCGCATGGCAATTATCAATACCGTCGCCGAAGTTTTCAACCTTTCGAAGGAAGAATTTAAGGGAATAGAGGAGTTTGTCCTAAACAACACCGCCGAAAAACTAGACTTGCCTGACGTACTCACTGTCCATAGCAGAACGATAGAGACGGAAGGCAAGCAAATCTTTTCCGAAGGTCTATCGGGCATTATCGCCATACTTCAGATCAAATCAGTAGAGCTCTACTTTCTGAAGTACACCGGCCATGACGACCTCTTCCTCAATGGTCTTCCGATCAACAACAAGCGCATATACCTCTTTGCCAACGGTTCTACTATACGTTTACCAAAGGCAAAGCCCATTTACTACTCCGATGTTCTTGCCCGCTTCAAGGCTGATGAGAACTACACTCCTCTTTCATACGAGGTAAACAACATCAGCTACCGATTTAAAACCGGAAACCTTGGACTACGCAGCATCTCGTTTGCCGAGGAACAGGGAAAACTCATCGGCATTATGGGAGCCAGTGGAGCAGGTAAAACCACACTCCTTAACGTGCTTTCGGGCATCGAAAACCCCACCGAAGGCGAGGTGCTGATTAACGGGCTAAACCTTCACTCGCAAAGCGAAGAGCTTAAAGGCATCATTGGCTTTATTCCACAAGACGACCTGCTAATCGAGGAACTTACCGTTTTCGAGAACCTATACTACAACGCGAAGCTTTGCTTTAAAGATAAAACAGATACAGAGGTTCGCGATTTAGTTGATAAAACGTTGCTTCTTCTTGGGCTCATTGACCAAAAGGACTTAAAGGTTGGAAGCCCACTAAACAAAATGATTAGCGGTGGCCAACGCAAGCGCCTTAACATTGCGCTGGAGCTTATCCGCGAGCCATCTATTCTATTTGTTGATGAGCCGACATCGGGACTTTCGTCGCGCGACTCGGAAAACGTGATGGACCTTCTGCGCGAGCTTGCCCTAAAAGGAAAGCTCGTGTTTGTGGTTATCCACCAGCCATCGTCGGATATCTACAAAATGTTCGACAACATGCTGATCCTCGATACAGGAGGATACCTCATCTACCAGGGAAATCCAGTAGAGGCAGTAATGTACTTTAAGCGTCTCGACGCCCAAATCAATAGCGATGTTGGGGAATGCCCAACCTGTGGCAATGTAAATCCAGAGCTAATATTCAACATTGTAGAAGCAAAGGTGGTCGATGAATTTGGCCGCTACACAGCCCTTAGAAAGGTATCGCCTCCAAAGTGGGAAGAGCACTACAAGGAAAACATCAAGATGCCAAAGGTGGAAACCATCAAAAACGCACCACCATCGGCGCTAAAGATACCTTCAAAGGTAAAGCAGTTCTTCATCTACACGATGCGAGACTTCCGTAGTAAGATTAGCAACATCCAGTATGTGATGCTTAACTTGCTCGAGATGCCAATTCTCGCCTTTATTCTTGCATACGTAACCCGCTATATAGCCAACCCAAAATCGGACATATACATTTTTAAGGATAACGAGAATATCCCGATTTTCATCTTCATGTCCATCATCGTAGCGCTATTCGTTGGGCTAACTTTGAGTGCAGAAGAAATTTTCCGCGACCAAAAGATACTAAAACGAGAATCGTTCTTAAACCTCAGCAGGTTAAGCTACCTTTTCTCTAAAACGCTTATACTGCTTTCGTTATCGGCAATCCAAACTATACTTTTTGTTCTGATTGCTAATTCCATCCTTGGGATAAAGGATATGTACTTTACCTACTGGCTAGTACTATTCTCAACGGCCGTATTCGCGAACCTGCTCGGATTAAACATCTCGGCAACATTCAACTCCGTTGTTACCATTTACATTGTTATTCCATTGTTGATGATTCCAATGATGATGCTTAGCGGCGCCATGTTCACCTTCGAGAAACTGAACCGCAGCATCAGTAGCACCAATCGTGTTCCAATTATCGCCGACCTTATGGCAACCAAATGGGGCTACGAAGCGCTTGTCGTATCTCAGTTTAAGGATAACCAATTTGAAAAGTACTTCTACGACATAGATAAGGAAGAAAGCAAGGCCAACTACAAACTAGTTTCCTACCTTCCAGAACTACAAAAGCGCCTCGACCAAAATGGAGAAGCGCTAAAGAATCCAACATCCGCAACTAGTAAAGAAGTACTAGAGGATAACATTGCAGTACTACGCCATGCCTTTGCTCTAGAGAAAATAGCAGTTCCTGAAATTAGGTTTGCTTATCTAGATCAGCTCACTCCTTCAACGTATAACGTAGCCATAAACAAAGCGGCTTACAGCTACACCGATCAACTCCTAAGCTACTATGGAAAAGCATTTGCACGTTTTAACGGCAAAAAAGAGGCATTACGTTCCTTCATGGTAAACAAAAACGAAAAGGTTTACAACGAACTTCGCGCACAGTACCATAACGAAAGCATTAGCGATTTAGTAAAGCGACCTTTCGAGAAGAATAAAATACTACAATTTGGCAATGAACTCGTTCAACAGTACGAACCTATTTTCAAAGATCCTTCTCCTAAAGGATTCTTCGATTTCCGTTCGCACTTTTTGGCCCCCCAAAAGTATTTTGCAGGTAACTACATAGACACCTACTGGTTTAACGTTGCCATGATATGGCTGATGTCGATTCTTCTTTTTATAGCCCTTTACTTTGAACTACTGAAAAAATTGCTATTTTCGTTCCCATATAGACTAGCATTGTTAAAACCCAAAAGTAAAGCCGAAAATTAATGGGAATAATCAAAAGAGTCGGTTTTCTCCTTGCGCTTACCGTTTTGCTCTACTCTTGCATGTCGGATACAGCAAAAAAGGCAAAAAATGAGTTCGAAATGCCCGACTCTCTCGTATCTACAGATACAACTAGCGGAGAACAGGCGTTAGACCAAACAAAAGATATGGTAGACCATATGGTTGATAACCTAGGATCTCCTATTGAAACTATTGCCCTGCTAAAAAGTTTGGGAATTCCATTTAACAGCACGCTTCTGGCTTCGAACGACGATGTAGACCGCTTCAATAGTAGCTACTCGCAGGCAGCCGCACTTGGCATCTATGGTGCCGACCTAGGTTATCTGAACTTCTATGGTAAAACATCTCATGTTCTTAGCTACATCTCAACCGTAAAGGGCCTTGCGGATGAGCTCAAAGTTGGTCAATTTTTTGACTACAGCACACTTAAAAGACTTGCATCCAACAACGACAATATAGACTCGTTAATATTCATCTCGCGCAAAAGCATGAACCGAATAGACGAGTATCTACGCAAAACCCAACGAAGTAGCCTAAGCGCTGCTATTGTAACGGGCGTTTGGATAGAAGGAATGCACTACGTAACTCAATTTTATAGGCTTAACCAAAAAAGTCGTCTTAAAGAAGCAATAGGAGACCAAAAAAACCTAATTGTGCTACTCATCAAGGTTTTGAACGGCTACACCTACCATCCCGAAATGGCGGAGATGAAAAAGTACCTTGAGTACATCAACGAGCCTTACAAGAATGTTACAATAACAGTCCAAGAAGGAGAGCCAGAATATAAGGAGATTAACGGCATTTATACCGTTATCCAGCACGACAAAACGGTTATAAATATAACCACCAAGCAGATTAACGAAATCACAGCCCGTATCCAAAAGGTACGAAGTAAACTATTGGGGGAATAGCACTATGAAAAAGATACTTCTATTTATAATCTTTGGTTTTGTTTTCTGCCTATTAGGTACAAACAAGGTGTTTGCACAATCAGAAGAACAGCTGCTTGAAATAAACGGGAAAAAAGCCAACAAGGCCTGCAAGGTGACCTACGAGAAGGACTACAAGATTAAGCTTCTTGAAGGCACGCCAGCTCCTCAAAGCAAATTTACCGTGGTTCTTACCAAAAACGTTCAGTACCGATTTGTAATAGTAAGCTCTAGGGATTTCCCCGGTCAGGGCATATTTAAGCTTTACGACAATGGAAAAGTCGTTTTGAATAGTTACCAAGAAAACACCGATACGGTAATGGATGTCATTGACTTTAATTGTACAAAAACAGGCCCCTATCACATATTTTGTGAGTTTAAGGATGGAATGGCGGGTAATGCAGTCTTAGGCCTTTACGTAGTAAGAATACTCTGACACTTGCAATAAGATAAAAGAAGAGGGATTTCTATTCGAAATCCCTCTTTTACTTTTTAAAAGAACAGCTTTGGAGTAAAAACAATTAAGCCCACAACAAAAGCTGTAAAATTGGCAATAAGAACAGAAGCGGCTCCTAGGCTTTTAGCCACGTCTATAAAAGGAGCATCAGCCATATTTGGTGCACTCGCCAAAAACTCAATAGAAATACTAGCAGCAACTGTAGAAAGCACAAAGCCTATTGCAAAAACAACAAAAACCCATTCCACGCTAGTAAGTTCAAATTCAATTCCAGCAATTACAACAACTATAGCAGCAGCAATATCGAACCACGCATTAGGTTCAAATTCAATGAGGTTTGCAACACCTTCAAAACCGAGTTTTAAGGTCCTATACCTAGATCGCACCGAAAGCTTTTTCATAGAAGTATTCATAGCAACTAACAATTGTTTATTAAAACGTTTGACGTGTTTTCGCTAACAAATAAAAGCCACAAAGCATAGAGTAAAATTCGCACTATACGAACTAAAAGTCAACTAAAAAACCAACAAATAAGTATTATTGTATCCGATAAATAGAAGTAATATCAAACAAATATTTTCAAGACCAATACTCATTTTTATTCAATAAATAAACCTTAATTAAATTTCGATTGTTATATTTACAAAAAAGACAATTAATACTTCGACAAAATGGATACACAAGCAAAAAAACCAGTTGAAAAGGTAAAAGGCAAGAGAGGAAGAAAGCCCCGTCAAACGCCTGTAGAACTTATCATTTCACTTATTAACAAGCTCGAATCATTCGAAGATTTAGACAGGCTAGCCGATGAAATTGTAACCATCAGAAACAGCAAAAAGGAAGCTGAAATTAACAGGCTTAAAGCCCAACTTGCCAAACTTCAAGGATAGCCGTAAGTTAAAAAGAACATAAAGCACGTAGAAAACCATCTTCTACGTGCTTTTTTTACAATAAGGAGACAAAAAAGGGCTGCATTGCTGCAGCCCTCAAATTTATGCGGTAAACCGATTGTTTAGTCGTTTAGTGACCAGCGAAGGAAACCTGTAACTTTTGCTTCAGCATCGGCGCTCTTAAGGTAAGCCTCTACGCTCATTTTAGCATCCTTGATGAAGTCTTGAGCCATCAGGGTGTTATCCTTAAAGAACTTATTGAGTTTGCCAGGGGCAATCTTCTCAATCATATCCTCTGCTTTTCCTTCAAGACGAAGCTGCTCTTTCGCAATTTGAAGCTCCTTTTCAACAACTTCAGCAGGAGTTGAACTCTTATCAAGAGCAACAGGATTCATTGCTGCTACTTGCATTGCAATATCCTTAGCAACCTCTGTGTTGATTACCTTAGAGAAAGAAACCAAGGTAGCCAGTTTTTTATTCATGTGAATGTAAGGAATAACGAAGTTATCCTCTAGCTTACCATAGAAAGAAATGCCAAGCTTTTCACCTGTAACACCAGACTTCTCAGTTACCAAGTCAGCAATAGAAAGACCATTTAGGTTAAGAGCAAGTAGCTCTTCTAGGTTTGCTGGTCTTTTCTCGATAGCAAGGTCAAGGATGCTTTCTGCAAGAACAACGAAATCAGCGTTCTTAGCAACGACGTCAGTTTCGCAGTTTAGGCAGATAGCAGCACCAAACTTACCATCGGCAGTAGTTTTAGCGATAACAGCACCTTCGGTAGCCTCACGGTCAGCACGCTTGCTGGCAATAAGCTTACCTCTTTCGCGGATAAGATCCTGAGCGCGCTCGAAGTCGCCATTAGCTTCTTCAAGAGCCTTCTTGCAGTCCATCATCCCGGCACCGGTCATTTTACGTAGCTTTGCTACATCGGTTGCGGTAATAGCCATTGTTAAAATATTTTTATCGGTTATTGAAAACAGATTATTCAGCACTCTCCTCTTCTTGAGCAGGAGTTTCAACCTCAGCTTCGTCAGCTACAGGAGCCTTCTTAGCCTTTGCCTTTGCTGGCTTGTCAGCCTTAGCAGGTTGGCTGTCTTTTTCTTTTTCCTTTTCAACCTTGCGCTCTTCTAGGCCTTCTTGGATAGCAGAAGCAACCACGTCGATAACTAGGCTGATTGATTTAGAAGCGTCGTCGTTAGCTGGGATAACATAGTCAATTGGTGTTGGATCACAGCAGGTATCTACCATAGCAAATACGGGAATGTTAAGCCTCTTAGCTTCACGAACGGCATTAGCTTCTTTTTGAACGTCTATCACAAAAAGTGCAGCTGGAAGACGGGTAAGGTCAGCGATAGAACCAAGGTTCTTCTCGAGCTTGGCGCGTTGACGGGTAATTTGTAGTCTTTCGCGCTTAGACAATGACTCGAAAGTACCGTCGGTTGACATCTTCTCAAGTGAAGACATCTTCTTTACAGCTTTACGGATGGTTGGGAAGTTAGTAAGCATACCACCGGGCCAGCGCTCGGTAACGTATGGCATATTAACTTGGCTTATTCTTTCCGAAACGATTTCTTTTGCTTGCTTCTTGGTAGCAACAAAAAGAATCTTACGGCCTGATTTTGCGATTTGCTTAAGGGCACTTGCGGCCTCATCGAGCTTTACAACGGTCTTGTGTAGGTCGATAATGTGGATGCCATTGCGCTCCATGAAGATGTAAGGAGCCATCTTAGGATTCCACTTTCTCTTTAAGTGACCGAAGTGAACACCAGCATCAAGAAGCTGGTTGAAATTTGTTCTTGGCATTTTTTTGTGTTTTACTTGTTTAAAACCTCTTCGTCAACTGCCGAGTAGCATACTGGTCTCGTCAGTTTTTCGCAGCAGGGCAACGCTCAAGTAGTACCCGAAGGTAGTCTCGTAGGTTTGAAACCCAGTCTGCAACAAATAGGAAGAAAAAAAAATTAACGTTTACTGAACTGGAATCTCTTACGAGCCTTTGGTTGACCTGGCTTCTTACGCTCAACAACACGAGAGTCGCGAGTTAGAAGGCCGTTAGCTTTAAGAACCGAACGGTTCTCAGCATCGATTTCGCAAAGTGCGCGAGAAATTGCAAGGCGAAGCGCCTCTGCTTGACCCTTAACGCCACCGCCATCGAGGTTAACCTTGATGTCGAACTTACCAAGCTGGTTGGTAAGCAAAAGGGCTTGGGTTGCAGTGTACTGAAGTACACCAGTTGTGAAGTAAACTTCTAGTGGCTTGTTGTTGATTACGATCTCACCCTTCCCAGGGGTCATGTAAATACGAGCAACAGCCGCTTTTCTTCTTCCTAGCGTGTTAACAACTTCCATGCTCATTACTTAAGATCTTTTACGTTGATAACTTTTGGTTGTTGAGCCTCGTGTGGGTGCTCTGCACCAGCATATACATGCATGTTACGGAACAACGCAGCGCCAAGGCGATTTTTTGGTAGCATACCCTTAACGGCCTTTTCTACAACGAAAAGAGGCTTACGCTTTAGCATATCTGCAGGAGTTGCAAAGCGTTGTCCACCAGGGTATCCGGTGTGGCGAACGTACACCTTATCGGTAAGCTTGCTACCGGTAAAGCGCACCTTCTCTGCATTAATGATGATTACGTTATCACCACAATCAGAGTTTGGAGTAAATGAAGGCTTGTGCTTACCTCTCAGAATTTTCGCAACTTGAGATGCAAGGCGGCCCACTACTTGATCGGTTGCATCTATCACAACCCACTCCTTCGGAGCAGATACTTTATTGACAGATACAGTCTTGTAACTTAGTGCGTCCACTTTACTGTAAATTTTTGGTTAATACCTGTTATAACTGTGATCCAACCCCACTTTATGGGGCTTGCAAAAGTACAACTTATATTTAAAACCACAAAGAATTGCTCACCGTTTTGTTTTTCTGTACATTACATTTTAACAGATCGCCTCCAAATCCGAGAAAACTCTAAACCGTCTTCACCCCAATAGGGATGCTCAAACGCCAATTTAGAGCCCCAATTGCAGCCAACAAGCTTGCTTTCGGCTTTGCAATGTCCTAAGTTTGCCCCAAATTACGCAGCGCCTTGAATTCAAGACGCTGCTACACCTTAATAACAGTTTTTTTAACTACATTAGACGCAAGGCTTATACGTTATGAAAATAGACCTAGTACTCGTCGGGAAAAGTGACCAGAAATACCTTCAAGAGGGTATAGACATCTACCTTAAACGCCTAAAGCACTACTGCCAATTTGAGATGAAGGTAATTCCCGACTTGAAAAGTACCAAGAGCCTCAGCGAAGAACAGCAGAAGGAGAAGGAAGGTGAACTGATTATGAACCAAATTAAGGACTCCGACTTTGTGATACTGCTCGATGAACGAGGAGAGTCACTGTCGTCAGTTGACTTTGCACAGCTAATCGAGAAAAGGCAGGTTGCAGGAACTCGAAAGCTCAGCTTCGTCATCGGAGGCCCATACGGATTTTCGAAGGAGGCTTACGCCAAGGCCAACGCTAAGCTTTCGCTATCGGCAATGACTTTCTCGCATCAGATGGTTAGACTTCTTTTTATAGAACAGCTATACAGAGCTTTTACAATAATTAATGGAGAACCCTACCACCATAAGTAAGCAAAGAAAAACCATTCGAAGAAAGAAGACGTTTTTCGTAGGCATAGCTGCGATCCTAGCGGCTGTTGTGCTATACCTATCGGCACAATTCGCACCGCGCCTATCTACCTACAACAGCAGCAACATCAAAAAGATTGAGAGTACTATACTCAACAAAAAGGAGCTGCTTCGCGAAATAGCCAAGGCCTGGT
>RRZU010206382.1_pt1 | contig 23380 bp, 23 predicted proteins | sample 2165561 | NCBI WGS metagenome assembly RRZU01 (sample SAMN10456909, study PRJNA506462) | wastewater metagenome | isolation source: wastewater sludge | place: USA: Moscow, Idaho | reverse complement strand
GGTGGCCGTGATGATGCTTTGGGCGTCTTCGATTTTGTCGATGATGTTGGCCGAGTGGTTGGCTCCCAGCAGCGCCAGCCACATGACAAAGGCGGCCATGACGGCCCGCTGGCTGAATTGCAGCATGTTCGCCTGCGTGCGCCCGGTGGCTATGCGCCAGCCTTGCAGAATGAACCACAGCGTGAGGTAGAGCGTGAGGACCGTCAGCAGCAGTTTCTGGATGTTGCCAAAGCCATCCAGGCCAAAATTGCGCACCATGCCATAGATGTAGCCCCGCGTACCGCTGAAGATGAGGCCGCTTACCAGCGAATCATCGTTCACGATTCCCGAGAGGAAGTCTCCGATGTTTGAAGCGCCTTGTAGCAGGATCATGTGTCACCTTGTTGGATCAGTGCATGGAACTGGAGTATGGCTTGGCAGCCGATTGGAGGGTTATTTGGACAGGAAGCCCAGCCCTTTGGTGACGAGGTCGTTTACCGGGCCGCCTCCAAGGCCGGATTGTTCTTTCAGGCTTTTGCCATTGTCTGCCGTTGCTGCAGCAGCCAGCGCCGCGTTGAGCGCCACACGGCCTGCCTTTTTGGCGGCTGCTTTGGCTGGATCATCTTTTTTGGCGGTTATTTTTTCCTGCATGGCTTCGGTGTAACGCAGGTTGTACATGTCGCGCGTGGTGTTGAATGCGGCCAGCGTGGTTTGCAGACGCATGTTGTCGTTGAGCATCATGGCCTGCAAGGCGTTGAGTTCATACTGCTTTTTTTGCAGTTCGGCAATGGTTTTGTATTCGTTGTTTTGCATGAGGCTATGCAGCTTGCGATTGCGCGCCTCGAGCGTTTGCGAGATTTTGTGCAAGGCACGCAGCTGCTCACCCATGATGTTGCGGGTGTAGAGGCAGTTTTTGTACATCTCGGGACGCTTCTCTTTTTCTTCTTTGTTGCAGTTGGGAATGGTGGCGTCGCCAATGTACTTTTTGGCATTGGCACTGTTTTCAAATATGAGTTGCTCTTCGACGTCGCTTTTGCGCTTGTCAGGGTCAAGCAGGGTGTTGGGCGACAGGGGGAATACCAGCTGGTTGAAGGTGCTGGTGTTGTCGTTTACTTCGCCCTCGGTGCTGTAGGGGCCCACATTTTTGCCGCTGATGGCGATCTTGTCGACCACTCCTTCTTTGATGAGGTTGTAGAGGTTGTTGTCTTGCACCAGCCATTGCGCCTGCGCAGGCATGGCCGCTGCCAGCAAGGCGGCGCCCAAGGCCAAGGCAACGCCGCCTTTGCCGAAAGAGGAAGCAGAGATGTTTTTGGTCATGGCAATGGTCTTTCCAAATCAAAAATGCAGTGTCATGCATCAATCAGTGCATGAAGGGGGTCATGCTGGGCGCGCCCTGCCCTTGCCAATGGCCCATGCTTTTGGCTTTGGGACAGATTTGCTCATACGTGCTTATCCACATGGGGTTAAGGTAGTAGCAGACCTGCTGCCATTGGCCCGCCAAAGGGTTGACGGCTACCCAGCAGTGCTCCGGCATGCCTTCCGTGCAAAAAACAAACGGATCGCCCGAACGTCCAACGGGCATGCATGAAGCGCCTTTTTCCGTAGCCATCGTGCCCGGCGCGGCCGCACGGCAACCGAATTTTTCGGCCGGGGCCTTGTCTGAGCCGCCGCCGCTTTGCGCTACTGCCGAGCCGGCCAGCAGGCCCAGCAGCAGGGATGCAGTCAGACGCTTGAGTGCACGCCCTGCACGGAGGGAATGGGTGTTGCGGGTTGCCATGATTATGAGCCTTTCTCTTCGTCTGATACGCAGATATGCTGCTGTGGATCGTATTTTTCTTCCGGCTCGCAAACGGTGATGACCATGGAGAGGTTTTCGGTAATGGCTACGCCTTTGTGGTAGTGCACGGACATGACGCCGTGTACGGTGTTTTTGCCCGGGTTGGCCGTGAGGCCTTCGCCTTCTTTGCAGCCAAAATTACGCACAGCCGCGCCGTGGTGGTGTTTTTGCAGTGTTTCTACATATGCCTCACAAATGGCTTTGGCTGTGAGGTTTGTGTATGCCGCGCCGCCCCGCATTTTGTTGCCGTTTCTGTCTTTTTTTGCTTTGGTGTAGGCCGCTTCGATTTTGGTCAGGCGGATTTCTGGAGTTGTCTGATACAGGGTCGGCGCAAAGTAGAGTTCCTGCTGCTGATAGGGGCGGGTAGCGGCCGGCATCCATTGATTGGCCGTAATGGCGCGGGGCTGCACACGTGACTGCGCCAAGCTGGCCGTAGCGATGCATGCGGCGGTCAGGGTCAGGGCGATATTTCTGGTCATGCGCATGAAAAGCTCCTTTGAGAAATAGAAACACAAGCGTTTGTTTTAACAAAAAATGTTCAATTGATTCAATTGTGCATCATGTTGGCTGTGTGTGCAATCAGGCATGCGACTTTTGTTCTGCCATATCGCTTTAGCCATGTGATTCGGTTGTGCTGCGCGCCAATCCTTCACGGCCTGAGCCGGCCTGGTTGGTTTTCTGGCCCGATTTGCGCGAGCCTTTGCGTTCGTCGTAGAAGCGCTGCAACCATTGGTCGGGGTGCAACGCCTGTATGCCCCGTGCACGATTGCTGGCACGGGTTTCGTCCAGGATACGATGCAGGATGGTGATGTTGTCGGTGCTGGCAGAGATGACGGCCAGCGCATCGTCCATGCCGCGCAGGTTGAGTTGGCACACGGCGCTGGCGTGCCCCTGCTTGACGAGGAAGCAGCGGCTGCGTTCGTCCAGCGCGGTGATGACTTTGAATTCGGCTTCGGTGAGTTTGAGGCCGTCGATGTAGTCTTTGCGATCGGCATTGGGGTTGGGCAAAAGCACCATGGTGGCGGTTTGCTCGATCAATGCGGCCGAGATGTCGCTGCGCAAGGCATCTTCGGGCGATTGGGTGGCAAATATGCCCAGGCCGTTTTGCTTACGGATGGTTTTTTGTTTGTTTTTGGCAAATTCTTTCAGGGCGCTGCCGCCGTCGAGGATTTTCCAGAATTCGTCCATGACATAAATGAGCGGGCGCCCGTCGATGAGCTCTTCCAGACGGTGGATGAGGTATTGGATGACGGGGTTGCGCACTTCGGGGTTGTCGATGACGTCGGTGTAGTCAAAACCGATGATGTTGGCGCCCGAAAAATCGATGGTGTCGCGCGGGTTGTCAAATACCCAGCCCAACGAGCCGGCCTGCGTCCATTTGCGCAGGCGCGCAAAGACGCTGTCTTCGCCCATATTGGGCAGAGACTTTTGCAGGTTGGTCATGGTGCGCAGCGGCATGGGTGTGTCCAGAATGGCACGCACGGCACGCAAAATGTCGTCTTCTTCGCCCGCTGTGTATGACTCTTTGTCGGCCAGCAGCTTGACCAGATCCGACAGGAACTGGATGTTGGCTTCGGTGGCTTCGCACTGCAAGGGGTTGAAGCCCGTAGGCTGGCCGTTGTCCAGCGCCATGTAGTTGCCGCCGCAGGCACGCACAAAAATTTCTGCCCCTCGGTCTTTGTCGAAGAAGAAAATGGTGGGCTTGGGGTCGAATTTTTGTACCTGCGAGAGCAGGAAGTTGATGAGCGCCGTTTTACCCGTACCGGATTTGCCAATGACCATGGTGTTGCCGATGGCTTTTTCGCCCAGGCTGTTTTCACCCGGATGGGTGGCGTGGAAGTTGAAGTAATACGGCTGGCCGTTGGTGGTTTGCAGCACGGTGACGCATTCGCCCCAAGGGTTGTTGTTGCGCTTGCCGGTGGCGAAGTTGTGCAGGGGCGACAGCCCCAGAAAGTTGAGCGAAGACACATTCGCCAGCCGCGTGCGCCAGCGCCAGTTGCAGGGCAGTTGTGCGTAGAAGCTGCCCGCAATGGCGATGTCTTCTTTCGCCGAAACAAAGCCCGCATTCGACAATTCTGCGCGCGCCATGGCAATTTGCTGCTGCACATTTTGCTGGCTGTGCCCATATAGCGCCAGCGTGAGGTGGTATTCGCCCAGCACGAAGTTGCCGCTGGTCAGCTGATCCATGGCCAAATCCAGCTCGGCGATCTGGCTGACCGCTTTGTCGCCCGAGGAGATCATCATGCCTTTGGTGCGCTCCAACGCTTTGAGCCCCTCGCTCTTGGAGTGCGGCGTGAAGGAGTGGGTCAGTACGTATTCAAAGTCGAGGTATTTCAGGCCGTTCAAAATGCCTGGCCAGGTGCTGTCGGCATATTCCTTGATGTTGAGAATGGCGCCAAAATGGTTTTTGCCATCCGGGGTGCGGATGATGAAGTCCCCGCCCTTGGGACTGAAAATATGTTTGGAAGTTGGCAGGTAGTCGTAAATCGGCGCTTTGAGCACCGGCACCGGCTCGTCGGTGCGGTTGATGATGTAGGCAAAAAATTCCAACACCTCGGAAAAAACCATGCCATTGGCGGCTTCGTACATGCCCAGGCGATAAGGCGCATAGTCGTGCAGCACAGCTTCGACGTTGGTGGCCAATTCGGTGATTTTGGCAATCGCCTGGTCCTGCTCGGCCTGTAGCTGCCCAATGTTGGAGGATTTTTCAACAAACCGCTTCCCCTCCACCACCGGCCGATAGATCATGGTGAAATACAGCTCGTTCTGCATGACTTTCTGCTCGGAGAGCGAGCGGTAATAGTCATCGGAAAGTTGTTGGTTGAATGCCTCATCAAAACGGCTGGACAGCTGAAGCTTGCGACGGCGGCGCACATCATGCACCCAGAAGGCGACATTGACGTAATCCGGTGCGCGCAAGGTTTGCAGCAGGCGGTTGAAGGTGTTGTGGCGATGCTCCAGCTCCCACTCTTCGCGACCGACAAAGGGCAACCCGTCCAGATACCACGTAACAAGGAAGTCACCCGTAGTCGTTTTGACCACATGGGGCGATACATGGCTAGAGAGCGTGACAAACTCGCCGATACTGGTGTCAGGGGTAGATGACATGCCGTTAGAACTTTCTTTTTATCAATCTGTGCATGAAAATACGACCATACTTTTACTTGCCAACGAATTTTGGCAATAAAAGCATCACGACAAATCCTTGCGGTAGGAATTGGGCGTGAAGACCCACATTTTCTGGTGCAGCTGGCGATTGCGCGCCTTGACCCAAAATTGCAGGCGAATGCCCAACAGGCGAAAGATCATTTCGTCATGCTTGGTCATCATCCGCATGGTGAAGATGACAGGAGGTATGGCCAACAGCCAGAACAGGTTGAACCAGGCCGCAAAAAGCACGCATGTGCCCGCCCCCAAAAAAAACGGGATATAGGGCACCCCCATGAACATGGGGGGCCTGGTGCAGCCGCGAAAAAGCGTGTTTTTGCGCATGGCTCGTATTTTTTACTGGAAATCACTTTCAGTGATAAACATTTTTGCCAGTTGTGCCGCAGCGCCAATGATGATGGCGCCAATCAGCACAGGCGCTACATCAGCAATGCGCTTGTGGTTGAACGCAATTTGATAGCCGGCAAAAATGAAAGCGATGGTGACCACCAGGATGGAGATAGGGCCCAGGATTTTTTTAACGCCAGAGAGAAAGCCCGTCAATTTTTTCTCGGCTTCATCCATGCCACCGCTTGCCTGGGCAAAAGCTGCAGGAGAAAAGAACAACAGCCCCAGTATGGCCAGACATACGGCGCCCAGCGCCAGTTTGTAGAGGATGTTGTTGACCTTATCCGCCTTGCGCATGAATGCCTCATGCGAGATGGCCTGCAATTCTTGCTGGCTCAAAGCCATGGTGTTCGAAGGTGTGCTCATGGTTGGTCCTTTCAGTTGAAAAAGAGCAGTTAAAAAACGAAGCCGCTATCGCGCGCAGGCGCGGGCGCAGCCGAAGAAGGCCCCGCAACAGGCGCAGACGGCGCAGTCTGCGCTTGCGTTGCCGGTTGTTGTTGCGCAGGAGCAGCGACAAAAGGCACGGCTTGCTGGGTGCCAGGCTGTACTTGTGTTGCTTCAGCGAGGGCCACGCCGACTCTTGATACTCGGCCAACAGCCAATCTCGGATCAGTCTGCTGAACAATGCCACGCGGGGCGCGCGACTTGGCGGCAGGCGCATTGGGAATAACGGGTATAGCCAATGCGGACGCAGAAGCCGCACCTGCCGCCGGCGCTGCCGCACGCATGGATGCGACTACTTTCTGCACATACCCATGCCTGAAACCGGTCGTGAAGTTGCCCGAGTAATAGCAACTAAACGCTTTACCCCAGTCTTGGGAGCGATCAAAGCACTCCTTCAAAATGCGCGACCCCGCCACAAGATTGGCGCAAGGTTCAAACGCCTTTTCATAGCTACCCAGATCGTATTTTTGAAGGTTATAGCGATTAACCTGCGCCAAGCCCAAAGAAAAATTGAAGCCTTTTTCTTCCAGCATTTTCGCCGTGGCGACAGCCTCATCCAATTTGCGAGGCTGACGCGCCAAACGCCCACGGACAACCCCTATGGCATAGGGATTGCCAGCAGATTCAACGCGCACCACATGACGCATCACTTCTTGTGGTACTGCAAGCGGCGTAGCCGAACAACTAGACAACAGCATGCTTCGTATCCGAGTAATCCATGAGCTCTGCTGACCGCCACAGCCGCCAGCACCGAATGCACAACATCCTGCTATAGCATTTGGATGCAGCTTTTACTTAAGCTCGAATTTTAAGGGTAAAATGCAAACCTTTTGAATCGTCTGCCATTGTTTGTGGTTAAGGATCCAAATTGTTTAACGCAAAGCCACTACTTTTAAGCTCCTTCACTCTGGTTTTTTTGGTCGGATGTGGCGGAGCTCCAAAGCCTGCGCATTATGGTTCCAACTGGAAACCCGTGCACGCCTACACTGCGCAAGTAGAGAAAAGACCTTTGCTTACGCCGCGTATTTACATGGCGCAGCCCTCTGACGCCACATTGCGTGGCCTCTTGACAAGATGGGGGCAGGAAGGCGGGGCCTCGCTGGACTATGCTTCAGGATACGAGTTCAGCCTGGTTGCCGATGCTGGAACCATACAAAAAAACAGTCTGGGCGAGGCCATTGCGGCTCTCCAAGCCATCTATCGCCCACATGGTGTAGACATTCGCTGGAGACGCGACTCGTCGATGATTACCGTCCATGATCTGCCTGCTCCAGCAACAAGCCCTGACCCATCAAGCAAGTCTGGCAATCTTTCGAGAAATCACAAGCAACAATCTCGCCCATGAGCGACGACTGGCTCGTGCCGCCCGTTGTATGCACAATTTGAGTTAAGCAACGTTCAAGAAAGTCAAATATGTTTTCACGCAAGAAAGATAAAGGAGCGGCCACCGAAGAGGTTGTGCGCCAGTCACGCAGCTTTGAGGTCAGCTTGGCCGACATGGCCAAAAAGAGTGAACGCAGGGCATGGATAGTAGCCTTCTCGGCCACGACCATGGCTGTTCTACTGGCTTCCGGTTATATCTTTGTCATGCCTCTCAAAGAACAGGTTCCATATCTGGTTCTTGCCGACCCCTACCGCGGCACCAGTTCTGTGGCGCGAATTGACAAGCTTGACCCCACGTACACCAGCCACGAGTTTTTCAACAAAAGCAATGTGGCGCATTTTGTCATTGCGCGTGAGTCTTACGATTGGGATGTATCCAGCAGACGCGACAGAAGGCTGGTCTATTCCATGGCTACAGGCGCTGTGCTCAACGAATACAAGTATCTTTACAATGCCGACAATCCGGAAAACCCGGACAAGGTTCTAGGCACCAGGTTTTCCTTGCGCATCAAGATATTAAGCATTGTGCTTTCAGGTCAAGAAGGTGGCAAAGCACCCAATACTGCCAATGTGCGCTTCGAACGCTGGCAATTCAACCGCGCAACCGGGGAATCGAATTATCTTGGCACTCAAATCGCCACCCTCAAAATCGGCTACGACAAGAACCTGCAAATGAATGAAGAGGGGCGCCTGGAAAATCCGCTCGGCTTCCGCGTATATGGCTACAGGGTCGATCCGGATTCATTTGGCGCGGCTACCAATGTGCCTCCCGCCCAAGCCGTGACGCCCGCGAACGCTTCACCTCAAGGCAGTGATACATCGCCGCCAGTCCGTCCTGCGAGTGCTAGCGCTGTTGTGCTCCCCCCTGTGCCTACTGCTCTACCGGCACTCCCTGCAAGTAATAACGTCGTTGAAAGAGAAGGAGGCGCGCAATGAGATATTGGCACTCTCTTTGTAACAAGCACATGCGCCTGTTCGCCGTTTTGTTGGCGCTATGTGTTACGAGCGCGCACGCAAAAACCTTGCAGGAGTTGGTATACAGACCAGATACGGTTTATACCATTCGTACAGGAATAGGCATTGCAACACAAATTGAAATAAGCCCCCGCGAACAGGTAAAAGATTATGGCACCGGATTTAGCGCCGCTTGGGAGCTTGCACGGCGAGATAATGTATTTTACCTGAAACCAAAAGAACTGGATGCGGACACCAATATGTACATCCGCACCAACAAGCGCACCTATCTGCTGGATTTGCGAGTAATCGGCAAGCAGTGGCGCTCCCTCAGCCATATCAAAAACATTGGCGTAAATTACCATGTACGCTTTGTTTATCCAGATGAACAAACCGGCAATGCGACTACGGGTGTTAATTCCATTAAATTCGACACACCGCAGGCAGCTTACTGGAACTACGATTATTCAGCCGCCGAAGATTCCAACTGGCTGATTCCCAGCAAGGTGCACGACGACGGCAAGTTTACCTACATTGACCTCAAAAGAGGCAATATGCCTGGGGGCGGTATTCCTGCCGTTTATGGAAAGAAAAACGAAACAGGCAGTGAATTCATTGTCAACAGCAAAACCGAGGGCAACCGTATTACAGTTTTTGGCATTTACAACCACCTGGTGCTGCGCCATGGCGATAGCGTGGTTGGTCTGCGTAGGAATTCACAATGACATCCTCCCAAAACAACCAGCACTCCAGCAATGCCTACGAACAGGATAAAACGTTTGAAGGCAACTACCCGGCAGAATCTTCTGGCACGAACGCCACCGAGTTGGCGACCGAGCCGGTTTTGTCGTATGGCGCCAATCGTAAATTGAATAAAAAAGGGGTTTTATTTCTAGGCGCCATCGCTCTTACCGGCACGGCATTGCTTGCCTGGGGTTGGTCGCAATTCAGCTTTTTCGGGAAATCCGAACCCAAGAAACCACAAATGGAAGTGGTGGAAATCCCGGAAGATCCGACGCCAACACCCACTCTGGCCACAGAAAACAACTTGCCCCCGGTGCCGCCCATGCCCGAGCAAACAACAGCCGTAGAAACCATACCGGTTTTACCAACCGCAACTACCGCCCCCCCTTCTGGCGAAGATGAATTAACCGCACGTCGAAAAAATAGCGGCGGCCTGTTACAAGGAGAGGGCAATGGAGCTGCCGCGCCGGCGGCTTTTGCTGTTGCAAAAGGTTCGGTATCCCAACTGGCGCAGACCGATTACCTCCTGGCTCGTGGCACCTATATCCGCTGTGTATTGGAAACACGCATCGTGTCGGATTTGCCCGGTTTTGCTTCTTGCATCGTCACTGAGCCGGTTTATTCCATGAATGGCAATAAACTGCTTATCCCCAAAGGCTCCAAGGTTTCCGGTCAGTACAAGCAGGAGAGCCTGGAGTCAGGACGAGTTGGCGTGGTATGGGAGCGTGTGTTGACCACGGATGGTCTCGATATCGGTTTGGTCAGCCCAGGCGTAGATGGGTTAGGCGCTGCCGGCCACCCCGGTCATATAGACCGTCATTGGGGTTCGCGCATTACAGCTGCCGTTTTGATCAGCCTGATCGGTGATGCCGTACAAATTGTGTCAGACAAGCATGTTTCCGACAGCTCGCGCACAACCACCACCATTAATGGCACAACAGGCACTGTGGCAACACAGACCAATCCATACCAATCACAAACTGCCAACACCCTCCAGCAACTATCAAGAAGCGCATTGCAAGAGGCAGCCAATCGGCAAGCCACTATTACCATCAATCAGGGGGAACTGATTAATATTTACGCGTCTCGTGATATTGATTTCTCCACAGTTTTGCCATGATTGAAGACAACTCCGAAATTCTGGCCAACGTATCCGCAGAGTTTTTGCAGTATCAATATCAGGTTCTGGGAATTGCCGATTTTCTCACCAGACCTGAAGTGACCGAAATATGTATCAACCAGCCAGGGCATTTATATCTGGAAACCACACAGGGTTGGCAAAAAGTACCTGTTGAGTCGTTAACCTTTGACCGGGCGCGCCACTTCTGCACCACTGTGGTTAACGAGAGCAACACAGGGCAGCGCATTACGCAAGCAGACCCGATGGTGTCTTTGACGTTTCCATCAGGACAGCGAGCTCAATTCGTGATTCCACCTGCGGTAGAAGCAGGCAAGGCATCTATCACCATTCGCTTGCCTTCCAAGCACACAAAAACTCTGCAACAGTACACTGATGACGGTTTTTTTGACCAGATTGTCGAAAATGTAACCGAACTCTCGGAAATGGATAAAGAGCTGTTGCAGTTGAAGGCTCAACGCAATTATCTGGAGTTTTTTCGCAAGGCTGTTCTTTACCGAAAAAATGTCGTAGTGTCAGGCGCTACGGGCAGCGGTAAAACCACGTTCATGAAGTCTTTGGTTAACCATATTCCAGACAATGAGCGTTTAATTACCATCGAAGATGCCCGTGAATTGTTTATTCAACAACCCAATGTAGTGCATCTGCTTTACTCAAAAGGCGGGCAGAGTACCTCTAACGTTACAGCCAAAACCTGTATGGAGGCCTGTCTGCGGATGAAGCCCGACCGCATTATTCTGGCCGAGCTACGCGGGGATGAGTCATTTTATTTCATCCGCAACTGCGCCTCCGGACACCCCGGCTCAATTACCAGTTGCCATGCTGGCAGTGTGGCCCAAACTTGGGATCAACTGGCTTTGATGGTAAAAGCCTCTCCAGAAGGTGCAGGCTTGGAGTTTGATGTTATCAAACGATTGTTAATGCTCACTATTGATGTAGTCGTCCATATGAAGGCACATGCAGGAAAACGCTATATCACAGGCATTGATTTTGACCCAGCAACGCGGCTCAAATGGAATCAACCCACATGATTGCCAGAAAATACCGCAATTTTTGTTTACGCGACATTGCCATATGCTTCGGCGCCACGCTCTTGATGGCACAAATGGCGGTGGCTCAGCCACATGGCATACAAAGCGGTTCGCCTCTCGCTGGTCAATGGCATTGCGCATCCACTGCCATGCGCTTGCCGGCGTTCCAAACCATACCGGCAGGCAGTATGGTGCAAAGCACGTCCTACAAAGCCGACCCACAGGGGCGATGGGTCAGCAACAGCATCTTGCAATACCAAGCAGACAAAGGCGGCGGGCGATTGCGGATACACACTGTCGCAAGCGGCGTACACTCCGTGACTGGTCAAGTAGTTACAGAGCATATCCAACGTTTTCAAATTACAAAGCCCAATGAGCCCGACGATGCATTTGCGCGCTCCGTCAGACCGATATTCAATCTCATGCTGAATCAGACCCTCCAGAGAAATCCCCGTCAAAGATACCAGCTATTACAGAGAACATCCAATCGCTATGTCATGCAGCCCATACATAGTTCCGGTCAGAAAACGACACAACGCATCTCCTGCCAAAAAGTAGGAACGCCATGAAAGCTTCTATTCCCTTAAAAATTACCGTAGCCGTGCTTGCGCTTGCCATTTTGGCGGCGTTTGGTCTTTGGTTATCAGGTACAATTTTATATTGGTGGTTTGGATTTGATGCAGATGTCAATATATTGACTTATTGGCAATATTTGCGCAACATAAGCCACCCCAAGTATATTCCTTTCCTCACAAAAATCAAGGTATCAGGTCTGGCTGGGTTTGTTTTACCGCTCTCTGCCTATCTATTTTTTCTATATTTTCTGTTCAAACCTCGCGCCCAAAGCACTCACGGAGACGCCCGCTTTGCCGACCGCGCTGCTCTCAAGCGCGCCGGTTTACTTGATAAAGATAAAACAGGCGTTTTGATAGGACGCATTGGCAACACCTATCTACGCGACAAGGGACAGCGCTTCATTCTGCTGGCCGCACCCACCCGCTCAGGCAAAGGGGTGGGCGTGGTTATTCCCGTTCTGCTCGACTATCAGGAAAGCGTTGTTGTTCTTGATATCAAACAAGAAAATTTTCAAATTACCAGCGGCTATCGCAAAAGTATCGGACAAGACATTTATGTTTTCAATCCCTTCAGCGATACAGGCCAAACACATCGATGGAACCCTTTGCGTTACGTGTCGCAAGACACTGACCAACGTGTCGGCGATTTGCGTGGCATCGCGCAAATGCTGTATCCAGACGGCGACGGAACCGGCAATCAGAAGTTTTTCATTGATCATGCGCGCAATGTATTTCTTGCCCTGACTTTATATCTGTTTGAACGTTACGAGCGTGACGCTCAATTCAAAAAGCATCATGCCTCCTATCCTACGCTGGGCGCTCTTTACCGCACAGCCATGGGAGATGGGCAGGATTTGAAAAAACATCTATCCCATATTGCCGATGATGATGGCTTGTCTGATGCGTGTCGGACCGCTTTTGCAGGATTTCTCTCTCAAGCTGACGAAACTTTTTCCAGCATCATGGGGACATTCAATGCCCCATTAACTGCGTGGTCAGATCCCATTCTGGATGCAGCTACCAGCGGCGATGATTTCCTTCTGACTGATGTGCGCAAACGGCGCATGTCCATTTACTTATGCGTCTCTCCCAACAAGCTGCAGCAAGCCAGCCTCATTTTCAATCTATTTTTCTCTCAACTGATTAACGAGAACACACGCTTACTGCCTCAACAGGACCCCAGTCTGCAACATCAATGTCTGTTGCTGATGGATGAGTTCACCAGCATTGGCCCCGTTGAAATCATTGCACATGCAGTCAGCTATATTGCCGGCTATAACCTGCGGCTATTACCAATCATCCAAAGCATGGCGCAGTTGGACGCTACTTATGGCAAAGAAAAATCACGGACACTAGTTACCAATCATGCAACGCAGATTGTGTACGCGCCACGTGAACAACAAGATGCCAACGACTACTCCGAGATGCTGGGGTATACCACACTGCGTAAACGCAATCGCACATTGGCTCGCGAAATCAGTCACACGGAAGTTGAGGAGCGCCGGGCTTTGATGCTTCCACAAGAATTGAAAGCCATGGGACCCGACAAGCAGATTTTGCTCATAGAGGGCATGAACAGCCCTGCGTTGGTGGACAAGATTCGCTACTACAAAGAAAGAATGTTCAAGTCACGCTTGCTGCAGCCTGTAGCGATCCCCCGCCTGAAAAGTCAACAAAAAGACCCCTTGTTTGTCAAAGGATTCGGTTTTCATTAAATACCACAGCTATTTGTCTTTGATCGCTTCATATTGGCTGCATCATGCCACATCAACTCCTTGCACCAACACTCGGTGGAACAACTCGGCCAAACGCTGCAAAATTGTGGTTGCCTCTGCACAAGCCGTGCTTTGCAAAGAGCAAAAATCTCAACCCATGTGCTGCACAATGTCCAGCCGCTTTCTTTGAACGACGCAGGCTGGTGCACACGGCTCGTTTACCACAGCCCCGCATAGGCGATACCCCAAGCAGTTCAAGATTTTCACCCATGCACAGGCGGCATTGACGAGATAGAAATATCATTCATGTAGATCACATACATGCACTCACGACGATGAAAACATTTTCCCTTACAACTTTCCTGCGTCAACCAATACCTGCATGTGTGCCCCTGTCTCTATGCACTCTTTCTCTGCTCGCAAGCTGCAACCAAAGTGCGTCTCCAACGATCGCCGCATCCAATCCGCAGCAAAATACGGTCGTTACTGCCGCATCCAGTAGCGCTCCGGCTCTGGCTTCAACAAAGAACGAAGGATCTGCCGTCATGCAAATCAATGGAAATTTGGATACATCAGGTCGGCTGACGCTTCACGCAGGCGATACATCCATCGCCATTCAAGCATCAACTTGTACGCCAGAGACCGACACTCTTCAACAATGCTTCGGACAAATCTCCCTGTTGCTACGGAGTAAAAGCGCGCCGGAACAAACCATTGAAATTTCCTCTTTTTTTCTAGATGGTGCAGCCACTCTGTACTACGGATCTCTCGATGCCGGTGCGACCGTGAGCAGGCACTCCATTCTGCTTAGCGATGTCAACAATGACGGTATAGCGGATCTTCTTCTCTGGACGGGCAAAGAGGGCGCCTACGGCGGCCCCTCATACGACGTTTATTTGATGGATACAACCAGCGGCAAATTTCAATACAGTGCCGAGTTTTCTGAACTCACCGTTGGCTATAACGGGTTGTTCACCACTGAAGGCAACAAGATCAAAACTGTCGCTTCCAGCGGTTGCTGCGTTCATGTCTTTGAAACCTATGAACTGCAAAACAGACTGCCTGTACTCATTGAACGCTTGACAGAAGACAGCACCGACCCGAATCATCCGGTCAAAACAAAAGAGGTCTTGGTAGATGGCACTCTTCAAAAAATTCATGTAGAATGATTTGCTACGGTTTGCGACCGTAGTGCAGCAGATCACAAGATCTTCTGTAGCGCCTATATCAGTATATGCAGTGCGTATGGATCGCATGGAAACATCGACCCATAAGCCATAACAAATTCTTACACCTTGCAGATTTGATAGAAGGAGGCAATCCATGGCAAATGGGTATGGCCGCAGCAACGATGGTTTTGGCATTGCTCGCCAAGCCTCTGTTGCTCTTATTGTTAAAACCGCCGTTGCCAACGGCGTCACCGACTCCAGGCAAATTGCCTACATGCTGGCTACAGCACAGCATGAAACCAGAAACTTCACTGCACCCGATGAGGATTTTGGTCGACAGCAAGCTAAAAAATTAGGCTATAGAGGCGGCGAGGAGTATTTTGGTCGCGGATATGTTCATCTGACACATATCGACAATTACCAAAAGTTTGACAAACTTTTGGGCCTGAATGGGCAATTGGTTAGCAATCCTGCTCTCGCCAAAGACCCAGAAATAGCAGCCAAAATTCTTGTTATCGGGATGCGCGACGGCCTGTTTACCGGTAAATCCTTGTCTCGTTATATTGATCATGATTCAAATGATACATATAACGCCCGCCGAGTCGTTAACGGGGTAAATCCCAAACAGCCGTGGAGCATCAAGGCTGCTCGTGATTGCGTGACATATGCTCAGCAGTGGGAAAAATTCCTCACACCAGAGCGCATTGCACAAATCAAAGAGAGCCCCATCGAGCCTCTTCACCATCATTCAGATACAGATATCCAAAGACTGCAATCCTGTTTGAATCAGTTGGGCTACAAGGGAGCAAATGGCAAACCTTTGCTCGAAGATGGGGCTGCCGGCGCCAACACCAGATATGCTATTCGCGCTTTCCAAAAAGCCCATCAACTGAACGAAGACGGGACTGCCTCCCCCCAAACCCTTAAAGCCCTTGAAGAAGCAGTCAGTGTGCAGGCTCCTGACACCCGTACGCAAAAGACTGCGCCCAATGCCTCTGCAGCAAAAACTCATGCGCAAAAATCGCCTCAAGTTGCGCAGCCGCTCGCCGAAAGCTCTCCCGTCAGGAACGACGCGCGCTTCACTCATTTAGATGAACAGGTTCTGCAACGTCTGGACGATATTTATCGCGCCATTTCTACCCAGAAACCACAGTTCAGCACAGAGCAAACTCTTCATGCTACCGCTTATTGGCTCAGTCGCGCCGCCAAAGAGCAGTTCCCGCTTCATCAGCCGTGCTCCTGTATTTTCGAAGCACGAAACGGCAAAGAATTGATGCATACCTTCTTCGACCATGAAGGTATTCAAGCCATCGTGACTGCCGATATCAACAAGGGCGCCAACACGCCTCTTGAGCATAGTCTCGCCGCCTTTCAGCAAAACGCCGTCGGCCCGGCACAAGAGCAAAACCCGGTTCCGCAGCAACGGTCTACCCCGACTGTTTGATTAACAGATTGTTGCGCGCACGGCAGTTGCCGCTTTGTACACACATGCCCATTTGAGCAATCATTAGCAAAATCCCATTACGCGTGAACCAACAACCTCAGGAGGGAAAGATGAACAAACTCAAACTGATCGCTTTGTCAGCAATTGTTGCACACAGTCATGCAATGGCATTAGGCAGCAGGCCAACTCCAACGGCAGCCTCAAAAAAATTTGAATGCATCGCTGGCTCTGTCAAAAAAAGCGAAGCAGAATCTTATATATCTCAATCACTCATCCAACTCAAGAGCAATAATGATGGAATTTTCAAAAAAAGAATTCCCTTACCTGATGCCGATTTTTATCAAAATCGGTCATCACACTGCGTGGTAAAAGGTTCTTTTGTTTACGCACTTGATCAAGTTGACACCAAATCGCAGCAACTCAGCAATCAAACACTTTTGTATATTGTAAAGTTTTCTCTGGATGGCAAAATTTTGCATAGAGAATTCGTCAATCCTCTGCCGGGATCCGATAAAAACATTTCCTCCTTTGTTGAACCTGGAAAAGAAAATTTTACAATCGATCAAACCGGCACCATACACATAAAAGGAAAATGGAAAGATATCAATAATTACGAGGACGATGATCACGAGTTTTCATCATCCGTAAAATCTTTTTAATTATCAAAATCTGCAAAAACAAACCAAACTCAATATTTTTTCTCTTCATTGAAAGGAAGAAAAATGGCAACAAACAATTCTCGTCATGACTTTATCGCAAAAATATACCCTGCAGCCATACAAGCCTCAAAAGAGACCGGTATGTCATGGGAATTGATTTTGGCGCAAGCTGCATTAGAGACTGGTTGGGGAGAGAAAACTTTGCCAGGAACCAATAATTTATTCAATATCAAAGCCGACAAAAGTTGGCAAGGTGAAAGCAAGGTTTTTCGAGTATGGGAGATGAAAGGTAAAGAAAAAGTTTGGCAGAATGATGCATTTAGAGTGTACAAAGATTACACCGAAGCATTTACCGACAGAGCCCATTTTCTTCAAAAAAACCCAAGATACGAAAAGGCTGGCCTGTTTGACGAATCCGTAAAAGGAAATATGGAAGCGGAAGCGCGCGCATTACAAAAAGCCGGCTATGCAACCGATCCTCAATATGCAGAAAAACTAGTAGAAATTTTCAATGGAAAAACCATGCAACAAGCATTGAAATATGCACAGGAGCAAAGCCAAAAATCTATATCTCAAGATCAAAAAAATCCCCCACAAAACACAAATGCGCAACCAGTAGAAAAAGAACAAGTCATTCAAAAACTTCTTGCCAGCTTTGAAGCAGAGAAGGGATACACAGAAGGAAAAAATAATCATACAAAATACGCGAAAGAGTATTTCCCCAATCTGCAAAATCAACCATGGTGTGATACTTTAGTAGACTCCATGTTTGTAAAAACATTTGGAAAAGAGACTGCCGAAAAAATGCTTGGTGGATTTAGCGCTTATACGCCAACGAGCGCAAAAATGTACCAAGACATGGGCCGTTGGCATAAAGCAAATGGTTACTATATTCCTCAACCGGGAGATCAAATATTTTTCCAAACAAAAGGGGGGCCAAACAGAATCAACCATACCGGCATCGTAACAAGAGTAGATCAAAAAACCGGAACTGTCTATACAATTGAAGGTAATACAAGTGCGAAACCCGGCGATCGCGATGGCACAATAGTCAAAGAAAAATCTTATTCTCTCAATAATTCGGCGATTAAAGGCTATGGTACTCCCCAGTGGGACAAAGCAATCAATCAATTAAAAAATCACAAGTCATCTTCAATAAATTCCGAAACTGCGAATAATCAAGCAGACCCAAAAAGCTCTGTGCGCCAATCACAATCCGCTTTGAATCAACTAGGTTACAAGGGAGTGGATGGCAAGCCCTTGGCTGAAGACGGCATTTCTGGCCAACATACCAAGCATGCCGTCAAAGCCTTCCAGGACAAACATGGGCTTGAGGCTAACGGCGTTATCGATGCCAAAACCGCTGCTGCGCTCGAAGCGGCTAAAACAAAGCAACAAGCACCTGCTGCAGCTGTCAACGCTCCCAAAGATGCTCAACAGCAAGCCACATCACCTGTCAAAAATGCCGTTTCCATCAATCCCGGCTTGACAGATATAGCCAAGAAATTTTTCCCGGAGAGTACTGTCAAACAAATCGAGTCTCTGGGCGAAAAAATCGCTGAAGCCGTGGCCAGGCAGCAGCATCAAAGAAACGGTACAAATATCAACGTGAATATCAACGTGAATATCAATCTCAATGGCAGTCCCGCCTCGGAGCAGCATCGCAATTTGACGTTGTACTGTGCCAGCCGGTGTGCCAAGGAGAACTTGCCACTGAATCAAATCGGCAATCTTGCTCTGGAGCAAACCAAAGAAGGTAAGAATTTGATTCATATGCTCAGCAGCAATCAGCAGCAAGTTGTGACTGCCAATGCAGACAAAGGAAAGCATACCCCTGCAGAGCAAAGTATCGCTTCCATGCAGCAGCAAAACGCGCAACAGGCAGTTAATCCGCCTCAACAGCGCACACACATGTCCATTTGAGCACAATCAAATCATTAGCGGTCCCCTTGCTTCAAAGCAAGGGGACAGAAAAATATCATCACTGAGAATACATTATGCGTACAAAATATTCTGCCATCGCTCTTCTACTTTTTACTACCACCGCCTTCGCGCAACAAGAGTCCTCTTCTGTTTACAGCATCAACTTCAAGATGCCGAGTGGAAATATTATTTGTGGAGGTGATATCAAAAAAAATCCATATGATGTTGCTCCATGGAATGGGGTTTCTTGTCTGGCCAATATACAAAACAAGCCAATTAAAAATAAACCAAAAAATTGTGACCATGACTGGGGAGGGATGTTCAGCTTACCTCAAAGCGGATCCGTGAAAATGGAATGTTATAGCGACTTCCCTTTTGATGCCAACGCTCGCATTTTGAAATACGGAGAAGAAATAAAAGGAAATGGCTGGAAATGCACAAGTCAAAAAACAGGACTTTTTTGCATGAATAATGAAAAGCACGGATTTAAAATAAATAAAAATCAACAGGAATTGTTCTAAAAAAAAATCAGCTGCGTTTTGTCTACCACACTGAATGCCCAAATGAGTCTGCTTGAATAGAAGGCATGTCACATCTGGCATTGGTTTGGTAGATGCGTGGTGTTTTTCAACTGCAATCAATCTCGCCGCGCTGAGTTTATAACGGGATGTCCCCTTGATTATTTTTTAGGGGTCAAAAACAAAAAATGCAGCCAACTCAATAAAAACCGCTAACTTTTTATGAGTTGGGATGTATTTTTACGCCGATAGACAACAAATTGATAAGGTAGGCCTGCGCTGCTTGTTTGCACAGGCTCTTTATGCATAATTTGCCATTCCGCACCTAGTTCAGGCGCGAAGGCATCGCCTGCGAAATCGGCATCAATTTCGGTCACGACCACTTGTTGCGCCAGTGGCAGCGCCTGGCGGTAGATGTCTGCGCCGCCAATGACCCAGGCGATAGCTGCCTGCGCGCACAATTCAATGGCCGCTTGCAGCGAATGAGCAACTTCTGCGCCTTCCACCTGCCAATCCGTCTGGCGGGTAATGACGATGTTGCGCCGCCCGGGCAGGGGGCGAAAGGCCGCGGGCAGGCTTTGCCAGGTTTTTCGCCCCATGATGACCGGGTGGCCTTGCGTGGTGCGTTTGAAGTGCGCCAGGTCTTCGGGCAGATGCCAAGGCATGGTGCCCTGGTGGCCGATGACGCCGTTGCGCGCGCGTGCATAGATCAAGTGCAGTGCAACCATGTTGGCATCCATCCCTGCATTTATGACCGTTTGCCAGAGGCAGGGACGCTGCATTTTGTGCTGTTTTTTGCACCGCTTTTTACATTGCCTTTTGCGCTGCCCGCCCCCATGGCCATGGTGCTGATGCGCTCGATGACGTTGGGCAGAATTTGCTCGCGGCTGATTTGCATGGCGCGTTCGGTGATTTGGGGCTGTTTTTGCAGCACGGATTGCCCCACCGGCGTGCGGTAAAAGGCGAGCATGCCGGCTACTTCTTCGGCCGTGAGGGATTCTTTGTACACCTGTCGATAAACGGGGCGCACTTTTTCCCAAGCCATTTCTTCGCGCAAAATCTGCCCCATTTGTTGCTGCATGGCTTGCATGCGCTGCTGCACGGCGGCGTTTTCTGCAGTGCCTGATTTTTGCGCAAACATGCTGGCATTTTGGGCAAATTCTTGATTCATGGCGTCAAGCATGCTGCTGGTTTGCTCGCGCAGGCGCATGACTTCGAGCAGTTCATCGATTGCGGCATCGCTGGGCGCGGCAGCCCAGGCGGCCGAGCCGGCAAATGTGATGGCCGCCACGGCCATGCATGCGGTGATGGTGCGCTTCCACATGGTGGTGTTCCTTTGTTTCAGACAAGAATGAATGGCCGCATTCTAAAGTGGACCAAAGCTCAGTCTGCGTACGGGCTATGCTTGGCCGCATAATCGTGGCAATGACTCTGGCAACCGTTTGAGCGGTTCACCCTCGATCCATTCATCAGGCAACCTTTCAGACAATCACAACGATGGATTCTTTGCTTTACACCCTGACGCAGGCGCTGGGCGCGCCACATGTTCGCACAGGCGCTGACGCCGCCCCTTATGTAACCGACTGGCGCAAGCGCTACCATGGCCAGGCGCTGGCGGTGGTGTTTCCGGCCAATACCGATGAGGTAGCCGCCGTGGTGCGCGCCTGCGCGACAGCCCATGTGCCGGTTGTGCCGCAAGGCGGCAATACCGGACTGGTAGGCAGCGCTACACCCGATGCCAGTGGCCGCAGCGTGGTGATGAGCACGCTGCGCCTCAACCGCATTCGGCAAGTGGATGTAGCCAACCAGACTATGACGGTAGAAGCGGGCTGTATTTTGCAAAACGTGCAGCAGGCTGCGGCCGATGCGGGCTGCCTGTTTCCGTTGCGCATGGGCAGCGAAGGTAGTTGCACCATTGGCGGCAATCTGGCCAGCAATGCAGGTGGCACGCAGGTGCTGCGGTACGGTAATGCGCGCGAGCTATGTTTGGGACTTGAAGCGGTGACGCCGCAAGGCGATATCTGGCACGGCCTGCACGGCTTACGCAAGAACAACACGGGCTACGATCTGCGCCATTTGCTGATCGGCAGCGAAGGTACGCTGGGCATCATTACAGCGGCTACGCTCAAGCTGTTTCCCCTGCCCGGTGCGCAAATGGTGGCCTGGGCGGCGTTGCCATCGCTGGATGCGGCCGTTGCTTTACTGGCACTGGCGCGTCAACGGCTGGATGCCGGCTTGACAGGGTTTGAGCTGATGAACCACACCGCCTTGCAGATGGCGCAGCGCCATTTTCCACAGCAGCGCGTGCCGTTTGTCGATACGGCGCCTTGGTGTGTGTTGCTGGAAAATTCCGTGACCAGCACGGCCGCATCAGGCGCTGAACGGGCGCAGCAGCAATTGCAAGATGTGCTGGAGGCCGCCATGGAGCAAGAGCTGGTGACCGATGCCGTGCTGGCCGAAAGTTTGGCACAAGCGCGCAGCCTGTGGCATGTGCGCGAGAGCATTCCGCTGGCACAGGCGCAAGAGGGGCTGAATATCAAGCTCGACATTGCCATTCCCACTTCGGCCATTCCCGCTTTTGTGGCAGAGACCGATGCCGTCATCCGCGCGCAGATACCCGGTGTGCACTTCGTCACCTTCGGCCACATGGGCGACAGCAATTTGCACTACAACGTGCAGGCGCCCACCGGCACAGACCCCGCCGCCTTTTTGCGGCAGCACGAGGCCGCGGTGAATGCGCTGGTGTTTGATGCCGTGCGCCGCTTTGGCGGCAGCATCAGCGCCGAGCATGGCATTGGCCAGCTCAAGCGCGACATATTGCCCCGCTACCAAAGCCCCGTGGCGCTGGGGATGATGCGCACCATCAAGCAGGCGCTGGACCCGAAAAACACCATGAATCCGGGCAAAATGCTTTCGCTTTAAGATGCGATTTTGAGCCACACCCTTGCCAAGCGCCGAGGCAGCAGTTTGGTGTAGCGCACAAAAACATCATCAGCTTAGCCAGAATTTTTTTATGAGCAGCACCTCCCACCCGCACGTATCGAATCAATACGAAACTTTTTTGCGCCATGTGCGTGACACTGGCATTGAAAAGGCCGACCGCACCGGCACCGGCACGCGCAGCGTGTTTGGCTACCAGATGCGCTTTGATCTGCAGCAGGGCTTTCCGCTGGTGACGACCAAAAAGGTGCACCTCAAAAGCATCATTTACGAGCTGCTGTGGTTTTTGCGTGGCGACGGCAATGCGCGCTGGCTGCAAGAGCGTGGCGTCACCATTTGGGACGAATGGGCCGACCCCGAAACCGGCGACCTGGGCCCCGTTTACGGTGTGCAGTGGCGCTCGTGGCCGACACCTGACGGCGGGCATATCGACCAGATTGCGCAGGTGCTGCAACAGATCAAAGCCAACCCCGATTCGCGCCGCCTGATCGTGAGCAGCTGGAACGTGGCCGAGCTGGACAAAATGGCGCTCATGCCCTGCCATGCCTTTTTTCAGTTTTATGTGGCGGGCGGCAAACTCAGTTGCCAGCTTTACCAGCGCAGCGCCGACATCTTTTTGGGCGTGCCCTTCAACATCGCCAGCTATGCCCTGCTGACCCACATGGTGGCGCAGCAATGCGATTTGCAGGTGGGGGAGTTCATCTGGACGGGCGGAGACTGCCACATTTACAGCAACCATCACGAGCAGGTGGAGCTGCAACTGTCGCGCGAGCCGCGCCCCTACCCACAGTTGCACATCAGGCGCAAGCCCGCCGACATCTTCGGCTATGCATTTGAAGATTTTGAGGTAAGCGGCTACGACCCACACCCCGCCATCAAGGCTCCTGTGGCCATATAAACAGACAGAGGCAGAAAGGCTTGTTTTTTGGACTGCTTGTCATCTGCCTTGCGCATTTCTCGTTCCACTTGACGGGGACAAGTGATAGGCGCAGTTGGCTATACCGATCCTCCCAAAAAGTTCTAGAATGCGCGGCTTCCTAACTTTTTATATAAAACCTGTGGACAGTTTCAGTTGTCGATCATGCATCGATCAAGAACACGCAGGGTGACAACAAGTTCCTGACTTGCCGCCGCCCTGCTTTGTGTCTGATAACCATATCGGCTTTTTCCCGGTTCGTCGCGCATGCGGCATTGCCATTGGCGTACGGCCCATGGCTGATGAATGTGGAGTCTGCTTTCAATATCCCGATGATCCCAATCCTTGTTGACGCGTGCCAACCGCCGGCTCTTCGGCGTTGCCTGCATAGTGTCAAACGGCCGGCTTTACTGGTCTGAACCTGTCTGTTCAAAACGGTGAAGTCGGAGAAAGAGC
>RRZU013482903.1_pt1 | contig 23386 bp, 26 predicted proteins | sample 2165561 | NCBI WGS metagenome assembly RRZU01 (sample SAMN10456909, study PRJNA506462) | wastewater metagenome | isolation source: wastewater sludge | place: USA: Moscow, Idaho | reverse complement strand
CATATATTCTTCAGGTGTTGTAACTTCAACTTTGAATATTGGTTCTACTAATAGTGGTGTTGCTTACTTCATTGCATCTTTTATTGCCATTGATCCAGCTATTTTAAATGCCATTTCTGATGAATCGACTTCATGGTATGATCCGTCATATAATACTACTTTTATATCTTGAACTGGATATCCTGCGATTACTCCTGCTTCTAAAGCTTCTTGCATACCTTTATCTACTGCTGGTATATATTCTCTTGGAATTGATCCTCCTGAAATTTGGTTAACAAATTCATAACCTTTCCCTGGATTTGGCTCAACTTTAATTTTAACATGTCCGTATTGCCCTCTTCCTCCTGATTGCTTAGCATATTTGTTTTCAACATCAGCATTCCCAATAATTGTCTCTCTATAAGCAACTTGTGGTTTCCCAACATTTGCTTCTACTTTAAATTCTCTTTTCATTCTATCTACGATAATTTCTAAATGTAATTCTCCCATTCCAGCTATTAACGTTTGACCTGTTTCTTGGTTACTTGTAACTTTGAATGTTGGATCTTCTTCTGCTAATTTAGATAATGCAGTTCCCATTTTTTCTTGATCAGCTTTAGTTTTCGGTTCAACCGCAACTTGTATAACTGGTTCAGGGAATTCCATTTTTTCTAAAATTATTGCCGCTGATTCATCACAAAGTGTATCTCCAGTTGTTGTATCTTTTAATCCAACCGCTGCTGCGATATCCCCTGCATAAACAACATCAATTTCTTCTCTTTTATTAGCATGCATTTGAAGTAATCTTCCCATTCTTTCTTTTTTATCTTTTGTAGAGTTTAATACATATGAACCTTTGTTTAAAACTCCTGAATAAACTCTAAAGAATGCTAATTTTCCAACAAATGGATCTGTTATTATTTTAAATGCTAATGCTGAGAATTTTTCATCATCAGATGCTTCTCTTTTTAATTCTGCTCCTGTTTTCATATCAGTTCCACTTACAGCTCCGATATCTAATGGAGATGGCATATATGCTACAACCGCATCTAATAAAGGTTGAATACCTTTATTTTTAAATGCTGTTCCACAAGTTACAGGAACTATTATGTTTTCTATTGTAGCAGTTCTTAACGCTTTTTTTATTTCTTCTACAGAGATGTCATCTCCTCCAAAGAATTTCTCCATTAATGCATCATCAGTCTCTACAACTGATTCTATCATTGCTTCTCTAGCTTCTTGAGCTTTTTCTAATAACTCTGCTCTTATTTCAACGATATCATAATCAGCACCCATTGTATCATCTTTAAATAAGTACTCTTTCATTTCTACTAAATCAATTATTCCTTCGAACGCATCTTCTGCTCCTATTGGTAATTGAATAGGTACTGCATTTCCACCTAGTTTTTCTTTTATATCATTAACACACATATCAAAGTCTGCTCCGACTCTGTCCATTTTGTTAAAGAACGCCATTCTAGGTACTCTATATTTATCTGCTTGTCTCCAAACTGTTTCTGATTGTGGTTGAACTCCATCAACTGCTGAGAATACAGCTACAGATCCATCAAGTACTCTTAACGATCTTTCAACTTCAACTGTAAAGTCCACGTGTCCTGGTGTGTCTATAATATTTACTCTATGTTTTTTCCAAAAACATGTTGTCGCTGCTGAAGTTATTGTAATTCCTCTTTCTTGCTCTTGTTCCATGTAATCCATTGTAGCAGCACCTTCATGTACTTCTCCAATTTTGTGGTTTACTCCAGTATAGTACAATATTCTTTCAGTAGTTGTTGTTTTTCCAGTATTTATATGCGCCATGATACCTATGTTTCTAGTATCTTTTAAAGCAACACTTCTTGACATTATATGTTTCCTCCTCTTTCTAATTGTCTAAAGCTTTGACTTTCTTATACATTATATATTAGTCAAAATTACCATTTATAATGTGCAAACGCTCTATTCGCTTCTGCCATTTTATATGTATCTTCTTTTTTCTTAATTGATCCACCTTCGCTATTTGCTGCAGCTATCAATTCTTTTTTTAATTTATTTTTCATTCCATATTCTTTTCTATCTCTAGTGTATTTAACTATCCATCTTATAGCTAACGCTTGCTGTCTTTCTTTTCTTACTTCTACAGGTACTTGGTATGTAGCCCCACCAATTCTTCTTGATCTAACTTCTAATTGAGGTTTAACATTCTCCATAGCTCTTCTGAACACTTCTATTCCTTCTTCTCCTGTTTCAGTTGTTATTTCTTCTAACGCTGTATAGAAAATTCCTTCAGCTATTGATTTTTTACCATCTACCATTAATCCGTTGATAAATTTTGTAACAAGTTTATCGTTAAATCTTGAATCAGGTAAAACGTCTCTTTTTTCAGCTTTTCTTCTTCTTGACACTAATATTCCTCCTAACTTATATTAAATTAATTTGCCGCTGCTGGCTTCTTAGTTCCATATCTTGATCTAGCTTGCTTTCTATTTACTACTCCTGCAGTATCTAGTGCTCCTCTTATGATTTTGTATCTAACCCCTGGTAAATCTTTTGTTCTTCCTCCTCTTAAAAGAACGATCGAATGTTCTTGTAAGTTATGTCCTATGCCCGGGATGTAAGCAGTTACTTCTATTCCATTAACTAATTTTACCCTTGCTACTTTTCTTAATGCCGAGTTAGGTTTTTTAGGTGTAGTTGTATATACTCTTACACAAACCCCTCTTTTTTGTGGATTTCCTTTTAGTGCAGGCGATTTTTTAGTTTTTTCTGCTGCTGATCTACCAAATCTTACTAATTGATTAATAGTAGGCATATTTCCTCCTTCCAAAATTTCTAATATATATTTGTATTTTTAAACGAACTCAATAACTATACTTTTATAATAAAACGTAAGAAAATGTATGATTGGTCTCGTTTCCAAACATACATTAGTTTATGAGTCATAACTTGTTTATTTTACTACATTAATAGAGAACTGTCAATTGTTTTGTTGCTTTTTTACTATTTTTTAAAGTTATTTTATATATATATTCTATATGTTATTGATATAAATAATATATAGTTATTTAAAACTATTTATTATTCTAGTTATTTTCTCAATAGATTCATCTATCTCTCCTTTTTTTACATTTAACGGCGGGAAATATCTAACAACATTATCTCCTGCTGAAACTAATAACAATTTATTTTCAATAGCCAACTTTACAAATATACTAGCTTCTATTTTATCTTTATTTAATGATATTCCTATTAATAATCCTTCTCCTCGTATTTCTTTTATGACGTCATATTTTTTTGCTAATTCATTTAATTTTTTTAATGCGTATTTTCCCATTTTATTCGTATTTTCAATAATGCCATTGTAAACTATTTCATTTACAACTGCATTGGCAACCCCACAAACAAATGGATTTCCTCCGTATGTAGATCCATGATCACCTGGTACTAAAACATCATTTGCAATACCAGCTGTTAAGCAAGCTCCTATCGGAACACCTCCACCAAGTGCTTTTGCAATAGTTAATATATCCGGTTTTATTCCTAAATATTCATAATAAAATAATTTACCAGTTCTTCCCATACCACATTGTATCTCATCAAATATTAGTAAACATTTATGTTTATCGCAAACTTCTTTTACTACTTTAATAAACTCATTTGATACTTTCTTTATTCCACTTTCACCTTGTATTGGTTCTAATATTATCGCACAAACATTATCATCTACTAATTTTTTTAAGTCTTCAACATCATTAAACTTACACTCAATCATATTTGGCATCAATGGCTCAAAAGGCGCTTTATATTTAGATTGTCCTGTAATTGCAAGTGAGCCTGTACTTCTACCATGAAACGAGTCAGACATATATATTATTTTTGTTTTTTGATTTGATATTTGATTTCCATATTTTCTAGCAATCTTTATTGCTAATTCATTTGCTTCTGTTCCACTGTTAGTATAAAATACACGTTCCATTTTTGATACGCTTACTAGTGTGTTGGTTAAATCCATTTGTGTATCACTATAGTATAGATTTGATATGTGTAATAACTTTTTTGATTGTTCAAATATAGCATTCGTAATAATTTCATTTGCATGTCCTAAACAGTTAACTGCTATACCAGATACAAAATCTAAATACTTATTACCTTTATCATCATATATATAGGCACCTTCTCCTCTTGTAAATGTTAAATCAAATCTATTATATGTATTTAATAACATAATCATTCCTCCATCTTCTATTTTAGCATTTATTTTAGATAAACTAGTCCATTTTTATTAGTGTTCCTATCCCATCTTCTGTGAATAACTCAAGAAGTATTGAGTGTTTTGTTCTACCATTTAATATAACAACATTATCTACACCCTTATTTAATGCATGTAAACACGTTTCAACTTTAGGTATCATTCCACCTGTTATAATTTCACTTTCTATTTTTTTTATAACTTCACTATATTTAATTTCACTTATTAATGTATCTTTTTTACTATGATCTTCCATTATTCCATCTACATCTGTCATAAATATTAGTCTGTCTGCATTTATTTTACTAGCAATTTCACCAGCAACATAATCTGCATTTATATTGTATGTCCGACCATCATCATCTACACCTATCGTTGATATAACTGGTATGTAATCATTTTGATTCATCATATCTATTATTCCTATATTAAGTTCTTTTATTTCACCTACGAACCCTATATCGATTTTTTCATCATCTTGTAAAATATATTTCTTTTCTACTTTTATCATATTTCCATCTTTTCCACTAACTCCTATTGCTTTTCCACCACTTTTATTAATTTCAGATACTATCCCTTTATTTACTTTTCCTGATAATACCATTTCTACAACATCCATTGTTTCTTCATCAGTAACTCTATTACCTAATACAAATTTACTTTCTTTCCCTATTTTTGTTAACATTGCATTTATTCCAGGACCACCACCGTGTACTATAACAGGATTTATACCAATATACTTCATTAATACAATGTCTTTTATAAACTCTATTTTTATTTCTTCATCCATCATTGCACTCCCCCCATACTTTATAACTATCGTTTTCCCATGATACCGTTTTATATATGGTAATGCTTGTACTAATATCTCTGCTTTTTCTATATTCGTTATCATAATTGCCTCCAAATAATATATTTTTTACTATTTAATTAATTTACAGTTAGCTTCTATAATCAGCATTTATTTTTATATAATCATAACCTAAATCACATCCCCATGCTGTCGCATTACATCTTCCATCATTTAATTTTATTATTATTTCTACTTTTTTTTGTGATAATATTTTAGTTGCAAATTCTTCATCAAAATCTGTACTTAGACCTTTTTCAACTATTTGTATAATATCTTCATTTGATTTTAAATATATCTCTACTTTGTCTACATCAAAATTTGCATTTGAATATCCTACTGCACAAAGTATACGTCCCCAATTTGCATCAGATCCAAATATTGCTGTCTTTACTAAGCTTGATTTGACAACTGCTTTTGCAACAGCTCTTGCATCTAATAACGATTGTGATCCTTCTACCGTTACTTCTAATAATTTTGTTGCTCCTTCTCCATCTTGTGCAATCAATATTGCAAGCTCTCGATTAACATATTCTAATGCTTCTTTAAATACTTTATATGATTTTGTATCTGTTGTTGTGATTTTTTCATTTTCTGCTGCTCCATTTGCCATTACTACTGCCATATCATTTGTGCTTGTGTCTCCATCCACTGATACCATATTATATGTCTCATCTACTATGCCTTTAAATGCTTTATCTAATATTTCTTTATCAATATTGGCATCTGTAGCAACAATTGATAACATTGTTCCCATATTTGGATGTATCATTCCTGATCCTTTTGACATTCCTGATATTGTTACTTGCTTATTATCTATTTCCACTTCTACACTTACAGTCTTTGGATATGTATCTGTTGTCATTATCGCTTCTGTTGCAGCTTTACCTGATGTTTCATTATAATTTTTTTTTATATCATCCACTATCATGTGTATACCTTTTTCAAGCGTATCCATATTTAATTGTACTCCTATTACTCCTGTTGATTGAACAAGTATACTCTCTTTATCCAATTGTAATAAATTTGATAATACTTCTATTGTTTTCATGGCATTATCTAATCCTTCTTGTCCTGTACAAGCATTTGCATTACCACTATTTATTATTACTGCTTGTGTATTTTTATTTTTTATTTGTTCCATACTAACTAATATAGGTGCTGCTTTGACTAAATTTTTTGTAAATACTGCTGATGCAACTGTTTTTCTATCGCTATACACTAGTGCTAAATCTTTCTTCCCACTTTTTTTTAAACCTGCTGATATTCCTGTTGCATAGAATCCCTTTACATTTGATATATTTCCATTATCTATTATTTTCATATTGCCTCCTAAGAAATCTTATTAAATTTTTTATTTACTTATTTTATTAGTTATTATACATACATTGATAAAAATTCTAATCCTTTTTCTTCACTTAATCCAAACATGATATTCATACTTTGAACTGCTTGTCCTCCTGCTCCTTTTATTAGATTATCTATAACAGATACTATTACAACACTATTCATATCTTCGCTGTACTCTATTCCTATTTCACATATATTAGTATTTTTTACATTTTTTATTTCAGGTAATCCTTCTATAACTCTTACGAAATAACTATCTTTATAGTATTCTTTATAAATTTCTAATATCTTATTTTTATTTTGCTTTCCTTTTTGTTCATCTTTTAAGTCAATATATATTGTTGATAGTATACCTCTATTAATTGGTATTAAATGTGGAGTAAATATTATATTTGATTGACTTTTCGATAGTTTATCTAATTCTTGTTTTATTTCTGGGGTATGTCTATGTTTAAAGACATTGTATGCTTTGAAATTTTCATTTACTTCTGTAAATAACGTAGCAATATTTGCACTTCTTCCTGCTCCTGATACTCCAGATTTAGAATCTATTATTATTTTTTCTGTTTTTGCAATATTCTTTTCTAATAACGGTGCTATTCCTAAAATTGATGATGTTGGATAACACCCCGGTGAGGCTACTATATGAGCATCAATTATTTTATCTTTATATAGTTCAGGTAACCCGTATACTGCAATGTTATTAATATTGACATCTTCATGCTTCACTCCATACCATTTTGTATATAATTCTGAATCATCAAGTCTAAAATCCGCCCCTAGGTCAATAATTTTTATTTTCTCTTTAATAGCTACTTTTACTAATGATTCAGACATTCCATGTGGTAATGCTATAAACAGAAGATCTATTTTCGTTTCTTTATTTTTTATTTTCGATACTACTTCATCTATTGAAATTAATTTTTGTGAAAAATATTTGTTATAATTTGTATAAACATTCGACATATCTTCCTCACTATATGAATTTGATGATATAAATTCTACATTTACATGCTTATGATTTAATAATATCCAAAGTAATTGTTGTCCTGCATATCCTGTTGCTCCCACTACACCTACATTGATCATTTTAATCCCTCCAAATTTATTATTTTTGTAATAAAAAAAGTCCACACCTATACTGAGTATTTGTGTAGACTTTTCTTTATATTTATCCATTACATGTTTATTGAGAAAATATTTATAAATATAAATTAAATGAAATCGTACTTAACAGCATACAGGCTCGTAACATCTAATAAATTGTTAGTTGTTCTTCTTACCCTGATCCTGTTATTTAATACCATCTCATTACCTCCCAATATTTCATTTAACTTTCTATAATTTATTATAACAAAATTTAAAATATAAATCAATAAGTTTTATATATTTATTTTTTATTTAATCATTAGTTTTATTTATTATTTAGAATTATTTTAAAAATTACAGCCCACAAAACCATGTCTATTTTAAACTTTTGATACATCCATCGACTTATTTGTCATCTACTTACATAATTTTTCTCCTATTGCTAATAAATCTACTTATAATTTATTTCACTTTAACAACATATTCCAATTCCGTTATCAAATATACATATACTAATATCGAATGTTGTAAATATAGATGCTTTTTGATTAGAAAAGTCTTAACTTTATATATAATAAATCATAGTATTCTCTATTATGAATATTCTACCTCAATTATTAAACTTGTAAAACAAAATAAAAAACCCTTGAAAAACTTACTTTCAAGGGTATATATATTTGTATATAAATATATAAAATTATCTTTTTGAAAATTGTGGGCTTCTTCTTGCTTTTTTCTTCCCATATTTTTTTCTTTCTACCATTCTTGAATCTCTTGTTAAGAATCCTGCTTCTTTCAAAGCTCCTCTTAATGATTCATCAGCTAATATTAATGCTCTAGAAACACCATGTCTTATAGCTCCTGCTTGACCTGTATTTCCTCCACCATCAACATTTACTTTTACTCCATATTTATTTAATGTTTCAGCCAATTCTAACGGTTGTTCAACTATTTTTGCAAGTAATTCTCTACCACCAAAATAGTCTCTCATTTCTTTTCCATTTATTACGATCCCTGTTTCTCCTGGAACTAATCTTACTCTAGCTACAGAAGTTTTTCTTCTACCTGTTCCTAAATATTGAATTTTATTCGCCACAAAAATACCTCCTATAACTCTATCTTTTTAGGTTTTTGAGCATCATGGTTGTGCTCAGCACCTGTATAAACTTTTAATCTTGTTATCATTTGACTACCTAATTTATTTTTAGGTAACATTCTTTCAACAGCTTTTCTTATTACTTCTGTAGGTCTTTTTTCTATCATTTCTTCTAATGTTCTAGTTTTTAATCCACCAGGGAATCCGCTATGTCTATAATATTTTTTATCAGTTAATTTTTTTCCTGTTACTATAAACTTGTCCGCATTTGTTATTATAACAAAATCTCCACCATCAACATGTGGTGTAAAATCTACTTTCTTTTTACCCATAAGTATTACTGCTATTTCAGCTGCGATTTTTCCTAATACTTTTCCTTCAGCATCTATTTCATACCAGTCTCTTACTACTTCTTCTTTTTTTTGCATTACAGTGTATTTATTCACTTTAAACTCCTCCTAATTTGTTATTATTCCTTATAATTTTAGGATTAACGGTCTACCTTTGTGGGAAAGGATTTACCTATCGATTATATCTAATTTTGGGCGTTGTGTCAATTGTTTTTTAGTTATTTTATAAAAAAGTTTTTATTAATGACATCCACACATTCCTGAAAATGCATTCAGTACGCTTTCTTCTGTTCCATCATAATAAGCAATAGCTTCTAAATGACAATTTTCTTTGCATACAGTGCACCCTTTAATACATAAATCACCGTCATTAATAATGACTTGTTTTTTTCCATTAATTTCCACCAATGCCATATTTTGTATAGGGCATTTTACAACACATTTTGCACATTGATTGCAATTACCTCTCAATATTGGATACCAGTCAACCATAAAATTCCTCCAATTTATCTATTTTTAACTTTATACGTTCTTCAAATTCATTCATCCACACTAATGGATCTTTTGGATTAACGATCCTATCAATATGTAGTCCATCTATTATTTTGGTCATTCCCCCTGCACCAATTCCTATTATTGTTTTATTTTCTTCTATCATTTCAATATTGTATATTGATTCTATTCCTTCTTTTGAGAATCCTATATTTTCACCCCAACTAAAACTATTTTTCTGTCTATACATATAGTAAGGATTTAAGTTCAAGAATTTTATGACTTCATCTATTTTATTATATATTTTTTCATAATTCAATTTGTTATTATGTTCATACATCTCTTCTTTTAATTTACTCGCATTTTTAATAGATAAGTTATGTATTGTAAGATTATCTACATCATAAAATTTTGTAATTTCTAATGTTTTTATTATATCTTCTGTTGATTCTTTTGGCAATCCTATTATTAAATCCATATTAATAAGTAACCCATTATTTTTTGCATATGAAAAAATATAATTGAACTCACTTATATTGTAATATCTATTTACTAACTTAAGCGTCTCTTCTTTAAAACTTTGAGTATTTAAGCTAATTCTTTCTACTCCATATTTTTTTAACAAATCAATCTTTTCTTTGTTTAACGTATCTACTCGTCCTGCTTCAAATGTAAATTCATCTAATGATGACAAATTAAAATTAATCTGTATCACTTCAAATAATCGTTCCATTTCATCTAATGACAATATTGATGGTGTTCCACCACCTATATATATTGTATTTACTATTAAATCTTGCTTTTTAATAAATTGCCCCATCATTTCGATTTCTTTTATCAAAGTATCGATGTATTCATCATATCTCTCCAAATACTTTCCTTTTTTTAAATATGCAGGAAATGAACAATACGTACATTTTGTAGGACAATATGCAACACCTATATATACACCAATAGTATTTGTATCTAAATATTTCATTTCTCTTTGAACAATTTCTATTAATAATTTTACTTTTTTATTTGACACTAAATATATATTTTTCAATATACTCTCTATCTCATTGTAATCAAGGCCCATATTTAAAAATCGTCTAACTATTTTTGTTGGTCTAACACCTATAAGTGATCCCCATTCAAAATTCTTGCTATATAACTTAAGAAGTGATGACTTAGCCATCACTTCTTCTTGATCAAAATAATCTAATCCGATTTTTTTATAACTCATTTCTACTTTATTTTCACTATTTGTTGTAATTATTGTGAAATTATCTTTTTCGTCAATTAAATTGATTGTAACTTTATCATTTATTGATTCTGGTACTAACAATCTAATAAATTCATTTAATTTATCTTGATTCATTTTTATTTTAGTTTCAATCATTATTTCTCCACATTTTATAAATATAATATTATTTTAAAATACCTGTAAATACTAATATTAATACAATTATCCCTAATATTATTCTATAATATCCAAATATTTTAAAATCATGTTTTTTTATATAATCTAAGAACACTTTTATAACCATATAAGCAAATACAAATGATAATACAAATCCTAAAAGTATTAGAAACCATTCACTACCACTCATATTTGTTCCTGATTTTATTATTTTTAATGTTGTTGCACCTAACATTGTTGGAATTGCTAAGAAAAATGAAAATTCTGTTGCAAGTACTCTTGATAATCCTAATAATACTCCTCCAATTATTGTTGCTGCCGATCTTGATGTTCCTGGTATCATTGCTAAACATTGAAACAATCCAACACCAATAGTTGTTTTATAGCTCAATTCGCTTATATTATTAATTTTATGAGAAATATTTTTTTTATTTTCTAATAATATTAATATTATTCCGTATAATATTAATGCTATCGATACTGTTGTAGGATTAAAAAAATGTTCCTCTACCACATCATCAAATAAAAAACCTAAAATTGCTGCCGGTAGAAATGCTACAACTATTTTTATCCACATATTAATAGTGTTCATAGTTTCTTCTTTTGTTTTATTTCGCCCAAAGGGCCATATTTTATTCCAAAAATATACAACAACTGACAGTATTGCACCTAATTGTATTATTATCTGAAATGATTCTACAAATTCTTTATTACTTGATAAATTTATAAATCTTTCAACTATAATCATATGTCCTGTACTACTAATTGGTATAAACTCTGTTAATCCTTCTACTAAGCTCAAAATAAGTACTTTTATTATGCTAAAAATCATTATTTTTCTCCCTCTTTATCTACAATAACTTTCATTGAATGCCAACTTAACGTTGCACATTTTACTCTTGCTGGCATTTTAGCAACATATTCCATCAATACCGCATCTCCTAATTTTTTTGTTTCTTCTAATGTCAATTTTTCTTCCTGTTTCATCATTTTAAAATAAAGATCTACTTTTTCTTTTGCTTCATCTATTGATTTACCCTTTACTAAATCAATCAACATTGCTGTTGATGCCGTTGATATCGCGCATCCATTACCTAAAAACGATGCATCTTCTATTATTCCTTTTTCATTTAGCTTAACTTCTAAAGTCAAATCATCTCCACAATTTGGATTGTGACCTCTTTCAATATATGTCGGATTATCTAATTCCTTTTTTAATTCTCTTCTATTATTGTAATCTAGTATTGTTTGCTGATATATTTTTTCTAAATTCATATTCCAAACACTTCCTTTACTTTTTTTAATCCTTCTATTAATCTATATATATCTTCATAATCATTATAAATACTAAAGCTTGCTCTACAACAAGATGGTATATTCAAATAATTCATAAGTGGTTGAGCACAATGGTGACCTGATCTAACATAAACCCCAAAACTATCTAGTATAAATGCTACATCATGTGAGTGTACTCCTTTTACATTAAATGCAATAACTCCTACTTTTTCAACATTTTGTGTATGATACAACTCAACAAATCCTAATTTCATCATTTCAAATATAGCTTCTAATTCAACACTTCGCTCTATTTCTCTAATTCTATCATAACCTATACCATTTATAAACTCTATAGCTGACTGTAAACCATATATAGCTTCCACATTTTGTGTACCACCTTCAAATTTATTTGGTAATGGGGCATATGTTGATTCTTGTTCCGTAACAAACTCTATCATATCTCCACCATATAAAAATGGATCCATAAAATCTAGTATTTCTTTTTTACCATATAGTATACCTATCCCCATTGGAGCAAACATTTTATGTCCTGAAAATACCAAGAAATCAGCATCCATTTGTTGAACATCATGCTTAAAATGAAGTATTGATTGTGCTGCATCTATTAATACTACAGCTCCTTTTGAATGTGCTAATCTTATTATTTCATCTATTGGTTGAACAACCCCTGTAACATTAACTACATATGATACTGCTACTATTTTAGTTTTATTTGATAACTTATATTTAAAATCATCCAAATCAAATTGTCCTTCTTTATCTAAGTAAACATATTTTAACTTTGCTTTTTTCTTTTTTGCTACCATCTGCCAAGGGACTATATTTGCATGGTGATTTGAAATACCTAATATTATTTCATCACCTTCATGAATATGTTCTAAACCATACGAATAAGCAATTATATTTATTGATTCTGTTGTGTTTTTAGTAAATATTATTTCTTCTGATCTTTTTGCGTTTATAAATTCTCTAACTGTTTGCCTCGACATATTCATTATTTCTGATGCTTTTATAGATAAGGCGTGCGATCCTCTTCCTGGATTTCCATTATATTTTTCATAATACTCAACAATTTTATCTATAACCGCTTGTGGTTTTTGTGATGTTGCTGCTGTATCTAAATAATGAATTTCATTATCATAAAATATTGGAAAAACTTTTTTTAAATCCATCGTTACTCCTTCTCAATTATAAAAATAATTATATACAACTACAATTTTACCCGCTTTGTGTTCATAGAGTATAACACTTAGCGGGTACTTTTTCAATTATATTCTATTTTCTAATTCTTGCATTATATGACCTTTTATTTTTTCATCATTTATATTATCTAATACTGGTCTAAATGATGACTCAACTATAAGTTTTCTTGCTCTATTTTTAGATATTCCTCTACTCATTAGATAAAACAATTTTGATTCATCTATTTTACCTACACTTGCTGAATGCGCCCCAATGACATCATCTTCATCACAAAATAATGTTGGTATTGAATCTGATTTTACAGTAGGATCTAATAATATTGCAAATTCTCCTTCATTTCCAACTGATTTACTTGATCCTTGTTTAAAATAAAGATTCCCTCTAAATACTTTTTTAGATTTATCTTTCACTGCCCCTCTACCTTGTATCTCTCCTTGAGCATGTCTACCACTAAATACTATAGAGTACTCTAAATCTACTTTTCTCTCTTCATCTGCTAGATATGCAGGCCATATATCAACATTAGAATTATCACCTTCTAAATAACTAGTGTGACTTACAGCATTAACTTTACCTCCTAATTCTATACTGTAAATACTTACACACCCACCACCTAGTATTTCTACTTTTGATGATTCATAGTTTAAACTATTAGTATTCAGCGTTTGAACTTTTATAATTTTAACTTCTGAATTTTGATTTGCTAATACTTTTATAACACCATTATGATACGCACTATAATCGTCTTCTGAAGAATATGTGATTATAATTGTAACTTTTGCAAATTCTTCAACTTCTATTAAATTATAATCTATCAAAATATTATTATTTTTATCTGTATTATATGTCAAATAAATAGGATCTTTTATTTCTTTTTTTGCTGCTATTTTCAAATATTTACCAGCATTATATAATGCTGATGTTTGTAATGCAAAATACTCTCCTAATCCATATTCATTATTATTACTCAACCTTGCTATATCTGACACAGCTTCTGTTATATCTCTTATACAAAGACCATCTTGATCTACATTTTTAACATCTATATTATTAAATAACTTGAACTCATTTAGTTCTTCTACTTGATGCCCTACTCTTTTCCATTTTGGTAAAGAATATTTGGCATATTTATTAAAGCTATCTATTCTATATTCTCTATTATCTAAATTATTAAAAATTTCTGTTGATAGCATTTTACACTCTCCTCATCTTTTTTTCAGACACAATATTACTATCCTATAGTTCCTTCTAATTCTAACTCTATAAGTTTATTTAATTCAACTGCATATTCAAGAGGTAATTCTTTAGATATAGGTTCAACAAATCCTCTTACTATCATTGCTTTTGCTTCATCTTCACTAATACCTCTAGACATTAAATAAAAAATAGCTTCATCACTTATTCTTCCTATTTTTGCTTCATGACCTATATCTATATTATCATTATTAACTTCTATCATAGGTATAGTATCCGATCTTGAAATATTATCCAACATAAGTGATTCACATTCTACTGTTGCTCTACAATTATGTGCATTTGGAGCCACTCTAAGTAATCCTCTATAAAGTGCTGTCCCTCCATTTTTAGATATAGACTTAGAATGTACTGTTGATGTTGTATAAGGCGCTGCATGAATTACTTTAGATCCTGTATCTAAATATTGTCCTGCTGATGCAAATGTTATTCCTGTAAATTCACATCTTGCTCGTTCTCCTTTTAATATGCTCATTGGATATAACATAGATACTCTAGATCCAAATGACCCTGATACCCATTCAATTACTCCATCTTCGTCTACTACAGCTCTTTTTGTATTCAAGTTATACATATTTCTTGACCAATTTTCAATAGTTGAATATCTAAGTTTAGCACCTTTTTTTACAAATAACTCAACAGCTCCTGCATGTAATGCATTTTTTTGATATTTTGGGGCAGAGCATCCTTCTATGAAATGTAGCTCAGCTCCTTCTTCAACTATTATTAATGTATGCTCAAACTGACCTGCTTCTGCTGCATTAAGTCTAAAATATGATTGCAATGGCATACTAACTTTTACACCCTTTGGTACATATACAAATGATCCCCCTGACCACACTGCACCATGTAATGCAGCAAATTTATGATCATTCATAGGTATAAGTTTCATGAAGTATTCTTTTACTATCTCTTCATGTTCTCTAAGTGCTGTTTCTATATCTGTATATATTACCCCTTGTTTCGTTAATTCATCATTTACACTGTGATAAACAACTTCTGAATCATATTGTGCTCCAACACCTGCAAGAGATGTTCTTTCTGCTTCAGGTATACCTAAACGATCAAATGTAGATTTTATATAATCTGGGACATCATCCCACGTTTCACTCATATTTGCTGCATCTGGTTGTAAATATAATACGATATCATCCATATCTAATTCACTCAAATCAGCTCCCCATTTTGGTATTGGTTTAGAATTATATACTTCAAGTGATTTGAGTCTATGTTCTAACATCCATTGTGGTTCTTTTTTCTTTTCTGAGATTGATCTAACAATTTCTTCTGTAAGTCCTTTTCCTGTAGTATATTTATGTTTCATCTCATCTTTTATGTCATATATGCCTCTTTCTATATCTGAAACATACGTTTTATTTTTTGTTTCCATATACTATCCACCTTCATAATATAGATTTGTTTTATAATCCTAATTCTTCTTTTATTTTTGCATATCCGTATTGTTCTATTGTTTCAACGATTTCTTTTCCACCAGTCTTTACAATTCTACCATCCATAAGAACATGTACAAAGTCTGGCTCTAAATAATCTAATACTTTATCATAATGTGTTATAATTAACATCGCATTTTCTTTTGTTTTTAACTTTTGTACCCCTTCAAATACTATTTTAGTTGCATCTCTGTCAAGACCAGAATCAGTTTCATCAAGTATTGCTAATTTTGGATCTAATACAGCCATTTGTAATATTTCATTTTTCTTTTTTTCTCCACCTGAAAATCCAACATTTAAATGTCTATCTGCATATTCTGGATTTATATGTAGTTTTTCCATTTTTTCTACTAATTCTTGATGAAATTGCATAAAATATTGTTTTTCTCCTGTAACTGATTCTTTAGCCGTTCTTAAAAAATCTTCAACAGTAAGTCCTGAAATTTCTTCTGGATATTGAAATGATAAAAATATCCCTTTTTTTGCTCTTTCATCGACTTCTAAATCATTAATTACTTCTCCCTCTAAAACGATTTCTCCACCAATTAATGTATGTTTAGGGTGTCCTACTAATATTCCTGCTAATGTTGATTTCCCTGCTCCATTAGGACCCATTATAACATGTACTTCCCCTTTATTTATAGTTAAGTCAAGGCCCTTTAATATCTCTTTTCCTTCTACTTCTGACTTTAGACCTTTTAATTGCAATAAACTCATTTCTATAACCTCCATATATATTTAACAATATTTATTATTGACTATACAATTTTACCTAATATTTTTCTAAAAGTCAATTTTTAAAATATTTTGTAATCAAAATATTTTGTATCAAAGTAATATTGCTTTTTATATTACAAACAAATAAAAAAGAGCTATTCTAAAAGCTGTTCAGCTATTATAACTCTTAATCAAATTATTTATATACAATTACTGTTGATACAGCATAATCTCTGCTATGAGATAAACTTATTTGTATTTTATATCCTTCCATTTTATCTTTCAATTTATTATGTAATATCACATATGGTTTTCCCAACTCATCATTTAATATTTCTATATCAAGTACACTAAATCCCCTAATTCCTGTTCCCACAGCTTTTGATACAGCTTCTTTTGCTGCAAATCTAACTGCATAACTATGATATGGTGTTTTTTTCTTTTCTACATACTCTATTTCTCTTGCTGTAAATACTCTTGTCTTAAATGTCGGTGTACGTTCCATAGCATCTTTTATTCTTTCTATTTCAACTATGTCGGTTCCTATGCCATAAACATCCATGATAATCCATCCTTAATTAATTTAATTTTGTATTCTATATGCTTTTTTTGCATTTTCTGTTGTTTGGTTTATAACTTCTTCTACTGATATTTCTTTTATTTTTGCTATTTCTTCTGCAACATATTTTACATAAACAGGTTCATTTCTAGTTCCTCTAAATGGTTCTGGAGTTAAATATGGACAGTCTGTTTCTACAACAATTTTTTCTAATGGTATTTTTTTTATTAATTCTTTTGTTTTATGATTATTTTTAAATGTTAAAATGCCTGCTACACCTACATAGTATCTATCAAGTAACTTCTCTGCAACTTCATATGAACCTGGATAGCAATGTAATATTCCTCCTATATCCTTATAATCTTCTAGTATTCTAATTGTATCTTCTAATGCTTCACGCGTATGTATAACAACAGGTAATTTTACTTCTCTTGCTATTTCTAACTGCCTTCTAAATATTTGTTCTTGTACTTCTTTTGGATCTTCCATCCAGTGATAATCTAATCCAATTTCACCAATTGCAACAACTTTATTTTCCTTTGCTAACTCTTTAATCTCTTTTTCTACATCGTCATTATATTTTTTTATATCTACAGGATGAACTCCAACTGAAGCATAAACAAAATCATATTTATTTGCCATAACAACAGATTTTTCAGAACTTTCTAAATCATATCCAATACTAACTATAAATTCTAATTCATCCTCTATTCTAGATAATACATTATCAAAATCTTCATTATATCTTTCATCATATATATGTGTATGTGTATCTACTAATTTCATATCTGTCCTTTCTACTATCATTTAGATCATTTATATAATATCCTACTAATAGGCTGGATAATTTAAATTATCTTCATTCAAACGATTTAATATCTCTTCTAGGTATTTTTTTGATTCAAACTTTGCCATTGGTAAATTTTGATCTAAATAATTACCGCATTCTATTGCTGTCGCTCCTGGTATTTCTCCTTCAAATATAGACATAAAAGTAAATGTTTCTTTAATTATATCAATAATATCTGTTGATTTTAATTCTCCTTTAAATATAACATAAAATCCTGTTCTACAGCCCATTGGCCCCCAATATATCAATTTATCTGACCACTCTTTATGATTTCTTAAAAATGTTGCTCCTAAATGCTCCATTGTATGCATTTCTGATATATTTAAAACCGGCTCTCTATTAGGTAATTTTATTCTAATATCAAACGTTGTTATTTTTTCAACACCTATTTCATCTATTCTTGAGACAAATATTCCTTTACTCATTTTTTCATGATTTATTTGAAAACTAGCTATTCTTTCCATTATTTTCATCTCCTAAATATCTTTTTTTCTATTATAACAAAAAAAGCAGGATATTGCATCTGCTCTTTTCGTATTAATATTTCAATATTATTGCATTTCCAACTAGTTAAAAGGATTTTTATGTGTTTTAGCATAATACTTTGCCCTTTTATTAACTTTATCATTTACTATTTTTTTTATCCCTCTTTTACTCCCACTAAATTTATTATCATAAACATAAAAATCTGTTAAATACTCAATTAATGATGTATATTTACTTCTTGCTAAACCGAATAAAATATTAGACTTCTCTTCATAATCAGTTTTTGTTATACATCCTGATAAATATGCTTGACCAAGAGCCCATTGAATTCGAGATATTTCATATGATGCTACTGAGGCTCCTACTAGTTCTTTTTCTTTTTTTTCATCTAGTACTTTTAAAGTTTCATAACTTTTTGTAAATAATCGTTCTATTTCTTCTTTAGTTGTTATTCCCCAATCATTATTTAATTTCATAGCATTAAAACTTTTCATATCTTGAGTTATAAATATTGTATGCATATTTTCATTTTGTTTAAATGAATCATGCATACTCCAAGGCAAGGCAACTATTCTTTCACGAGACATTTTTGATATATTTACTTTAAATCTCCAATATAGCTCTTCAAACAGTTTTAAAAATAAAACAAAGCATGCATATATCTTTATCCAACTAACAGGGTTTCTTGATATAAGATATGTAAAAATAACAACCATAATAAGATATTTCAATAGATTTGATGGTTTTTGTATCAATTCTAATAAAATATTATTAAAACATATAATGACAAAACTATAAACGATAGATACGATAATAATAATATAAGCATAAATATACATCTCCTATCTTTCTATCTTATTTGATACTTCTATTAACAAATCTAATGCTTGTGCATAACTATAACCTTTTGATGCTAAACTCTTTGGTAATAAACTTGCTGCTGTCATTCCAGGTAATGTATTTATTTCTATTAAGTATGGTTTATTATCAACAATCATATAATCTATTCTAGAAAAACCTTCACATTTAGTTGCATAATATGCTCTTTTTGTAAATTCATTTATTTCATCTTGCAATTCTTTATCAAATTCCACTACTGTTTCTCTTGCACCACCATCTTGATATTTTGATACATAATCAAAATATGTTCCTGCTAATGCTTCTATTAATAATGTTGGGTATACAACACCATCAATTATAGGTACCGATATTTCTGTTCCACTTAATATTTCTTCTAGAACTATTTCTTTGTCCATTTTAAATATTTCTTCTATCGCAATTTTATACTCTTCTTCATTTTCTACAAAGAATACTCCTAAACTTGATCCTCCATAATTAGGTTTCAATATAACTCTATTTCCTAATTTTTGAACTTCTTTCCAAGATATATTTTCACCTTTTCTAATACTCATCCATTTTGCTGTTCTTATTCCATATGTTGATATTATTCTCTTCGTTATATCTTTATCCATACAAAGTGCAGAAGCCATAACTCCTGGACCACTATACGGTATATCGAAACTTTCTAATATTGCCTGTACTTTCCCATCTTCTCCAAATTTACCATGTAATGCTATATATACAAAATCTGGTTTTATTTCATCTATTTTTTTTGCAACATCTGATTTATTATCTATTACAATATCAAATACTTCATATTTTGATTTATCTAAATTATTTATTATTTCACTTCCTGTTTTTAATGACACTTCTCTCTCTGATGATATCCCACCTCTTATTACTCCTATTTTCATATTTCCTCCAATCTAATTTTAATTATTACTTGAAATATTTTGCTCCATTAACGCTACTACATTTCCAAATGTTTTCTTGTTTTCTTCATTTAAATTTACTAGTGTTTTATGCATTTCTAATATGTATAATGATTTATCATTTTTATTATCAAAATCTTTCATTTCTATTTCTTTAATGTCATCACTACCATTTTTATTATTAAAAATAATATTTATAAATTTTTCTATTCCTGTTTCTTTTAACCCTTGTAAGACTGGTGTTAACGGATTCATTACATGCAACACTTCATTCCATTTCATTTTTATTTCTATTGCATATTTAGCTATCAATCCTAAAAATGTACTATCTACATATGTACATTCTGACATATCTAAAATTATTTCTTTTTTTTCTTTAGTTAATAAATCATCTATTATATCTGATACTGTTTTACTATTTTTCATTGTTGCATCTCCTACTGCTTTTATAAACACAGTATTTTCAATTTCTCCATATAGATATTTATTTTCCATTTATAAAATCCACCTTTCATTATTAATAAATATTATTTTATTTATCTACAAAATCATTTGTTGAATATTTATATTTTTTCATGCAAAAGTGACATTCAACTTCTAATATCCCATTATTTTCTTCTAATATTTCTGTAATTTCTTCTTTTGTTAATGTTTTTAATCCAGAAAAAAATTTATCTCTATTACAATCACACTTGTACTCAATAGTAGACTCATTAAGTATTTCATGATCTTCTATTAATTTATCTTCTTCCGTTGAAATATCCTCATAAAGTAATTTAGCTATTCTTTGTGGATCAAATCCACCTTTTAATAAATCTGTTATTGATCTTATACTATTTATTTTATTTTCTATTTTATCAATGAAATCATCACTAGCTCCAGGCAATAGTTGTATGACAAATCCACCTGCTTTTTCAACTAATCCATTTTCATCTATTTTTACTCCTAATGAAACAACTGATTTTATTTGTTCAGAAGTATAATAATAATGAGCAATACTATCTGCAACATCTGAATTATGTATTTTTGTTAATCCTACAAATGGATCTTTTAACCCCATATCTTTTATTACTTGTAGTGTTCCTTCACCTAATAAGCTTATATTCTCATTGTTATTATGTTTTGCTAATATATCTTCTAAATTGTCAACATTTCCTACATATCCTTTTACATGTCCATGTTGATTTGCTGTTGCTAGTAAAATTCCATATGGCCCATCTCCATTAAATCTTATCGTTAATACATCTTTTTCTGATTTTAAGTCTTTTCCCATAATACCAGCAATAGTTATTAATTGACCAAAAAATGTTGCACCTATTGGATCTAATTCATGTAACAATTGCGCTTCTTTTACTAATTTTGTTGTATCGGTTATAAAAAAACGTGCATTTTTACTTACACCTCTAATTATCGTTGATTTGTTCATTTTTCTCCTCACATTCAATTAAATATTCATCCATTTTTTCTGCTATTATTTTTGACATTTTTACTGCTTCTACCACAGTTTTTGCTCCTGTAACTACATCTCCTCCAGAAAAAACACCTTTTTTGGTCGTACTACCATCTATATTTGTCATTATTAGACCTCGCTCGTTCACTTGTATATCTTTGTCTTTAGAAACTATATTTGCTCTAGGCCCTTGACTTATTGCTATGATTATAGAATCTGCTTTCAGTAGTGTTTTTGTAGTTTCTTCATATTTATATATTTTTTCATTTTGCTTATTTACTATTATTTTTGTGTCTGCAATATATAATCCTTCATCTGTTATTTCTAGTGGTGTTCTATTATTTAATATTTTTACTCCTTCTTCTAATGCTTCATTAAATTCTTTCTTATTTGCAGTTATTCCTATTTCATCTTCTCTATTTATTAATGTTACTTCTGTTATTCCTTTTCTTATTAATGTTCTCCCGACATCGACAGCTACATTCCCAGCCCCAATAATAAGAACTTCTTTACCTAGTGTATAATGTTTTGGAGATCTTAAATAATCAATCGCATAATGTACATTACCAAAACTTTCACCTTTTATTCCTAATTTAATCGGATTCCATATACCTGTACCTATAAATATAGCATTGTAACCATCTAAAAATAAATCATCTATTGTTAATGTCGGTCCTATTATTATATTTGGTCTTATTTTAACTCCTATTTCTACTAATTTTTTTTCTAATTTATCTATTATCTCATTAGGTAATCTAAATTCTGGTATACCATATCTTAGTATTCCACCAACTTGAGAATTTGATTCAAATATAGTTACATCATATCCTTTAAATGTCAATATAAATGCTATTGTAATCCCTGCTGGTCCTCCACCGATAATTGCAACTTTTGATTTTTTATATTCTGTTCTATGTATTTTAAAATCAAGATTATCTATATACTTTGATGATATTTCATTTTCTATACTTCCAAATTTAACTCCATATGTTTTTTTGTTAAGTACACACATTCCTTCACATTGTTTTTCATGTGGGCATACTAATGAACATATCAACGATAAAGGATTATTTTTAAATAAAATATCCCCTGCTTCTAACATTTTATTTTCTATATACATTTGTATAATTTCTTTTATTGGTGTATTTACTGGGCATCCTTGTTCACAAAATGGATTTTTACAATTTAAACATCTATTAGCTTCATATAAATTATCTTCTTTATTTATTTTTTTATCTATCATCTATACCAACCCTTACCAATATATTATTATTTAATAAACATAAAAAGGCACAACTTGTGCCTAGTTATTTTTAAATTTAGTTTCTCTCTAATGGTGTTCCACCATTTGGTTGATTTTCTCTAATATCATTTGTCTGTGTTTCATTACTTGGTTCATCATTTCCTAAATTTTCTAAATTTGAAAAGGCTGTATAAAATTTTCCAAATAATACATCTACATTATCTGGAGTAACATCTACTTTATAT
>RRZU010151095.1_pt1 | contig 23387 bp, 20 predicted proteins | sample 2165561 | NCBI WGS metagenome assembly RRZU01 (sample SAMN10456909, study PRJNA506462) | wastewater metagenome | isolation source: wastewater sludge | place: USA: Moscow, Idaho | reverse complement strand
ATTTTTATCAAAACCCGTGCCAGACAATCAGGTAATGAGCAATACAGCAAAAACCCCAACGCCGATAATAAACGTAAAAAAATGTACCTTGCCAAAGAAGACGGGGCGTATTTTTATGTAAATTTCAGTGATTATTTGGATACTGGGCTATTTATTGATCACCGCCTAATGCGTCAAAGGGTAAAACAGGCAAGCCCAAGAAAGCGGGTGTTAAATTTGTTCGCTTATACTTGTAGTGCCAGTGTTCATAGTGCGGTTGCTGGGGCGATGTCGGTCACAAGCGTGGATTTGTCAGAAAATTACCTAACGTGGGGCAAACAAAACTTTGCCCTAAATGGCTTGGTGCTAGACGCTACCGATGAAGCAGGTGATGAGCGTTATCAGTTTATTGGGGCGGACGTGTTTGAATGGATTAAGGATAATACCGCTCAATATGACGTGATTTTTATTGATCCGCCCACGTTTTCTAATTCCAAAAAGTTTAAAGGCACTTTTGATGTGCAAAGGGATCATGTGGCACTCATTAACCGTGCCATGAATCGCCTTGCCCCAAATGGCATATTGTATTTTAGTAATAACTATACCCGTTTTGTATTAGATGAACAAATTAGCACTCGTTATCAGGTAGAAAACATCACCGATAAAACCATAGGTTTTGATTTTGATGTAAAAAAACCCATTCATCAAAGCTATGAAATCCGCCATAAAGGACGCAGTAGCCAAATCCTTGATGATGATTTTGATGTGCCACAGCCAAAACGCTTGCCTAAACCACACAGCAAGTCATCAGCAGACGGTCAGTCTTTTGATAAAGAGCGTGCTTTTAATAAAGATAAATCCTTTAATGAGAATAAATCGTTTAATAAAGAACGCACCTTTAATAAAGATAAACCCCAAGAAAAAACACAGAATAAATCTTTTAATAAAGACAAGCCTTTTAATAAAGACAAAGGTAAATCTTTTAATAAAGATAAATCCTTTAAAGACAAGCCTTTTAATAAAGGCAAGGGCAAATCCTTTGATGATAAAAGAGTAGCCCCCAGCACACCGCCCAAACCAAAAGTCCGTTATGATAAAATTGACGGTAAACTTGTGGCGACTGTCCTTAGTGATGACGCAGAGTAATTTGATAAATTTGCAGTTTTAAGAGTATATTATGCACCCAAACGATAGCATTCAAAACATTCATGATAGCCAAGATAATCAAGACATCATTGACGCTTTAACTAAGCAAAGTTCATCAGATACCCTTGATGATGACAGTGAACCAAACGAAGTGTCTGATTTTGATGACGGTATTAAATCCACTCGCTTTAAAAAACTACAAAAGAAACTGCGTAAAGAAGTTTCGTGGGCGATTCGTGATTTTAATATGATTGAAGACGGCGATGTCGTCATGGTGTGTATCTCTGGCGGTAAAGACAGCTTTACGTTATTGGATATTTTGCTATTTTTAAAACGCATTGCTCCGATTAACTTTGATGTGGTAGCGGTTAATCTTGACCAAAAACAGCCTAATTTCCCTGAAGACGTATTGCCAAAATACCTAAGTGAGCAGGGCATTGCTCATTATATCTTAGAAAAAGATACTTATAGCATTGTTAAGTCGGTCGTACCTGAAGGCAAGACTTATTGTTCGGCGTGTTCTCGCCTTAGACGTGGTTCATTATATGGCTTTGCCAAACAAATCGGAGCAACCAAAATCGCTCTAGGTCATCATCGTGATGATATTTTGGCGACTTTCTTTTTAAACCTGTTTCATGGCGGTAGTCTTAAAGCCATGCCCCCCAAGCTACTTTCTGACGACAAACAAAATGTGCTGATTCGTCCACTGGCGTACGTTGCCGAAAAGGACATCATCAAATACGCCAATTATAAAAAGTTCCCCATTATTCCTTGTGGTTTGTGTGGTAGTCAAGAAAATCTACAACGGGCAATGATTAACGATATGCTTCGGCAGTGGGATGATGCACACCCCAAACGCCTAGCCAGTATGTTTAAGGCATTACAAAACGTTGCCCCCAGTCAATTGGCTGACCGAGAGCTGTTTGATTTTGAAAGTTTGACGGTAGAGCGTGATGATAATACCCGTTTGTTTGAAGGCGATAATATCCAAGTGGGCGGGGCGGACGCATTGTCGGACATGGGTTTACCGACCAATCCACAGGTACAAACCTTTAACCCAAAATTTAATAAAATTCCTGTCATCAATCCTGTGATTGATTAAACTTATTTTTAATATATATTTGTAAACCAAAAGGCTTTATTTATGACTACAGTCGCCCAAACCCCAACCATGAATGTCATGATCAGCAGTGAAGACATTGCCAAACGTGTCAAAGAGCTGGGTCATGAGATTAACACCCATTACCAAAATAGCGATAAAGAATTGGTGTTGGTGGGTTTATTGCGTGGTTCGGTGCTGTTTATGGCGGATTTGTGCCGTGCTATTGATAAACCGCATGAGCTGGACTTTATGACAGCGTCCAGTTATGCTAAAGGTACGGTGTCTAGTGGCGATGTTAAGATTTTAAAAGATTTGGATAGCTCTATTGCAGGCAAAGACGTTTTGATTGTAGAAGACATCATTGATTCAGGGCGTACTTTGGCAAAGGTCATGGAAATGCTACAAACCCGTGAGCCCAATTCCATTGAGATTTGTACACTGGTCAGCAAGCCGTCTCGCCGTGAGATTGAGTTGCCCGTGAAGTTTTTGGGTTTTGAAGTGGAAGATCGCTTTATTGTGGGTTATGGTTTGGACTATGAACAAAAATACCGTCATCTGCCGTTTATTGGTGAGATTGGACTTTGATGTATCGATAGTCAAACGTATTACAAAAAACCCTGTCAGCAGTGGCAGGGTTTTATCATGCTCAAAACTTAGGTGTGCTTGCAAAAGTAAAGCAAAAGTATTATTATGGCTTTACCAGTAGTGTATTTTGGAGTGATAAATATGGCAAGCAGTAATTTTAATATGAAGTTAGATCCTGTTATGAAGGAACAGTTTGCCCAAGTGGTTGCAGGCTATGGTTTGACCGTGCCACAGGCGTTTAAACTGTTCGCCAACCAAGCCATTCACACGGGGGTGTTGCCGTTGTCATTTGATTATCGCAGTCGTGAGCTGATTATTGGTAAGGAGACAGAGCAAGCATTAAAGCAGGGATCAGCGGATTATCAGGCGGGTAAGCTGGAGCGTTTTAGTGCAGATGATGCCATAGATGCCATAGCGGAGCTGGCACATGACTAGAGATGTTTCTGTTACCAACCAATTTAAACGTGATATTAAAAAGCACGCCATAGAGCTAGTAACACCGCAGTGGATTGAAGTCATGCATTGTTTAATCAATCAGCTTACCTTGCCCCAAAGATATTGCGATCATCAGTTACAGGGCAGTTTAAAACAATATCGTGATTGTCATATAAAGCCTGATTTAGTATTGTTGTATGAATTGCTTGATGATGTTATTATTTTACATCGACTTGGTAGCCATAGTGAATTAGTCATTTAAATGATAAATTTTGGTACATTTGTTTTATGGCAAAATCTCAATCGGGCTACCAAGTTTCACTTTAGCAAACAATTCGTCCATTTCTCTGTCAGTTACCGCAATACAGCCGTCCGTCCAATCCGACAACAGATGACGCTCGCCAATAATATCGCCCATACCATTTTTAATACCATGAATTTTAATCAGACCACCTGCCGATTTGCCGTGTGCTTTAGCAAAGTCGACATCACGTTCATTGGGATAAGAGATGCCTAAGTTTTTATGATAACTGCTGTTGGGATTACGATCATCAATGCTATAAACCCCTTCAGGGGTCTTTTTATCGCCTTCAAATTGTTTATGACCGATGGGGTTTTTGCCTAGGGCGATGGGGTAGGTTTTGACCAATTGCCCGTTTTGGTAGGCGTGCATTTCTCGTTTAGACTTTTCTACGATGAGTTTATCAATATAAACATCATCGCCAAGGGGTGGCTGTGCTAATAATTGTTTTTGTCTGTCGCTTAAATGTGTTTCTTTTAATGTCATAGATTTTCCTTGTTTGGCATTGACATAATAATAACTATCTAATGTGGCGATGATTGACATTATGATACTAAAACTTATTTTTAAGAAGGGTATTTTTCTATGAGTTATCATCTTTTTTATCCTTAGTGCTATATATGATAAGCCCTAAACCAAATCCCATAAATGCCCCTAAAAAGAACTGCCCTGATATCATAAATAAAAACGCATAAATACCAAAAAACACCATAAAAATGGTTTGTAATATTTGATTTAGGGATAATATCAGGTTTCTGAAATTAACCAAAATACCCCAAGGGTTGGCTTGCTGATTGATGATGGTCTGTAATGCCAAAGGCAGTCCTAGAATTACCCAAAACAGTGGCGAATAATGTACCATATCATTATTTTCTAAAGTGTTGGTCATTAAAGCAAAGACGGGTAATAATAAAGCGTTGCTCATCAATAAAAAAGCCCTAACCCATTGATCGTCAATAAATTCAGGATTTAGGGTTTCTGTATTTTTAAGTAAAGACCGCCACAACCAAATCCCTGCCAAATGAGCAATATAATAACTGGGCAATACAAAAGACGTAGTAAATTCACCGTCAATATAGTCCAAATGATAGGCTTTATAAGAAATAAAAACCGCCACCACAGGAAAATATCGCCAAAGTTGATGGGGCGTGGTATCATCGTCATGATAAATAAATTTATTGGGGCTGATAAACAATTCCCAACGTTTTTCCCAAAATAGTACAAACACCAACAATAGTGCCAAAACACAATAACTGCTAATTACCCCCACGTGATCGATGCTAAACATCACGGGCAGGGCGAGTAGTAAAGGCAAAGCAAATAGCCAAATGGCGATATTGGTTTTACTGTTTGGTAAATTAGCAAATTTATGCAAGATTAAATAATTATGCTGCTGTAAAACTTCTTGAAAAAAGTCATCATCGTCCGATTGATTTAAGCGTCTTTGTTGCTCTAACATTTTTGCGTGAAGCTGAGATAATGCTTGCTGAAAATTACTTAAATTAAGCGGTCTTAAAGATTTTATCATCAATGAAACATAAAAACCAATTATGCCTTTTTGATAAGTGGATTTATTGTAATAATGATAAATCGTGGGATAATTATTTTTTAATTGGACAAAAAACTCGTCCCAAGTGCTAAAAGCAGGCAAATAATCACGATAGCGTTCTAAGGTGTCGCCAATATAACACCAAGGATAACGATCGGCTTTATAACTGTTTAAAGTGGTTTGCCAATCTAAAGCATCAAAAGCAAGGGCAAAGCTATTTGTATAAAACGCTTCATCACGATAATAAAAAAAGTCAATTAAATATTCTTCATATTCTATTTTTTCATCAAGGGTTAATTGACCAAATTCGTGTGCTAATTGTCCTTGTAAGACATCAAATAATCGGGCATCAATGACGTTATCGTTTAATTCATCAGCCCCGTCAGCATTAACGCAGTCATACCATTTAGCCGATAAATCATCAGCACTTAAAAGGTTGATATCAGGTAAATCGGGCGGACTTTCTATTTGGGTGTAACCATTGTCTATGATATTATGATCGCCCGTGATATTATGGCTGATGGTGTCATTGACGCTGAGTATGGTTTCTTGAAAATCATCAGTGATCTTATCGCCTATTATATCCACAGCGGTTTTATTTAAATCAATCTTATCTTGATTGGTATCTAAAGCCATGATGGTTTGTGATGATTTATTTTCTTCTATAAGAGCAGGCGATTCATCAGATGACAAAGCGTTTTCTTGCGATAAGACATCTTCTTGATCGTCAAATTCATCAGTATCATCATAATCATCACTTTGATCATAATAATAACGTGTCCGCAGTGCCTGTTCATAAGCATCTCGCAGTGCCTTAAAGCCTTCAGGGTTTTTGTCGGGCTTGTTGTGTTTTAGGGCTTTGGCGTAGGCTTGTTTGATCAAGCGTTCGTCAGCGGTTGGCTCTATACCAAGGATTTGCCAAGGGTTCATAACCAGTCGTCCCGATGTTCAATCTCATCAAGCCATGATGAAAACTTGGGGCTTTCGTGGCGGATTTTATTGGGGTCTTGACTGTCTAGCAGGTTTTCAAACCATGCAATCAGTCGCCCCAACTCTTCACGGTCATGCCCCAGCCTTTGGGCGTAGAGACGCTCTGCCCGAGCCAGTAGGGTGCGGTTGGCGATGGTGTCTCGGGGGTGGATTTTTAGGGCGTACAGTTTGTCTTTGGACGCTTGTATTTCTTTGGTGTTTAGGCGTTTTGCCCCGTTTTCAATGGTCAGATTGTACTGTTTGTTTTTATCGCCTGTATCAATATCTACTTCCAAAAGTCCATTAACGTCATAAGAAAACCGCACCTTGATGGACAGCTCACTGGCACGCCCCCGATAGTCGTGTGGTACAGCAACGCTAATCTCGCCCAGTTTAATGTTATCGCTGACCAGTCTGGCTTCGCCTTGATAAATGCCAAAATCCACGCTTTTTTGGTCGTCATTGATGGGGCTAAATTCTTCCACTTTACTGGTGGGAATGATGGTATTTCGTTCAATCACAGGGGCAAAAATCCCCGACCGCCGTTCGTGTTCACTGATACGCACGGTGGTTTCTACGCCAAGCGAATACGGGGCGACATCGGTCAGTACCAGCTCTTCTAAAGCACTGTCTTCCATGATAAGCCCTGCTTGTATGCCTGCCCCCAAAGCGATGGCTTCATCAGGGTTTAGCCCTGCGGTGGCAAAGCGTCCCAACAGTTTGGTAACAAAGTTTTTAAACAGGGGCATACGGGTTGCCCCGCCAACCATAACCACAGCGTCCAGCTCTCGCACTTTTAGTCCTGCATCTCGCACCGCCCGTTCTATCGGTAGGGCAAAACGTTCTAATAGGGGCTGACAAAGCGTGGCAAAGTCATCGCTATTCAGTGTATATTCGTATTCTGTACTGTCCACGGTTAATTTAAGTGTAGCGGTGTGTCCGTCTGACAGCGTGCGTTTGGCGTTTTCGGCTAGGTCATAGAGTTTGGCATTATGAGCTTGCCAAAAATCTTTATCTTTGCTGTGTTTGCGGTGCTGTTCTTGGATAAAACCGTGCATGATGGCGTGGGTAAAATCTTCCCCGCCCAAAAAGTTATCGCCTGCTGATGCCTTGACTTCCATAACCCCACAAAACAGCTCAAGCAAGGTCACATCAAACGTACCCCCACCCAAATCCAGCACCAAAAATTTACGTTCACTGTCGGTATCTTGACTGTGCAAACCATACGCCATGGCGGCGGCGGTGGGCTCATTGACCAGTCGCACCACGTTTAGCCCTGCTAAGATGGCGGCGGTTTTGGTGGCTTCTCGCTGATGGTCATTAAAATAGGCGGGCACAGTAATGACAGCGTCACGCACTTCATGCCCCAAATGGTTTTCGGCATCGTGTTTTAGGGATTTTAAAATCAGGGCGGACAGCTCTTCGGGGCTAAAACGGTGCTTGCCAAGCTGATAGACTTTTTGGCTGCCCATAAAGCGTTTAAAGGCACTGGCAGTAACTTCGGGGCTACTAACCAAGCGTTCTTTGGCGGTTTGTCCGATTAAGATTTGACCGTCTTTGTCTATGCTAACCACAGACGGTGTTAATACACTGCCAAGGGCGTTGGGGATCAGTGTGCTGCTACCGTCTTGCCAAATGCTGACCAAACTGTTGGTTGTTCCCAAATCTATACCGATAATCATAACTGTTTTTCCAAATGTATCTGTGGCAAAATTTTAACAAAAACAAAAGGCTTTGAATAGTGCCATATTTTTAGTACAATGACAAATTTATCAGTTAAGTAAATAATATGTCCATTTATCAATATAAACGCCAATTTCAAGACCTATTACGCCCTGTCAGCGATGGCTTGGTAAAACGTGGATTTACCGCCAATCAAGTTACCCATCAGCGGTCGCCCTAAGTGCCGTCACCGCCCACATCATCGCCCATAAAGGGGCAAATAAAAATGTGTTTTATGCCTTACCTGTTGCTTTGTTTGGTCGTATGGCACTAAACGCCATTGATGGTATGATGGCAAAGGAACACGGACAACAAAGCACGCTTGGGGCGGTGCTAAATGAAGCGGGCGATATTGTTTCAGATACGCTGTTAATCCAAGCCTTTGCCCCTTATGTGGTAAATAAAAAGGGCTTAGCATTGGCAAATGGCTTGTCTGCTCTTACCGAAATCATCGCCATTATCGGGCAACTACAAGGCAAACCCCGTGCCAATCAAGGGCCTTTGGGTAAAAGTGATAGGGCATTTTTGATGGGGCTGCTTGGTGTGCTGATTGGTAGTGGGGTAGTTAAACACACACCCTTTATTTGTCAAAAGGGGCTTTGGGTGGTCAATGCCTTGCTTGTGGCAACCTGTGCCAAGCGGTTAAAATTTTTACAAAGCGAACAAGTTAATGCACACTGATGATGAATTTGTCAGCTTTGTTTGTGAAGAGCTTGCCTCGCTTGGTGTGATTGCTGCTCGGCGTATGTTTGGGGCGGTGGGGCTGTTTTTATATGGGCAAATGTTTGCTTTGGTCAGTGATGGGCGGTTGTTTATTAAAGTGGATAAGCTGTTAGATGGCGACACCGCTTTTGAGTATCGGCGTCAGGGCAAGATGGTATCTTTGCGGTATGTGCTTGTGGAAGATTGGGACAGTGGTGATGAGCTGATAGGGCTAATCCGTGAGCGGTGGGCGAAAAATTCACCATAAAGATTGCGCTTTATGGTGAATTTTACGTTTGGGTTTAATTGCTATGGTTGTTTTGACTGTGATCCACCCCTTCCCCACTATAAGTATCATACAATAGGTGCTCGTCCTTCATCTCGTTGTGCGAGTTGTGCTCAGCGGATTCATCGGTGATGTACTTTTGGCTGTTGCGATACAAGGTCAGCTGGTCACGCCCCAAGCCCCGCCACAGGCAATACATCATCACAAAAATCACCAAGGCAAAGGGCAAGCCCGCCACAATCGCCGCCGCTTGCAATGCCCCAAGTCCGCCAGCCGCCAGCAGTACCGCTGCGATGATGCCTTCTGATGTCACCCAAAACAGGCGCTGAATCTTTGGCGCATTGGTATTACCGCCTGCGGTGAGCATATCCACCACCAGACTTGCGCTATCGGCTGATGTCACAAACCACAAGACAATCATGACGAGTACCACCACCATTAAGCCCTTAGTAAAAGGATAATGCTCAATGAATTTAAAAATGGCACTTCCGTAATCCTGCTGTACCGCCTGCACCAATCCCAGATTGCCACCACTTGTGAGCTCCATATGCACCGCCACGCCACCAAAGGTGGTGAACCACAAAAATAGCAGTAGCATCGGCACAAAGAGCACACCAAACAAAAATTCCCGAATGGTACGCCCCCGCGAAATGCGCGCAATAAAAATCCCCACAAATGGCGACCAGCTCACCCACCACGCCCAGTAGAACACCGTCCACGAGCCTTGCCAATCGGTGCTTTCATAGGCTTCCGTCCACAGCCCTAGGGTGACAAGACTCCCTGCATAATTGCCGACATTTTCCACAAAGCTGTCAAAAATAAACTGCGTCGGACCTGCTACCACCATAAAGCCCAGTAGTAATAAAGTGGCGATAATTGTCCAATCACTCAGGCGCTTCACCCCACCGTCAAACCCCGCCATGACTGATACTGTGGCGCAGGCGGTGATGATGGCAATGAGTAGGATTTTAAAACCAAGGCTCGGCTCAATGCCAAACAAATCACCAAGCCCTGTTTCCAGCTGCATGACCCCAAGCCCAAGGCTCGTCACCACGCCAAACATCGTGCCAAATACCGCCAAGATGTCCACCGTGTGCCCCCATTTGCCGTAGATGCGTTGCCCAATCAAAGGAAACAGCACCGAGCGAATGCACAAGGGCAAGCCACGGCGATAATGAAAATACGCCAAAGACAGCGCCACCACCGCATAAATCGCCCAAGCGTGCAAGCCCCAATGCAAAAACGAGATGGTCATGGCGTCCTTTGCCGCCTGTACGCTTTGGGCTTCTGCTATGGGCGGTGCGGCATAGTGGTACAAGGGTTCAGCCGTGCCCCAATAAAGCAAGCCAATGCCAATCCCTGCTGAAAACAACATGCCAATCCATGAGCCAAAGCTGTATTCAGGGTCTTCGGTCTGCTTGCCGAGCCGAATGTCGCCATAATGACTGACACCCACATAAGCACAAAACACCAAAGCGGCATTGACAAGAATGATAAACACAAAGCCAAAGCGGGTGCTGATAAAGGACTGCAATGCCGAAAACAGCGCCCCAGCCTGCTCACTAAACAGCGCCCCATAAATCATAAAAGCGACAATCAGCAGTGCCGACACCAAAAATACAGGCACGCTGACCTGCGGAAAAATCCCTAATTTACCAATTTTGACACCGTGCGCATCGTCAGGCGCTGTGGCTGTTTTGTTGTCTGTCATCACACTTAATCCTAAATTTAATCTTAAGTTTCATTCTAGGCTGAGTGATTTGTAAGCAATCTTGCTATCAATGGCTGTGGCAATCTTTTTGCTAAAAGTTGATTGGTAAAATTGTTTAGAAATCACTGAAAGTTCTTATTGATATGTACTGGCAAAATCATCTTAAATGATGACCACACCAGCAACAATGAATTAACACCTTAACAAATGCGTAAGCGTATTGCAAATTAACCCCTGTCAAGATAACCGCTTTTGCCTAAAAATTGACACATAATTATCTTGATAATAGATTGAAATCATTGATAAAATTTTTATAAGATGATTGCTCTGTAGTTTTTTGTAATTTTTTATAAATTACTTGACTTTATACCAAATTTCGTGATAGCTATAACGTTTCACCCATTGACAATTTGTCCAATCAATCACGGCCGCACCCCTTTTATGGCTGATTCTCAAGAGAATAAGCCAAGATAAGCTACGTCTTTTGGCTTTAACCTTTGTGCAAAAAAGTGGTACAATAGCTTCCTTTAGCATATCCGCAAATCTAAGGAAACCCCATGCCTATTTACCGTTCAAAAACATCAACCGCAGGTCGCAACATGGCTGGTGCTCGTGCGCTATGGCGTGCCACTGGCATGACCGATGATGATTTTAATAAGCCGATTATTGCCATTGCCAACTCGTTCACCCAATTTGTCCCAGGTCATGTACACCTAAAAGACATGGGGCAACTGGTCGCCCGTGAGATTGAAAAAGCAGGCGGTGTTGCTAAAGAATTTAATACCATTGCTGTGGACGATGGCATTGCGATGGGTCATGGCGGTATGCTGTATTCCTTGCCAAGCCGTGATTTGATTGCCGACAGCGTAGAATACATGGTCAATGCTCACTGTGCGGACGCTTTGGTATGTATTTCTAACTGCGATAAAATCACCCCTGGTATGCTGATGGCGGCACTGCGTCTAAATATCCCTGTGATTTTTGTGTCAGGCGGCCCAATGGAAGCAGGCAAAGTGCTGGCAAGCAATCTGCATGACGGACACAGCACGCATGAAACGGTCATCAATGAACAAGGACAAAAAATCCGCAAACTTGACCTAGTGGACGCTATGATTGATGCCGCGGACGATTTAATCAGTGATAATGATGTCGCTAATGTCGAGCGCTCAGCGTGTCCAACCTGTGGTTCATGCTCTGGTATGTTTACCGCCAATTCCATGAACTGCTTGACCGAAGCCTTGGGGCTGTCCTTAGCAGGAAATGGCTCATTGCTTGCAACCCATGCCAAGCGTAAAGAATTATTCCTTGAAGCAGGTCGCACCATTGTTGAGCTTGCCAAGCGTTATTACGAACAAGATGATGAGAGTGTATTGCCACGTTCTATTGCGACCAAATCCGCCTTTTTGAACGCCATGAGTCTTGATATTGCGATGGGCGGTAGTACCAATACCATTTTGCACCTATTGGCTGCTGCAAATGAAGCAGGCGTGGACTTTAAGATGGCGGACATTGACCGCCTAAGCCGCCGTGTACCATGTCTATCCAAAGTCGCCCCTGCGACGCAAAAATACCACATGGAAGACGTACACCGTGCAGGCGGCGTGATGGGTATCTTAGCTGAACTTGACCGTGCAGGACTGTTAAAGACCGATGTACCAACTGTGCATAGCACTACTTTAAAAGATGCCTTGAACAAATGGGACATCATGAATCCTGATAATGTGGACGCTCGTGAACTATACATCGCAGCCCCAGGGGGTGTGCGTACAACCCAAGCCTTTAGTCAGTCTAATGTCTGGTCAAATCTTGATGTCAATCGTGAAAGTGGCTGTATCCGTGCCAAGGCTCATGCCTATTCACAAGATGGCGGTTTGGCGGTGCTGTTTGGCAACATTGCCGAGCGTGGCTGTGTGGTCAAGACCGCAGGCGTGGACGAAAGTATTCTCACCTTTACAGGGCGTGCCAGAGTGTTTGAAAGCCAAGAATCTGCGGTCGAAGCGATTTTGGCGGACAAGATTGTCGCAGGTGATATTGTCATCATTCGCTATGAAGGGCCAAAAGGTGGTCCGGGCATGCAAGAAATGCTTTATCCAACCAGTTACCTAAAATCCAAAGGGCTAGGCAAGGCGTGTGCCTTATTGACCGATGGACGTTTTTCGGGCGGTACGTCAGGGCTGTCTATCGGACACGCCAGTCCAGAAGCAGCCGAAGGCGGTAACATCGGACTGGTAGCAGAGTTTGACACTGTGCTGATTGACATTCCCAATCGCCGCATTCATCTAGATGTCAGTGATGAAGAGCTTGCTCGCCGCCGCACGGATATGCTTGCTCGTGGTAAAAAGGCGTGGAAACCTGTGGCTCGCACTCGTCAAGTGTCCGCCGCCTTGCGTGCCTATGCCGCCATGACAACCAGTGCCGATACTGGGGCGGTGCGTGATGTGAGTCAAGTGGAGTGAAAGCATTAAATGGTTACCATACCTTCCCCAAAAAAATAAATTAGCGTCGTTAAGTTCGTTTGCTGTACTACCTGTACTATCTGCACTCACTTGCCCAGCTACTTTAATTTTAATTTTTGGGTTTGGTATTATATAACAGCCATTTACTGTTTCCACTGTAGAAAAAATTGACTTACCTAACACCAGCCACACCAACACTAACAAACCGCCTAAAATTTTTGGGCGGTTTTGGTGTGATGTTTGGCTTATATCACCTAACCAACAGTTATGCCAATCATCTTGCCACAGCTCAAACCCAATCCCAAGTCCAAATCATCAGCAATGTGGCAACCACACTTGATAGCCATATCCCCTTTATTCCCCCAAGTATTTTGATTTATGCTTGCTCTGTGCCGCTACTTGCTTTGGCGTATTTGACTGCGGACAGTTGGGATAGGCTATGGCAAGTGAATTTTTATCTTATCATCAGCACGCTTATTGCTTGCTTGTGCTTTTATCTGTTTCCCTTAGAGGTCAGCTATCCGCCCAAAACCATTGCCGATTATCAGTATTTTGGTATCAACTGGCACCCCTTGTATCAGCTACTTGGGTCGATGGATAAGCCCTTTAATCAATTGCCGTCTTTGCATGCTTGCTATGCCTTGATTGTCGGCTTTGTGATTGCTAGGCAAAGACGCTTTATAGGCAATTTCATTAACAGTTGTCGCTATCTGCTCGTTTTTTTAAGTCTGCTTGTTGGTATTTCCACGCTCACCACTCATCAGCACCATATTTATGACATTGTCTTTGGTGTGCTATTGGCGGTGTGTGTTATTGTGCTAGAAAGTTATTTGGCAAACTATCAGAGTCGTTATCAAAGTCAGCTTATTATCAAATACACAAGCATTGCCATTGCAGGATTTTTACTTATCAATATTGTGCCATTATTATATATTGATAATATTAGTCAAATTGGTAAAATAACCATTAAAGGAATAGCCACTTATCATCTGCTAAGTTTTTTATTATTGGCACTGTGTTATAGTAATGTCCCTATTTTTATAACACTTCGTCATCGTCTTTTTAAAAAGTCGGATAATAAAAATACAATAGGGCAATTACCTATCATCGCTTATATTGCCATGTTGCCAATCATCAGTATTTATCGGCTGATGTGGTTTATGGCAAATAAGTTTAAGCTGTTAAAACTCCCTAATGCACCAATAGCTGTCCGCCCAAATACAGACATCATCGCCATTGCCAATCCCAATGCTAAGTTTATCAATGAACTACAGCAAATGTATAAAAACTATCAGCACATCATTTGGCTAGATATGGCAAGCGAGACCAGCAGTCATTGTGCCAAATTAGCACAGCCTAATATTAGCTATCGTCATATCGCCATATTGGATTTAATGCCTATAGACAGCGAGCAAAATAAAATCATAAAAACACTAACTTGGTTATCACAAACCATTCATAAAGATGATAACATAGACAAACAAACGTTAATCATCTGTCAATGCAGTATGGGGCTACAGCGTAGTATCTCCATGCTTGCTTGTGTATTGATGTACTTTGATGATACAATAACACCACATCATCTATATCAATTACTGGATAAAAATTATCCTTATCATCGTTTGCACCGATATATTTTAAATCACGAATTTTTACAATTCATCAAATCTTGAACTAAGGATAACAGCCATGCCGCCGATAACTTTTGACTTATTATCAGTGCTGTTTTTATCCGTATTATTGATGACTTCGGTATTTATTTTGCTGTGGCTTAGCTATTTAGGTAAGCCACACCGCTTTTATGCTGTCTATGACATTGTGCGTTCGTGGTGTGGTATATTGGCGGTGCTACTTGTGGTATTTGCCTTGGGTCAGTTTGCTTTGATGTTATTTGCTGTCTGCATGGGGATACAAGCCGTCAAAGAATGGCATAACGTCATTAAGCATCCTTATCAAACTGTTAGCAGTTGTACCTTAGAAAAATATTTGATTAAACCCATGACGTTTGTACTTATCATGGCGTTTAGTGTCAGTTTTATGTATTTGGCGTACCTTTTGACGATGAATAATCAATTATCGGTGTTATTGTGGCTGATTTTTACCGCCCAAATTGATGATGTGTCGCAGTATCTGATGGGTAAAAGTTTTGGACATAAGTTTTTTAAGGGCAAACTTGCCCCCAACATCAGCCCCAATAAAACCAAAGAAGGCTTTATTTTTGGTGTCATGCTCACCTCTGTGTTATCAGTCATGGTTGGACAATTATTAACGCCATTTAGTCTGCTGACTTGTTTTGCCTTAGCATGGATGATTTGTTTACTGGGTGTATTGGGGGATTTGAGTGAGTCGTTATTTAAACGTTGTCATGGCGTAAAAGATACCGCCCATTGGCTAAAAGGGCATGGCGGACTATTAGACAGAATAGACAGCTTATTATTTGCTGTGCCTATATTTACCTTAGTTTATGTTTTATGCTTATCTTGATGGCGGTATTGGAATTTCATCACGCTGTTTAATAAATGCTTAGGAAGTAGGGATAAAGCCCAAGTGGTATATTTCATCACCTTAGGAAAGACATGCAGGGCGATGTTATTATCGATGGCGCGCATAATTTCAAATACCGCCTGCTCTTCTGATATGACAAAGGGTTTATTATGGGTAGTGCCATGATTTAATTCTCTTAGACGCAGTGTATCCACATAACCAGACGCAATACATATTACATCTATATCAAATGGGACGAGTGCCATACGATAGGCTTGGCAAGTAGCTATCATTGCTCGTTTACATTTGGCATATAGACTGCTGTCTTTAAAATCCAGCAGTCCAGCCACAGAAGCAAGAGCTACCATTTGGCTTTTGCCATGTTGTGATTTTAATTGTTCACTGATATGATAAAACACATCGCAAAAGGCTTGTAAGTTAATGGCTAATACTTTTGCACTCTCTGTTTTATTTAACTTCTGTTGTCTTTCATTATAATAATAACCTGCACTATAGATTAGCCTATCAATATGATGATTGTTTAAATCAGCCAATAATGCCATTCGCTCATTTATATTTTGTAAATCACAAGATAAAATATTAAAGCTATCACTGGCAATGCTTTGTTGTAACTCAGTAATTTTAGCGGCACTGCTCCCCACCACCGTGACTTGCCAATTTTGGGATAAATGCCAACGTGCCAATGCCAAGCCAATGCCGCTTGTTCCCCCGATGATGACGCAGTGTTTTTGTTTCATGGTTTGCTCTTTAATTATTTAAAAGTTGATGAGTTTATCTGTTGATAAGTTTCATCATTTGTCCATAGCCATACTCTATTTGGGCTTTGGCTATTCTTTGGTAATCATTAAAATTGGGATAACTGGCAAACAATCCGCCATGCCAATGAAATCGTTTGCCAATAAAAGGGGCGATATGCTGACGATAATTGGCGGTATGAACGGTGTGAATATTGGGACTGTTTTGCATGATATGACGCACGTCATTTAATCGCTCATTCGCCAAAAATCCAAAGACCTGATATATCGCAGGTTCGGCAAGGCGGGTATCATAATCCGCCTTGGTTTCAGCATAAATGGTGGTTGCCAGAGCTTGTGCCAATTCAATTGGGGTTAAATCCAATACCCCACCTGCTAATACCAAATTTTCATCAGATAAAGCATAGGTAATAGGTGCTAAATAATACATATCAGCAATAGACGCACGCACCATAACCGATATGGGCAAACTATCGGTTATATACACCTTTTTATCTATGGTATTGGGATTGTATTTTGCCAAAGGATTGATAGGGTTCAAAGTTAATAGCTTTTGTGTTAATGTCTTTTGTGATGACCAAAGTAGCGATTGCCATTTATCGGGTGAATTATGATGATAACTTAAACGACTGGCGGTGATAATCACAGGGGTTTGGCTATTGTTTTTATGGTGAAAAAATTCATTCAGTGCATTGATGTCCATATCCGCTAAAGCAAGCGTGGTTAATTCATCAATGTCCTTTTGACTGATATGAGTTTTTGGTTTATTTTTATTAAAGTTCAGATAGCGTCTGAATGCAGGTAGCATATGCTGCAAGGGGTGCTTGGGCTTGGTCGGTTGTAGTTTAGTTATCATCTCATAATAATCACGGCTCATAAACAATTCACATGCCGTATCGCTATTGGGCGTACAAGCAATTAGTGATGCGACCAGCGAGCCGCCACAACTGGCTATCACCACATCAGGACGTTTTCCATGCTCACACAGTGCCTGATACAGCCCCAAATAATAACCACTGTGCAATCCGCCCCCAGTAAACAGCAGGGCGGATTGGTAGGGTTTGTTCTGTACTGTGGACATTTATTCTACTTTTTGGCTGTCTTTAATGGCAAGCGATACGCTAAATATACCAAAGTCATCTATACGCATGGCGACCTTTTTAAAGCCTGCTTTGGCAACCAGCTGATCCATTTCTGCTTGTGTGCGACAACGCATGACCCAGTTTTTTCCTTTGTGGTTATTTAGCGTTTTGCCGATAAATTCTTGTTCAGGGTGCCAAGGCTGATTGGTATAAATAAAATAACCGTCATCAGTTAGACTATCATAAATACCGTTAATCGCTGTCATCACCGCACCATTATCACCAAACAGCTCAAACACCCCAGACGCTACCGCCAAATCATAAGTGGACTTGTCATGATAACTATCGGCATTAAAAGCGTCTGCTTGTTTTACGCTGATACGGTTATCCAGCGATAAAGTTTGGGCTTTTTGCGTGAGTACTGCTATATTGTGCGTGTCATAATCTCTTAATTCTACAGATAAGTTTTTATGAGCCTGACACAGCTCAAACATATAATAGCCATTACCACTGGCAATGTCCAAAGCACGAATGTTTTGATTGTCTGTTTTATGTAAATTATGAATGGCGATATTAGCAAGCTCTAATAGATGTTCTTTACGAATGCGAATGCCACGCCAACCGATATTATTTAAATAAAAATTATCTATCCATTTGCCAAGTATGTTGCTACCTTTGGGGTTATTCTCATAGACTTTATCCAAAGACGCACCTGAATCAAAGCCATGCACAACCCCTGTTTTAACCCCATCAGAGATATTGCCGAGCTTATAAATCGCCATGCGAGTGAGCATAAACTGCAGGTTGCCCCCTTTGGCGGTGAGATTGTCCATACGCTCTTTGCTGTAACTTTGGGCGTGGGTCTCTGGCTTATCGGCACAGCTCAAATCCACAATTTGTACAGGTTTGGTAAATAACTCATCAGCAAAGGCGATACAGTCATTAAAGACTTCTTGCTTATTAATCTCATGAAATACCGCATGATAGCTGTCAGGATAATAATGCCAGCGTTTTATCGGTGAGCGAATGTTTTGATAAAAGTCACGGATTTTTTGAGTATTGACCACATAATCTTTGCCAGCACACAGCACCAAGGTCGGCACGGTAATCGCCCCTGCGTCATCCAAGAGTCGCTCGCCTGTCGCTAGTGAGTCAATCAATAAATCCCGAGAAATGCCCGATGAAATGAGTGGGTCGGTGTTGTATAGGTCTTGTGCCTGTTTGTCGTGGGTCAGCACTTGGGCTTTGACATAGCTTGAGACACGATTGACAAGCCCCAGTTTTTTGGCGACTTTGAGTGCAGGATTGGCAAAAGGCACATACAGACGAATGGCAAAGGCGGGCGTGCCAAGTATCAAGCCACGGATATTTGGGGCATAATCATGCACCCAAGCAGACGCAATCACCGCCCCAAGGCTACTGGCAATCAGTACAATCTGCTGACTTTTGATGTGAAATTCTGTCTTAATAAGTGTGATAAAGGTGTCCAAATCTCGCACCAACTGAGCAAAGCTGTCAGCATGGTCTCGCTCACCGCCAGAGCGTCCGTTGCCCCTTGCATCCCATGCTACCACTTGATAACCCTGTGCGACAAAGGCGTGTGCCAAGTCGGTCAGTCGTCCTGAATGCTCATGCCCACGGTGTAATAAAACAGCGACTTTGAGCGAGCTTGCGTCCTTTAACACCGTGTCTTTGTCAGCGGTGAGCCAATAACGATAAAACATCGCCGTGCCGTCATAGCTGTTAAAACTGCTTTGGGTTTCAAAAATGGGATTCATACTGCTTTTCCTTTACAAGTTAAAACTTAAAATATTACCAAGAATCGCTTGCCATAATGGATAAAAAAACCATAAAAAACACACCACCGAGCATGGGAATGCCAAGCCCAGCCAGCCACAACAAGCGGTGAGCCTGTGTCAACTGCCAGCCCCAAACTTCCAAGATAAACAAAACCACGGCAAGCAAAATAGCCAACGCATAACATACCCAATACAATTTATCCGTCAGTGGTAGTCGTGCTTTAGGTATATAGGTACGCACACCAAAGGCATAAATGGCGGTCAACAAAAATGGAACCCATAAGGGGGAGAGTAGTGTTAATGCAATATAACCAAAATCCATGAATGTTTATAAGAAAATATAAGATGACTTATTGTAGCATAGTTTTGATATTAAAGAACTTTTTAAATTGGCGAGATTTTTGGAGAAAAAAAACCGCAAGTAATCACTTGCGGTTGGAGAAAAATGGGTAAAGCATACCAAAAATTGAAGATTTGTCTTAAAATAAGACAACCTTTTAACAAATGTAATGAAATATTATGGAATGTCAGTATGCTCTATATATTAAGGCCCATTAACACGTTCAATGGTAACATTACCTGTGCCTTTTTGAGTAATACCAATAGCTTTGGCAGCACCATAAGATAGGTCAAGTACGCGGTTGCCATGGAAAGGACCACGATCGTTTACTTTAACAACCACAGATTTACCATTGTCTTTGTTGGTAACTTTGATATAGCAGTTCATCGGTAGGGTGCGATGTGCAGCGGTTAGACCGTTCATGTCAAACGCTTCGCCACTGGCAGTTTTGCGACCATGAAACTGGCGACCATACCAAGACGCCGTACCGTTTTGCTTAAACTTGCCCACGGTGTTTGATGCCACAGCAGTCAGCTTACCTAGTACGTTGGGGTCCTTGGCGTCAGCATTGACAGGCTGGCTAACAATCGTACTATTTACTGCCAAAGAGGTTGGTTGGCGAGAGCTTTTGATTAGACTGGAGGTATTGTTATGCTGACGCGTCAACTCATCCAATACTTTATCAATATTGGCACTAGAACCTGAAGCATTGGCTTCGGCAGCATGGGCGATGTTTGTACCCATCATTAAACTGGCAACAACCAGTAGTGATGAACCGTATTTTGTTTTCATGGTGTTTTACCTTTTTGGTTTGGTGATTAACGCACAACCCAAGACTAAACCAATAAACCTTTGAGTGGCTATGATAGTTATTTAGTGTTAAATAACATAAAACAGCGCAGTGCGTCAATGCTCAGTACTTGAGCAAAACTTGTCAACAGATACTCTTAATTTGTAAACAAGTTATCCTATAAAAACAGGAAGTGTATTTATACCAAAATATCTTATAAAACACAATCAATAAGATAAATTGATACAATTTTTAGCAAACATTCGCACTCAAGTAAGAAATCTATGCAAAATCAACCATTCGGCGAATATTAAGTAAGCTAAAAGCTGCATACATCATGCCAATTTATCAGAAGAACCCATAAAAATACCGATATTGACATTTTGTAAAACTTCCCCTAACACTTGTGTGATTATATTAATACTTTTTAAAGTAAAATACAATAAAAAAACACCCCAAAGGTGGTGGGGTGTTTGTCAGTGGTTATTTTATTGCTATTGTTTAAGGTTTTGATGGGTGTGAATGCAAGTTAATAAGCCAAAACTTGCCATCAAAGTAATGATGGCAGTGCCGCCATAACTGATAAGCGGTAGAGGAACACCGACCACTGGTAAAATACCACCAACCATACCCATATTGACAAAAATATAGACAAAAAATGACATGGTCAAAGCCCCTGCCAGTAGCCGACAGTAGGTATCTGGCGTTACAATGGCAATATAAAATGAGCGCATCAAGAGACAGCCATAAAAAAACAACAATAACAACACGCCTGCCAAACCAAACTCTTCACTAAAGGCAGCGATGATAAAGTCAGTGTGACCTTCAGGTAAAAAATGCAGGTGCGACTGCGTACCTTCAAGGTAACCTTTACCTGTAAAGCCTCCCGAGCCAATGGCGGTTTGTGATTGAATGATGTTCCAACCCTTGCCTAGTGCGTCCGATTCAGGGTCAAATAGGGTGATGACACGGGTTTTTTGGTAATCCATCATCAAAAAATTCCACATCACATAACCAAAGGGAATGCAGGCAAGCACCGCACCGCCGATGAGTTTCCATGACAGTCCTGACAAAAACAGCACAAACATTCCGCTTGCCATAACCAAAATGGACGTGCCTAAGTCAGGTTCTTTGGCAATCAATAACACAGGTACAGCGATGATGGCAAGTGTGGTGATGATGGTGGTTAAATTGGGCGGTAATTCACGTTTGGACAAGTACCACGCACACATCATTGGCATACCCAGTTTCATAAACTCAGAGGGCTGAACACTACCAAAGCCAGGAATTCTAATCCACCTTTGGGCACCCATACGCACCTCACCAATAAGCTCCACCAAGATAAGCAATATCAGCCCTAGGACATAAAAAATAGGGGTTAATGTACGATAAACATTGGGTGGTATTTGAGCCATGGTAATCATGATAGCAAACGCAATGCCGTAACTGGTCATTTGGCGAAGAACCATAGCCATGTCTTGCGTGGAGGCGCTATAAAGGACGGTAAGTCCAATCAGACAGACGCTAAGTAGCATCAGTACAAGCCATGGATCAATATGTAGTCGTCGCCAAATGCTAGGCTCTAGATCGCGACTGACAAAATGATGACTGTGCCGAGAAAAACGATATTGGTGTATGTTCATGTAGTCAATTTACTGGGGTTAGGGGGAAAATTTAGGATAAATTGTGCAAGTATTATACAATGCATGGTAGCTTTGTTTAATTTTGTGTTAAAATGAGAATGATAACAAGCTATTTTAATCTATCTTGGCTTGGTAGTAAATGTTGCTTTTAATAAATAGGGTAGTTATGACACATAAAACCACCGTGCTAAAAACAGCACTAAAAGTCAGTATTTTATCAGTTGCCTTGTGTGGTGTTTCTGCACAGGCGGGGCTGTTTTCTTGGTTGTTTGGCGATAACCAAAATACCACCACCACAGAAACTCGCCGCGTTGTTGTGCGTACAGAAACCGAAGCAACCCCTGATACACAGGCTCACTTTGGTCAAGGTGCTGATGCTCATGGACATGATCACAGTCAAGACTTTGGCTTTGGCGGGGAGCGTAATGTTGGCACAGAACAAGACTATCAAATGTGGCTTGGTCAAAGCCCTTATAACCGCCAACAAGCCACCAATTATCAAAATTATTTAATTCAGCAGCTTGGTAAAGACAATGTACCGCCAATGCGTGAACTTCTGACCACTGCCCGTTCTTGGCAAAAATGCGGTTTTGATCCTTATCAAGTGCCACCCAGTGAACTTTGGCATCAAATGGTGCCCACCATCCGTTTATATAACAATCTAAAAGCACAAGGCGTTTTGCCTGCTCATACCCAAATTCGCTCTGTGTATCGTAGTCCTGAATTAAACCGCTGTGCAGGCGGGGCGGCGGGCAGTAAGCACCTGACCAATGGCGCAATGGATATTTGGATTCCTGATTATGCTGCTAATTCATGGCAGATGAATAATACACAGGATAAGCTATGCCAATTTTGGATTGATAATGGGGCAAGTGCTAATTTTGGTTTGGGGATTTATAGTACGGGAGCTATTCACCTAGACACCCAAGGTTACCGTAAATGGGGCGGACAATTTACCAGCGTGGGATCTCCTTGTCGCTATGTTGCTCCCAAGCCTGAGATGCTTTATATCGATGGGCAAGGCTGGGCACCGCAACAAACCCAAGGGGATTAAGACTTATTAACAACAAAAGGGCGACGGATTTGAGTTGCCCTTTTATTTATGGAGAAGTTATTTTTTTGTATTACTTGTGCACAAGTTAAGCATCTTGGTTTTTTGTTAAAAATCCTATGGAGATATTAGGGTGTGTTGAACTTTCGCTTTTGTTGGCAAAAATGAGATAAATCGCAAATTTTCAAGGAAATAAACGCAGTCAATACTGGTGTATTGGTAAGTTTATTGACACAGAAAATTAAGATTTAGCCATTTTTGGCACAAAAACAAATCAACATGGCAAGTTTATTAGAAAATTTAGGGTCTGTGTAGTGAATGTTCAACACACCCTAATCCATCTCCCCTAAAAACCCCCCGCTTTGTCTTGCCCATAGATTGGCATAAACACCACCTTGGGCAATCAACTCATCATGGCTACCCATTTCAATGATTTGTCCCTTATCCATCACCACCAGCTTATCAAGACTTGCAATGGT